>Ga0153922_1000233_pt1 | contig 22922 bp, 28 predicted proteins | sample TSNJ006MetaG_FD_104723 | JGI IMG/M metagenome (GOLD analysis project Ga0153922, IMG submission 104723) | Attine ant fungus gardens microbial communities from New Jersey, USA - TSNJ006 MetaG | ecosystem: Host-associated > Fungi > Mycelium > Unclassified | place: USA: New Jersey, Brendon T. Byrne... | reverse complement strand
TTAATTTATCTTTTTGAGGCAAAATCAATCCATTTCCTATAAAAATGGGGGCGTTCTTAATTTAAAATATTTTTTTATGCCTTATTATTAGCGGTTTCTAGGACAAACGAAATTATTCAAATTAAGACTGGTGATTTATGTTTTTTTGATGTAAAATGTAAATATCACATGATGATAAAGGACGGATAGAATATGAAAGCACTTTTAGAACAGGATTTCTGGAAAAAGCAACTTTTTGTTGCCTTGGGAGCATTAATATTTGTCCTCCCCTATAATTTGATTATTACACCAATGCATTTATACAGCGGCAATTTTACCGGGCTGGCACAAATCATCCGCTCACTCCTTGTTGACTATGCTCACATAGCGCTGCCGACAGGCTTTGACATTACCGGTATTATCCTTTATTTAATCAACATTCCGCTGTTGGTATTGGCCTATAAAAAAATCGGCAAAGCCTTTTTTATAAAAACAATTATCACTGTATCGCTGGTCACTTTATTTTTTTCCATTATTCCTACCCCTGCTGAGCCTATTATTACAGATCGGTTAACCGGAAGTATTATTTCAGGAATCATTTGCGGAAGCGGAACCGGTCTTATTTTAAGATCCGGCAGTTCAGGCGGCGGTCTGGATATTATTGGAATGTATCTCACTAAAACACGACCCAATTTTAGTGTAGGAAAGGCTGTTTTATTTGTTGCTGCTTTCGTTTTTACACTTTGTTTATTCCTGTATGATTTTGAAATTGTTGTCTACTCGGCTATCTTTACTTTTGTTGCCTCCTTTACATTGGATAGAACCCATCATCAAAATGTTAAAGTAAGTGCTATCATTTTCACAAAAAACCCTGAAGTCGCCACTGTGATTACTTCAGAGTTAAGCCGCGGCGGAACTACATGGAATGGAGAAGGTGTTTACAGTCATGATCCTATGATTGTCTATATGACCGTTGTTTCAAGGTTCGAAGTCAACAAACTTAAACGGGAGGTTCAGGCTCTTGACCCACAGGCCTTTGTAGTCATACATAGTGTTTCCGATATAGAAGGGTTTTTCCAACCTCATTTATGAAATCCAATTTGGGGGATGAGAAAGTAAGGGCGGTAATTTAGTATTCGAATCACCTTTGGCGACATTAATTTGAGATTGGATTAAAAAGACACTTTTTGAAAGGTTCGCTCCTCTTATATTGGTATCTCGAAGGTCAGCACCAATGAAATCGGCTCCACTTAGGTCAACGCCTTCTAAATCGGCGGCAATTAGGCAAGCTCCCCTCAAGTCTGCACACTTCAGATTCTTTTTTCTCAAATCCTTACCAAAATAATCTTTCGGCATTCTACGTTTCTGTTCAGCATTGACAATTAATTTATTGGTGCGATTTGTTTTGTTTCGTACAAACTCACTTGTGTGCTCAAGTAGAGCATTAACCTTTGTACGATGTGCAGAGAGTTCAAACTCTATTAATGAGTGTGGGGGTAATATGGTAATATGCTCTGTTATATGAAGTACTTCTCTGATTTCTTCGCAAATGGGTACTGATGGCTTAAACGATAATGCTTCGGCAAGATACCAACACATTTCATGTAACTGCCGTATGATTAAAAACACTTCAAACATTAAGCCGCAGGAAGAGGGAGCCAACCGCCAATCCTGTCCCGCAAAAGTCACTTGTGAAACGTGCTGTCCTGCGCCAAAGCATTCATAGGCAATGCAGCCTTTCAAACCCAAACTTCCGAGTTTTTCATGAATCGTACAACGAAAATCTACTCCTAATTTAGGGCATGGCTGTCCTGCACTTTTATCAATAGGAAAACCATCTTGTTCTGAAAAATATAGGGCGACGCAGCAAAGTCCAAAACATTTTTCACATTCAGGCTTTAGATGACATATACTAATCTCCATTTAAATAATCACATCCTTCCAAAGCTTGTTTTTCTCATTATAGCATGCTTAATATCTCTTTTCTACACTTAAATAACCGAAAAAGAACTCCCCGCATATAGTATAATAGTAAATAATTATGGAGGAGTTTCATGAAAAAATTTATTTCCCTATTGTTGATTTCGATATTAACTGTCAGTGTTCTATGTAACTGCGGCAGTAAAAAATCTGATTTGACGAAAGTCACGTTAAATGAAGTGGCTCATTCTATATTTTATGCTCCCATGTATGTCGCAATTGAGGATGGCTATTTTGAAAAAGAAGGTATTGAAATAAACCTGGTGAACGGTTCGGGAGCCGATAACGTAATGACTGCCCTGATTTCAGGAGATGCCGATATCGGATTTATGGGACCTGAAAGTACGATCTATGTGTATAATGAGGGTTCAAGTAAATTAGCCGTTAATTTTGCACAACTTACCCAAAGAGCCGGCAATTTCCTTGTTTCAAGGGAACCGGTAGATGATTTTAAGTGGGAAGATTTAAAAGGCAGCACTGTCATAGGCGGCCGGGCAGGTGGCATGCCGCAGATGATTTTTGAGTATATTCTTAAACAAAACAACATTGACATTGAAAATGACTTAACTATTATTCAAAATATTGATTTTGGTATTACTGCAGAAGCCTTTGCCAGCGGTACTGGTGATTATACCGTTGAATTTGAGCCTTTTGCAACATCGCTTGAAGAACATGGAAGCGGCTATGTCATTGCTTCCCTTGGTGTGGACAGCGGTTATGTTCCTTATACCTGTTTCTCTGCCCTGGAATCATATATCGAGAAAAATCCAGATACAATTGAGTCCTTTACAAGAGCCATCCAAAAGGGATTAGATTATGTCAATCGCCATACATCGGAGGAAATAGCGACTATTATCCAACCTCAGTTTGCTGAAACAGATTATGAAACACTGGTAACTATCGTAGAAAGGTATCGCCAACAGGATACTTGGAAAACAGATTGTGTATTTGAAGAGGATTCATTTGAATTGTTACAGGACATTCTTGATGAAGCCGGGCAATTAAGCCAGAGGGCAGATTATGAAACACTTGTGAATACAGAATTTGCCAAGAAAGTAAAATCTGAATAGTAAAAATCCAAAGGTGTTCCTTAAAATCTTCTGATGCTGGGACACCTTTGCCTCTCCAAAGTCAACTTATCAATATCATCAAATGCATTTTCCAATCGTTCAATATGGTATATTTCATACATCTCATAAATAAAATTGGTTAAATTAAGTAAATCCCACTGTTCTAAAACTTTCTGTGCAGTAGTTTGTTTTGCTTCAGCATAACGCTCAATGAGATATATGAAAAAATCAGCCTCTTTACTCATCTTCATCACTCCTTAAATACTGCGAATTACGTGGTTCTCCAGTTACTCGTTCACTCTCCCATATATCAAAAACAATACGTGGACTCATTTTGTAAATCTCAAACGCTGGATTACTTAACATTTTGTATGTTTCAGACTCAATAAATGAGCGGATAGCATCCATATCGTCCAGTCCATATTTTTCAATAATCTGCCGTGTGACTTGTCGATCAAAAAAGTCCATGGTTCTTACAGAAATTTTCGTCATATCAATTCACCTCTTTCAAATGTTAACAGTTTAAGTGATTCGTTAGTTAAAAATGCATATTGATCTGTAAGGTTCTGTGGCAGCAAGCGCTTCACAGCCTCTTCCTTTGTATATACACCATCCATATAATCATTAATTACCGGCAAAGTCGAGTCATTTGCCACCGGACCGATAACTAAATCATATAGATTTTCTATAATTAGCTCCTTACGGTTATTTACAACAAAATCAAGCCATTCCGCATTGGCCGTTTCAAATTTCGATACTTTAAGCGTCATTAATTTTGCATCATCAAATTTATAGATGTTTAGTATAGGTTTGCCTGTTCCTCTCCGTCTTGTAACTATTTTTGCCCACCTAATTGCTTGCGCTTCACTTGAAGTTAGATAAAACCCTGCACCAAAGTCTAAGGCACGCAGATTAGGATGAATTTTAGGATTTCTAACTTCAACATTACTGCCATGATATAATTTCATTCTGACTTTCTCCTTTATATTTAGAAAATATGGTTCTAGTTGTAAGTATCATCAAGTTCTATGTTTAAATTATATATCACCACTTCTCATATGTCGATATGATTTTAATTATGCTTCATACATTTTCCCTTATATAGTAGCACAAGAAAAAAGATGTTCTATAAATCTGAATAACAAAAATCCAAAGGTGTTCCTTAAAATCTTATGATGTTGGGACACCTTTTGTCATCTTGAAGAATGTCTAAAGAGGTGTATGAATGAAAAATATCGTTTCCTTAATGACATCAATAGGGTTATGTATTATAATTATTAAATCACATATAGCATCAAAGCCATTATTCCAATCAAGCTGATGCCTTAGACTAAAGGAGGAACATTATATGCGTATTAAGATTACGAAAAACGGACCCTACTTGGTATCCGGCAATATCCCTATCCGGGAAATGTATATCATTCCGAAGGAGCATGGCGTAACTTTAAAAGAAGGAAGATCACTTCCTCAAGGGGATACATACGCACTTTGCCGCTGCGGAGATTCAGAAAATAAACCTTTCTGTGACGGCGCTCATATAAGCAGTCATTTTGACGGTTCTGAAACAGCTTCGCGGAAACCTTATGCACAACGGATAAAGGATATCACCGAGGGGACGACAATGAACTTATTAGATGACGGACGTTGTGCATTTGCGCGTTTTTGTCATACTAAAAGGGGAGATGTATGGACAATCACTGAACAAGATGAAGATCCTAAAACACGGGAAATGGCCATTAAGGCGGCTAACGAATGTCCTGCCGGCAGACTTGTTATGGTAGATAAGGCAGGTCATGTACTGGAAGATACCTCTGATCCGGAGATTATAATTCTTCAGGATCCATCTCAGGATGTCAGTGCAGGAATTGTTGTGAATGGTCCCATAACAGTAGAAGCTGCAGATGGCACAGAGTATGAGGTGCGTAACCGGGTAGCCTTATGCCGGTGCGGGAAATCATCAAATAAGCCTTTCTGCGATGCTACTCATGTTCCGATTGTCTTCGATGACGGCTATCTTGATCCCCAGAGAAACTAAGTACTTAGCAAAAATCTGTCGGAAGTATTCCGGCAGATTTTTTATCTAATCATTAATGACTGTACCTATTGGTAAATGCATTGAATCTTTCATCGGAACAAATCCCATGTTTTCATATAAAGGTCGTCCCATGTCAGAAGCATCTAAATAAATTTTTTCAGCTCCCTGCCGGCGCCCTTGCTCTATCAGCCACCTTATCATCCCTTTCCCTATTCCTTTCCGGCGAAATTCAGATCGGGTATATATATTCATTAAATAGCCGCATAAGCCGGTAATATTGTCCGGTAATGGCATTTCTCGATATAAACAGATGCCGCCGCAGCCGGCAAACAACCCATTTTCAAAGGCCAGGCAAGCGATATGTTCACCTTTTGGTATCACCCGCTTATAGTACTCTCGGCTTGCCTGTGCCAAATCACTCATATCTTGATTGGGGGAAAGAGAAAAAACATTGCGGAGAACTTCAATACGTGTCTCAACCAAAAAATCCAGTTCCTGTAAAGTCCCTTCTCGTATCATCAGTCCCATTAAGTTGTCACCCTCTTTCAATACAATAGGCAGTGCCTTACAATTAATTTTACCATTTGCCATAATCGGCATCTCCAACACTCATTGATGTACGGGTATCGTACCATTTTAGGGTAATCATGTCAATAATAGCAGAAAAACAAGATTTAATCTCACCCCGTCTGGTACAAATTCGAATGAAATCATTCATGAATTGACTCTCCGCAAACTATAATATAAAAAGACTCTATTCAAGGATATCGATTATGGATAAAAACTATAACTCTTATATGCATTTATGTATCGGTTTATTTGCCGCATTAAAATGTTCAAATGCTCATCATTATAAAAAACCTCGTCTCCCACTGGTTGAAGCCACAGCCATTACCCAAGAAACGCTTACTCATACGATGGATACTACCCATCAATATCCATTGTTTATAAATATAGAAACAGCTGACGCAATCAAAATGTCTTTTGAGCAAATACCTAAAATCCGTTACATGGATACAGAATTCTTTTTTAAAAATGATGATCATACAATTTTGATATTTCCCCAAACAGCTGAGAACTATGTTATTCTGGATAATGAAAAGTTTAGCTTAAAGCAGTTTCATTTTCATGCTCCGGGAAAGCATACGGTCAACGGCCTGTCCGCTGATATGGAACTGCACATTGTCCATGAAAGTCAAAACGGTAATATTGCTGTTTTTGGTGTATTCCTTCAATCAGGAGAAGAAAACAAAATACTCACAGAGATTTTTGAAAAATTTAATGATAATTCTAAAAATCAGAATTCGATTTTACTAAAAAATAAAATCAATTTAAGAAATTTAATTCCATATAAAACAAGAATTTTCAGATATCAGGAACCACCGGCAGCCTCTGCTTATCCTACAGAGAGGCAATGGATTTTATGTGAGCGCTCCATTTCATTATCACCGGAGCAAATCGAGTTATTTACAGCGTATTTTGACGACTATTCCTGGTCAATACCGATACCGGATGGTGATAGGCAGATATTCTACTATTAAAGAACCTATTCTCCTTCATTTTGATAATTTGCTATCAACAGGCTGACCATTCGGTCATAACTTTTAATACCTTCCGGCTGATTATTGGATTTCAGGTAAACGTCATTGACCGTTTCAGAAAGTTCTGAGATTTTACCTTCATAGCGATTCCAGAAGCTTATGTTGGCTGCCAAATCTATCCCGACCTCCTGAGCCAAATCAGCTCTTACGGTAACAAACGCCTCATAATCTGCCGCATACAACTCATTCGTACTATAAATCCAGGCAAGTAAGACCCCGCTATAATTAAAAATAGCTTCGTCTGATTCCATACAGGCAAGATAAGCAATATAATTGGCCTCATCCTCCCACATAAACCCCTTTAAATGCGACAATTCATGACACACGGTAAAGGGAATATTATAGGCTGTCATATCATTATTATAATTGGCTTCTATTGTAAATGGCGAATAAATCCCTGTCAAATGCTGATAGGACAATATCGAAGAATTCAATACCGGTTTAGGATTTGAATAAAATCCGGACAGAACCTCATATTTATCTCCCAAACTTCCCATAGCTTTTATGCCCGCAGATGAAATATCACAGTTAATTATAGCCAACCCTTCCGCATCACGTTCTACCTGTGTTGACCAATAATTAACATCTTCCGTCAAAGAAGCAGATAAAGCCTTCAACTGCTCAAGGTTATACTCTTCCACCAACAGTTGACTTTCCTGAGAAAATGGTGTTCTACTGTAATTGATACTGCAGTTAAAAACAAACAATAGAAAGAGTATCCCTAAAACCCTCAAAATTTGATATCCAAAAGATACCCACCTCTGAGCCGTAAGGAGGCCTCTAACCACTCCCACGATAAATAAAACAACTAAAATATAGATACCTATTTCGGCAACAGAAAAAGGAACTATGGAAAAAATTCTTCCTATTGTATTTAACCAAGTGGGATATATCGTTTTTACATACCAATCGGCAAAGCCGGTAAAAGTCCGTGAAATCCATAAAAACAGAAAACTGACAAAAAACAATAAAAATATTTGTACGGGTGCTTTTTTCAACGCTTTCAAGATGTCCTTACCTCCCGGTTATCGCAATTGTAAAAAAATTACTGCCTAAGATTAGACAGTAAAGGATTTTGTACTTTTATAAATTTCTTGCCCGGTTTTTAATATTTTTATCAAAATTAATCACTTCATGGCCATACTCATCATCCATATATGTTGATGTAATCATAAAGTCTGCCGTGGCCTTATTATTAGCCATCGGAATATCATAAACCTGAGCAATTCTCGAAAGTGCTTTAACATCGGGGTCATGGGGCTGAGCCGTTAAAGGGTCTGAAAAGAAAATCAGGAAATCTATCTTTCCTTCAACAATCTTTGCACCAATTTGTTGGTCACCGCCAAGGGGCCCGCTGTTATATCCTTTTACTGGTAAATTTGTTTTATCCGTAATCATTCTTGCCGTTGTTCCTGTTCCGCATAAAAAGTGATGCTTTAAAATCTCTTTATTCTTATCACACCACCCAATCAATTCTGCCTTTTTGCTGTCATGGGCAATCAGTGCAATATGCTTTTGCTTACCGATGGTAAAGGTTATATAATCATCGTTTATCATTATTTCACCTCCTGATGATATATTTTAAGGATTTATCATCCTTAAGATTATATTATAACATCCCTACGCAGTTCAACCAATGGGCAATTTCTCCAAATCAACTGTATATTCCTTTGCTTTTTTGTGTTGACTTGCTCATTTCAGTTGTTGTACGATGTAAGCGAGTCAAAGCGACAAATATTTATTCTCGCGAAAGAAGGGTTCAAATAGAAAATATAACATTCCGTAAAAAAATTATTTTTTATGGGATATTATATGATGTTTTATTATCTAATTAGTGTAACAATTAATTTATTCGCGAATATAATCATGAAAGATAAAATCCTTTAATTCAAACGTCCGCCAAATGGACAGACGGGAGCATATATGGAATTTTTAGTTCAGAAGGCAAAAGCAAAGAATCCGGAGGCATTTGTCCAATTAATGGAATCCCAAATAAAAAATATGTATAAAATAGCATGGTCATATCTCAAAAACGACGCCGATGCAGCCGATGCAATACAGGATACGATTCTTACCTGTTATGAAAAAATCGATACTTTAGAAAAAAACAAGTATTTCAAAACCTGGATGACACGTATTCTTATCAACAAATGCAAGGCAATGTTGAATAATAGGAAGGAAGTCGCTATGGAGGAAAGCATCCTGGAAAATCAGTTATCGCAGCCTGATTATTCCGATTTGGAGTGGAATGAGCTACTTTCATTATTGGATGAGAAATATAGAATTGTAGTATTACTATATTATGCCGAGGGATTCAAAGTCAAAGAAATCAGCCAGATTTTAGATGTAAAGGAAAGTACAATCCAAAGCAGGTTAGCCAGAGCCAGAGAAAAAATATCAAAGGAATATTATCCGGAACTCAGGAGGGAAGAAGCATGAATGAAAAAGAACAAGAATACATGAATGGTATTAACCAAGATATACAACTCCCAAAGGTTGTACTGGAAAAAGCCGATGAGGCATTTACAATGATTCAAGCTAAAAAACAGGTTCAACCGCATAGGAAAAGAACTCCCTTCAAAAAGTGGATGGTTGCAGGAGTTGCCGCAACGCTGATATTATCAACAACAATTGTAGCTGTGGCAGCATCTGGTTATTTTAATAAAGAAACAATAGAAGAAAGCGATACCATCACTTATCAATTTGAATTGGACTATGAATTAGTTCCGGGAGTATTTAAGGTTACGCCAGGATATCTTCCAGAGGGTTTTGTTGAGCAGGATGAAGACAAATATTGTCCGGAGGATAACTGGGGACATGGCATTTCTATTCTACCAATTCTTAATACTGCAGAACTTGACTTATTAAACAGTAAACTTAGTGAAGAGAATATCGAAAATATAGAAAAGACGACATTAAATAATATGGAAGCTCATATTATTACTTATAAGAGTGATTATGAAGAGAAGAAAGATATCTATTTATTTAATCAGACAGATGGCTACGTCATCCAAATATATGGTGATTCAAATGTTCCCGTTAATGAACTGAAAAAGTTTGCTGATAATCTTACAATAGAACGAATTGCCGATGATTCCTTTGCCACTGAAGATGAAAAAGCAGCATTGGCTAATGAACAGAATCGATACGACGCTATGAATGAGGCTTATGCTAAAGCCTTAGAAGAGCGAAGCAGCAAGGGTATTGGACAGGAAGAAATCATTCCAATTGGTCAGGAAGCAAACCTTGATTCCAATGTAGCTTATACAATAGAAAGTGCTAAGTATATAGACAGCATTAACAGCCTTTCCGGTTATGACACTAACAATTTTTATGATTATTCAGAAGTTGAATCCTGGCTCAATGAAGATGGCAGCTTAAAACCATATACCAGACTTCATATGGATGAAAATGGAAATATAATAGAAGAAGAAAAAGTAAATCAAGAATTCTTAATCGTAAAAGTAAAAGCGGTAAAATATGGTGGTGTTGAGACAGAAGAAATAGCATTAGATGCAACACTTGAAAGACTTACGCTTAGAGACGACGGACGCTATACTTGGCCAGAAGGCGACTACACAAACGTACCCTCGGAAGATTATAATCTCCAAACAGATGGTTGGTGCATCTATATGACTGAAGCCGAAAATTTGGAAGGCGAAAAACGAGCGCATTCTTTCTTTTGGAAAAATATGACCATCGGTGATGAATTAGAATATACCCTTATCTTTGTCGTTGATGAAGATATGAAAGATTGTGTTGTACTCAAGTTTAACTCTGGCGCAGGCGGCAGTTGGGGATTTGACGGTGATACTGTTTCTATTAATCCCTCGACATATTTCTCTATTTCTCAATAAATTCTTGTCAGTTAATTGTTAAAAAGGCCCTTTCCGGCATAGATTCAGCCGGAAAGGGCCTTTAAACTCTATTCCTATTCCTTTAACAACATAATATCTTCTGGTGCCACATATAAATAATTCGGCACCTGCTCCTTATAAACACTTTTCCAATCACTTTTAGAGACTTTCCACCAAATCTCCTGTGTATTTTCCGAATATTTATTTTTGATGACGACATTCATCTCAAAAGGATCAGCAATAACCTTCTCAAACTTTACGGCTATCTGATTAACTCCATCAGCTTTTCCAGTAAAGTAATGGGCACGAATCCCAATATATTTTATATCTTTTTCAATAGGTGCATTGACTTTTAAGTTTACTCCCCAATCAATGGCACGAACTTCATCCTTGTTGACGGCTTCTACCCTGCTGATATTTTTACAACCGGTAATCTTAGCCGCTTCTAAGTATTCTGGCTTTTTAAAAATCTCTTTTGTCGCTCCGGCAATCAGCGAAGAACCATTTTTAATAATAGTCAGCTTTTCACTTAAGCGATACACTTCATCACGGTTATGAGTCACCATTAAAACCTCGCCATGAAAGCGCTTTAGATCTTCGGCCAACTGAATTTGCAGCTTTTCTCTTAAATAGTAATCTAAGGCCGAAAAGGGTTCATCCAACAAAAGTACGTCAGGAGCAGATGCCAGTATTCTGGCAAGAGCCACTCGTTGTTGCTGTCCGCCTGAAATCTGATGGGGATATCTGCTTTTAAGCTGCTCCAGCCCAAAAAGTTTCATCATTTGACTTATCTTTTCTTTTTTTTCAATCTTCGGAAGCCTTATGCCAACTCCAATATTTCCTTCAACCGTCATGTTGGGAAATAATGCATAATTCTGAAATAAATAGCCTATCCTTCGCTTCTGTGGCGAAAGGTTAATCTTTTTCTCAGAATCAAACAGTACTCTGTCATTTAAAATGATCTGGCCTGTATCCGGCGTTTCTATACCCGCAATACATTTTAAAGTCATACTTTTCCCGCAACCTGACGCACCTAGAATGCCTAGAAATCCACCATCTGTTTCTAAATGCATATTCAATGAAAAGCCTTTTAATTTTTTTTGTATATCTACATACAAACCCATGAAGAATCACCTTTTCATTTGATATCTTTTCTCTTTTGATGTAAAATAATTCATCAGCAGAACAATAAGAAATGAAATGGCTACGATAATTAACACGTAGTTGTATGCACCTTCCATATTCCCTGCCGCCACTTCAGAATAAATCGCCAGAGGCAAGGTTCTGGTTTTTCCGGCTATATTTCCGGCAATCATTGCTGTTGCTCCAAACTCTCCTAATCCTCTTGCAAAAGCCAGAATTCCCCCGGAAGCAACCCCCGGCAGTGCTGACGGCATCAAAACCCGCCAGAATATCGTGGATTCTGACATTCCCAATGTCCTTCCTGCATAAATAAGGTTCATGTCCACCTGTTCAAAAGCAGCTCTTGCCGATCTATACATCAATGGAAAGGAAATAACAACCGCCGCAATCACTGTCGCTGTCCATGAAAAAACAATCCTTACGCTAAAATAATCCACTAAAAACTTTCCCAAAGGCCGTTTGACGCCAAATGTATAAAGCAGCATAAATCCTACAACAGTCGGTGGCAAAACCAACGGCAAAGTTAATATCCCGTCTATTATCATTTTTAATTTTTGTGATTTTAGCCTGAATATCCACTTTGCCGCATATGTTCCCAGAAAAAAAGTGATCACAATAGCTGTCATGGCTGTTCGGATGGATATCAACATCGGTGACCAATCCATCTTTATTCTCCTGTCATTTATTTATTATTGGGGAGTGAAACCATAGTTTTCAAATACTGCCAACGCTTCATCCGACTGCAGGAAATCAATAAATAATTTTGCTGCACCCTCTTTAGTTGTTGAAGCAACAATACCTACCGGATAGATAACTTTTGATACACTGTCTTCCGGCGCCTCGGCCACTACTACCACATCATCTGTTGTCGCCGCATCAGTGGCATACACAATTCCTGCATCGGCACTGCCTTCTGCCACCCAATTTAACACTTCCGTTACATTCGTTCCAAAGCTGGCTTTTGCCGATACTTCTTCCCAAAGCCCAAGGCTCTCTAAAGACTCTTTGGCATACTGACCTGCCGGCACACTCTCAGGATCGCCAATGGCAATCGTCTCTGCATTAACGATATCCTCAAAACTGTCCATTGTCAATTGTGATTGCGTCGGAACAATGAGAACAATCTTGTTTTCCAACAAGGAGACAATCGTATCATCCATTATTAATCCGGCTTCATCTAATGCATCCATCTGTTTCATGGCTGCCGACATAAACACATCCACATCAGCGCCCTCTTCAATCTGAGTTTGAAGTTTTCCCGAACTATCATAGGTCCCTTCAACTTTGATTCCCGGATTGGCCTCTTCAAACATAGGAATCAATTCATCCTTCATGCAATATTCAAGACTTGCTGCCGCAGCTAATAATATGGTCGTCTCCTCGCCGGTTACCACATCCTGAGTTTCACTTTGCAGCGCGGACTCAGTTTCATTCTTCGTCTCGGATTCGCTTTCCTTACCAGATGTACATCCACTAAATATTGTTGACATCACCATCAATAATAATGTTAATAAAGCTATTCTCTTTTTCATCTCATTCTCCTCTTCTTTAAAAAACAATGGTGTTTTTTATAAGTCAAGCACCATTACTTACTTTGATGATGTCAGTATACTACCATATTTTAATCATGTCAAGGATTCTGGTTCTGTCTGTCCCATAGGTTTTCATTGACCAAAATCAGACATTATTATATAATTGACTAAATGAGGTGAGAAAATGAGCAACGAAAACAGTAAGATGATAATGGAAATCATCTGCCAAATATTAACAGATAACAAAGAAAATAAAATGAACTCTACTTATATCATACCTGAAATGATACCGGACATCGATTTATATATGGACCAGGTAACAACATTCATGGACACCCATTTAGAAAGTTCTAAACGGTATGAGGAAGATAAGATACTGACTAAAACGATGATTAATAATTATGCCAAGAATAATCTTCTTCCACCGCCGGATAAAAAGAAATATTCCAAAGACCATCTTCTTCTATTGACTTTTATATACTACTTTAAGAACATATTATCAATGAATGATATCCAAACACTACTATCGCCTCTGACAGAAAATTATTTTAAGACAACAGATAATATACCTCTGACGGATATTTATACTGAAATATTTAACAACAATAAAGATCAATTGAATGAACTCATGAAAGATATCGAATCGAAATTCAATTTGTCAAAGCATACCTTCGAGACTTCTGATTCGGCAGAAAAAGACACTTTGAATGCCTTTGCATTTGTCTGTATGCTTATATATGATATTTACCTTAAAAAGCAATTGGTCGAACAAATCGTAGATCAGATTAATTCTACAAATGCAGATAACAAAGCAGATAAGAAATCTAAAAAATAACGTTAAGACTTAGAAAGGTATTGCCGGTGTATCGGCAATACCTCTTATGATTTATTCATATTTTTCTTTTAATCTATCAATCACCATGTCATAACCGTCATTTCCATAAATCAATGAGCGGTTTACCCGGCTGATAGTGGCTGTAGATGCACCGGTCTTCTCGGCAATATCAAGATAGGTTTTCTTCTCCCTAAGCATTCTGGCGACTTCAAATCGTTGGGACAAAGATAGCAATTCATTAATTGTACAAATATCTTCAAAGAATTCGAAACATTCATCTACATTATCTAAACAGAGTATAGCTTCAAATAGTTGTTCTACAGCTGGTGTTTTAATTTTCTTATTCATACCCAATCACCTCTATTTCCATAAACTTAATTTATTATGTGATTATATTAACATTTTACAGTACTAAAGTCTATCGTTTTATCAACTTATTTTTGGCTATTCACTGACCGTATTCTCATCGATGACCTGCCTGATTCTTTCTTCAACCAGACGAACGATTTCGCCCGTCTTCATATCTTTGTATTCTTCATACTCAATCGGCTTCAAATAATGTACCTGCACAGTGATTCTTTTGATCGAATGCGTGTCAAAGGCTTTAAATGCATCAATTAATGCCGCCGGAATAATCGGGGCCTTTGCATAGACCGCACTTTTAAAGGCACCACCTTTGAATGTTAGAATCTCATTCCCTTTTTTACTTCTGGTTCCTTCAGCAAAAATAATATAGTTTTTTCCCTCTTTTACTTCCCCTGAAATTTCTTTGATAACCTTCATTGATTGTCTCACATCATCACGATCCATAATTTTTGCTCCGATAATCAATCGAATCTGTTTGACCAAAAAAGTATTTTCAACCTCCTTCTTCATAATAATTGAAAAAGGTCTGCCCATGGTTTCAAAAAATATCAAACCATCAAATAGTCCCTGATGATTTGGAAAAATAACAAATCCATTATCCTTTGGCAAATTTTCAAGACCGCTGCATTTAACCGTCACTCTTCCGGCACGATTGGCCCGGGTTGTTATTTTTTGAAGAAAGCGATATCTAAATTCATCATCATACTTTTCGTGATCTATATCTTTTGCATACTTCCAAATCTTATAGAACCATATTGGCACGATATAAAACAGACGTATGACCATCAAGGCAATTCTTTTCATAGTGTCCCTACCTTTCAATTCCCTTTCTTGCAGATATGCCTTTATCAAAGGGATGCTTTTCTTTTTGTATGCAAGACACGTAATCTCCCAATTCTAAGAGCCTTTTTGAAGGTTCATAACCAGTCATGATAACTTCTAATTTTTCAGGTTTATTTTCAAGAAAAGTAATCACACGTTCCTCTTCAAGCAGCCCATAATTGATTAAATGAAGAATTTCATCAAAAAACAGGACATCAAAAGCTTCTTCTTCCGCTTTTTTGCTTATTCTTTCAAATTCTTCACCATAAAATATTGCTGCTTTGTTCTTCTCTTCCTGGCTCATTTTGAAGATGAATTTTATTTTCTCTTTTCCCTCTTCCAAAGTAATGCCGGGAATATTACTTAAAATCTTTCTTTCAGAAGAGTCGTTATCTTTTAAAAACTGATATATTAGTACCTTTAAATTTGCTCCGGCAGCCCGTATGCATAGGCCGATACCACTGGTTGTCTTTCCCTTACCGTTTCCATGATAAATATGAATTAATCCTCTATTCAATGCATAACCCCCTAATCCATTATTTCAGAGACTCTATTTGAAGTTCCACCGGGCAATGATCAGAGCCATAGACATCGCTTAATATATCTGCAGCAACCAGTTTTTCCTTCAAGCATTGAGAAACGATGAAATAGTCAATACGCCATCCGGCATTATTCTTCCTGGCATTAAAGCGGTATGACCACCATGAATAAGCCCCTTCTTTATCCGGATAAAAAAAACGGAATGTATCGATAAAACCATCTGCTAGAAGCGCCTTGATTTTTCCCCGTTCTTGGTCACTAAATCCGGCATTTTTGCGATTGGTCTTTGGATTCTTCAAATCTATCTCTTCATTAGCTACGTTTAAATCTCCACATAAAATAACCGGCTTTGTTTCTTCCAGATTTTTCAGATACTCTCTAAAGGTATCTTCCCATAACATTCTATAGTCTATCCTGGCTAACCCCTCTTTAGAATTCGGTGTATAAACATTAACCAGATAAAAATCATCATATTCAAGGGTAATCATTCTACCCTCTTGGTCATGTTCCTCTATGCCCAGGCCATACATGACACGCAGTGCTTCTTTTTTTGAAAATATCGCCGTCCCCGAATAGCCTTTTTTTACTGCATAATTCCAATATTGGTAGTATCCGGGAAGTTCCAGATCTATTTGTCCTTCCTGTAATTTGGTTTCCTGCAGGCAAAATATATCGGCATCAATGGCTGTGAAAATCTCTATAAACCCTTTACCTACAGCCGCTCTTAATCCATTAACATTCCAAGAAATAAGTTTCATCAAAGACTCCTTCCATCTGTCAAAGTATAGTTTAATATCGCAGTAAAATAATTGTCTTTTGCCGATAATACTTTATATTTTAACACTTTAATATAAGCACACCGGCGTATCTCTTTTTCCAAGAGTTCTTTTTCGTTAGCATAAAGAATAATGAGCCCTTCATTTGCCATAACTTCCGGCAGTTTATCAAAAAACTGCCGGTATAAAGCTTCGATTTCTCCGGCACCAATCCTCCCTGTTTGCCTTGGCATATCGGTAATAATTTCGTCAAATTTATATTCATGCTTAAAATCAAAGAAATTACGGTTAATAAAGTTAATCACCGTCCCGGCTGCGCTGGCATTCTCTCTTCCCTGTAAGATAGCCTGTCCAAACGTATCTACTCCATAAAGACTTCTTGCTTTAAGTCCTATATTTCTTTCAACCAACATTGTTCCGACCCCACAAAAAGAATCCAGCACATTGGCTTTTTCTTTCATAAACGGCTTGGCTATTTGGACAACTGTAGCAGCTATTGCCGGATGTATCGAGGTCGCTATGGCATATTTGCGATAGCTAAAGCGTTCATCCTTCATGGTATACAGTTTTAAAAAAAATAAATAGCCACCTGATTTATTTTCGATTAGACGTATTTCTATTTCATAATTGGAGGTCGAATTAATTAATTGATATTCAGATAGCTTTTCTAATTTCGAGGCAATTCCTCTGGCAAGTTTTGACCTTTCCCCGAGACTCATCTTTGTCTTTATATCCAGACGAAAATAATAAGGGCCTCCCTTTTCATGAATTTCATTAAGGTAGGTGAGCAAACCTTGTTCCATCAGCGTTTCTGCCATATTTATATCATTGGCTTCAATTTGATTTATATCACCAAACATCAGCAAAACACTCTTAAATGTACGTATTTGCATTATATCTGTTAAACGGTCCGACTTGACAATAACACCACCGGATATTTTTCTTGCCGCAATCCCCATGTCTTCCAGCTGATTCTTTGTAATCTCTTCTAACTTCTTTGGGGTGATCAGAACCATTCTCAAAATTTTATCATAGCCGGTAAATCTATGCCGTTCTGGTTTTTCAATCAATAAAATCATTTCTCTTAATTGCCTGATTTCGTCTTCCCTGTGCTTTTCTTCTTCAGGAAGAATTTGACCGGTACTAAGAATCTTAAGCTGCTGCTTCAAAGCCTCTAAATACTTTCTGTAATCCAGTTGCTCCATAGCAACTAAATATGAGGCCCGTACAAAAAGCTTGTCTTCTTTATGATATGCAGCAAAAATCAAATCCAGACTCTCTTGTACACCCAACTCACCTAAAATCAAGGCCGTATTCTTTCGTACTTTGGCATCTTCATGCTGCAGTAATTGATTCAATACGGTAAAATCGCCTTGAAGCTTCTCAAAAAAATGAGCTTTTTGAGAAGCTTCTTTGATATATTTCCTGATTTCAATTAATTGCTTCCTGACATCCTCCTGGTGTAATAATTTATCTAAATTTTCTTTAATCATATTGCCCTTCCGTTTCACTCACCAAGTTAACCAAAAGGGGTTATCCATGCGGATAACCCCTTCGGTAATCACTGATATTACAATATAGCTTCATTCTAAATTAAAATTCTTGAAATTTTATATGATAGAATAAGGAATACTGAAAATCCTGCCGATTATAATTTTACAACGTTTGTTGCCTGAGGACCTTTAGCTCCATTGACAACTTCGAATTCTACTTCTTGTCCTTCTTCTAAGGATTTAAAACCATCCATAGCAAGACCAGTGTAATGTACGAATACGTCGTTTCCGTCTTCATCGGAAATAAATCCGAAACCTTTTTGGTTGTTAAACCACTTAACTGTACCCTTATTCATTTTTAATCCTCCAAAAAAAATATAATTGTATCACGTTTTGTCCGTAACACCATAAGAATACCACAGCCATTTGTATATGTCAAACCTTATTTGCAAATATTTCAAGAAAAAAAACACTAAAAACTATGGTATAATCAGTGATTTTGTATTATTATAATGGATAGGGTAAAAATCACCTATGATACGATTTTACAGCGGAGGTATTTATGAGACATTTAATCAGTCCACTAGATTTATCTGTTGAAGAAACAGAGGAAATTTTACTGTTGGCAGAAGATATTGCGAATAATCCCGGCAAATATGATGCGGTATGTAAAGGTAAGAAGATTGCCACTCTCTTCTATGAACCCAGTACCCGGACCCGTTTAAGCTTTGAAGCCGCCATGTTAAACTTAGGCGGTAATGTCCTTGGCTTTTCCAGTGCCGATTCCAGCTCTGCTGCAAAAGGCGAGAGCGTGGCAGATACAATTCGTACGATCTCTTGTTATGCTGATATTGCAGCGATGCGCCATCCAAAAGAGGGTGCCCCTTATGTGGCATCGCTTAATTCTTCAATTCCCGTGATTAATGCCGGTGACGGCGGACATCAACATCCCACACAGACATTAACCGATTTATTAACTATCCATTGTTTAAAAGGAAGACTTGAAAACTTAACCATAGGGCTCTGCGGCGATTTAAAGTTCGGACGTACCGTACATTCTTTAATCAATGCATTAGTCCGTTATCCTAATATTCGCTTTGTTATGATTTCCCCTGAAGAATTGAGGATTCCCGCATATATCCGCAAAGAGGTATTAGCCGATAAAAACGTTCCCTTTAAGGAAGTCGAAGTATTAGAAGATGTCATGCCTGAATTAGATATTCTATATATGACACGGGTGCAAAAGGAACGCTTCTTTAACGAAGAAGACTACATTCGTTTAAAAGATCGCTATATACTTGATGCTGCTAAAATGAAACTGGCCAGAAATGATATGCTTGTACTCCATCCCCTGCCGCGAGTCAATGAAATCTCTATCGAAGTTGATAGAGACCCAAGGGCTGCTTATTTTAAACAAGCTCAGTTTGGTGTTTATGTCAGAATGGCACTTATTATGAAGTTTTTGGAGGTAGATGTATGCTAAATATTAGTGGTATTGAAGACGGCTATGTGATTGATCATATCGAAGCCGGTAAAAGTATGGACATTTATAAATATCTAAAACTTGGCAAGTTAGACTGCCAGGTAGCAATCATCAAGAATGCCTCCAGTCATAAGATGGGGAAAAAGGATATTATCAAGGTTCAGGGAGAATTGGATTTAGATTTAGATATTCTTGGTTTTATTGATAACAATATTACAATCAATGTCATCAGAGGCGGTAGAATCTCAGAAAAGAAGAATCTTACATTGCCAAAGACCGTCACTAACGTGGTCACTTGTAAGAATCCAAGATGCATCACCTCTATCGAACAAGAACTGACCCATGTATTTAAGTTGACCGATATTGATACCCGAACATATCGCTGTGTCTATTGTGAGGAAAAATTGAACGAAAAGTAGGGATGCATTCTAGAAAGGGACAGATGAGATAAAATGATAAGAAGAAAATTGGGCCGGATGTGGAAAGCAATTCAAATGGAACTGAGGGAACATAAAAGTTCTTTTGTGGTCTATTTTGTTCTCAGAATTGCCGTCATTATCATGATGATATTGCAAATATATAACAAAAATTACGAGAATGTTTTTTTATGTGTCCTCACTCTATTTTTGTTTATAGTTCCTAGTTTTGTCCAGGTGAACTTTAAAATTGAATTGCCAACGACTTTAGAAATCATTATACTGCTCTTCATATTCGCTGCCGAAATCCTGGGAGAGATTAGTTCTTATTATATCAAATATCCTCTTTGGGATACGATTCTACATACCATCAACGGCTTTTTAGCGGCGGCCATTGGTTTCTCCATGGTTGATATCCTAAGCCATAATGAAAAAATCAAATTCGATTTATCCCCATTATTTATGGCCATTGTTGCCTTTTGTTTCTCAATGACTATAGGCATTGTCTGGGAATTCTTTGAATTCGGTATGGATACACTTCTAGGTTATGATATGCAAAAAGATACAGTTATCCATACTATCAATACCGTATATCTAGATCCGACAAGAACCAATACCGTGGTGACCATCGATAATATTCATGATGTAGCCATTAATGGAGAATCTCTTGGCATAGACGGTTATTTGGATATCGGACTCTATGATACAATGAAGGATTTATTTGTCAATTTTATTGGTGCCGCTGTATTCTCTGCCATTGGATATTTCTATGTTAAAGCAAGAGGAAAAGGCAAGTTAGTGAAAAGATTTATTCCGACACTTAAGAAAAAGGATGCCGATTTCCTTAGGATTATTAAAGAAGAATCAGAGTCCGAAAACAAAGAGGGTTGAGAAAAATCTCATCCCCCTCTTCTATACCCTCCATTGACAATGGAGGGTATATTTAGTCCTCTTCACTTAATATATCCATGAACTCTTTACCGGTGATTGTTTCTTTTTCCAATAGATATCTAGCCGCTTTATCCATGACCTCTTGGTTTTTACTTAAAATCTCTACTGCTTGTTGATAAGAATCCGCTAATGTTTTTCGTATAATTTCATCAGCACGTTCCATCGTTCCTTCAGAAGCGGTCTTTACCGGACGCCCGTCCATGTATTGACTTCCCGGCAGTTCTAAGCCCATCATGCCAAACTCTTCTGACATACCATACATGGTCACCATGCGCCTTGCTAAATCAGTTGCTTTTTCAATATCGTTAGAAGCGCCTGTCGTAAATGTATCAAATTTGACATCCTCTGCAGCTCTTCCGCCAAGTAAGGTGATAATTTCCTTTAGCATCTCGTCTTTCTTCATTAAGAAACGTTCTTCTTCCGGCATTTGCATTGTGTAACCCAAGGCACCTGATGTTCTGGGAATAATCGTAATCTTTTGAATGGGCTGCGTGTCTTTTTGTTTCGCTGCAACCAGGGCATGACCAATTTCATGGTAAGCAACGATGTTTCTCTCTTCCTTGCTCAAAATATGATTCTTACGCTGCTGTCCTGCAATAATCACTTCTACCGATTCAAACATATCCTCCTGCGAAATCGTCTTGCGGTTAAACCTTACGGCTCTTAATGCCGCTTCATTAACAATATTCGCCAAATCAGCACCTGAGGCCCCTGACGTTGCCAATGCTATTTCTTCTAAGTCTACTGTCTCATCCAAACGAACCTTCTTTGAATGTACCTTTAATATATCTATTCTTCCCTGTTTATCCGGCTGCGTCACACTGATGGTTCTGTCAAAACGCCCCGGTCTTCTAAGAGCTTTATCAAGAATCTCCGGTCTATTTGTCGCAGCAAGCACAACGACTGCTTTTGAAGCGTCAAAACCATCCATCTCGGAAAGCAGCTGATTCAATGTCTGCTCACGTTCATCATTGCCACCGATATTATTATCTCGACTCTTACCTATGGCATCAATCTCATCAATGAAAATAATACACGGTGCTTTTTCTGAAGCCTGTTTAAATAAATCACGGACTCTTGAAGCTCCCATACCTACGAACATCTCGACAAAATCGGAACCCGATATGGAAAAGAAGGGAACGCCTGCTTCGCCGGCTACTGCTTTGGCAAGCAATGTCTTGCCGGTTCCCGGAGGTCCCACCAATAATGCACCTTTGGGTAGTTTTGCTCCAATATCTTTATACTTGGCCGGATTATGAAGGTAATCCACAATCTCCATCAAGGATTCCTTGGCTTCATCCTGGCCGGCGACGTCTTTAAATGTAATTCCGGTTCCTGTTTGGACATATACCTTCGCATTACTCTTACCTAGTCCGCCGCCCATACCGCCGCCCATCTTGCCCATAAGCCTTTTACTGAAAAATGATATCAGCCATACAGTCAGAACAATCGGCCAGAGTAAATTCAAAAGTGTTATCAATGGGGAGACTTCTGTTGGTATCGCTGCACTTAAAGTCACATCATGTTCACTTAGAAATTCCGTCAAACCGGAATTTTCCACAATTCCTGCATAATAAGTGATACCCCCTTCCCAATCCGAATCTTCTGTTTCTTTGGGGATAATGACAATACGCTCTTTCTCGTTTTGTATGACGACAGAATCAATTTGCCCAGCTTCTACCTTTGAAATAAACTCTGTATATGTGATTTCCTTAGTGGTTGCATTATTTAATGCCGAAGTGAAAAATGTATTGAACAAAATTGTCGCCACCAGACCTAACATCAGGTATAAAAGCCACTTGTCAAGTCTTGGCGGTGTGCCGGTTCCACCGGGAGTTCCACCGCCGGGGCGATTGTCCGGTAAGTTACCGCCGGTATTACTTTCCTTTAGATCCAAACCTTTGTTTTCTTCTTTCATTAAATGACCTCCTAGTATAATAATGGTGTAGTCAATAAGACTACTTGGTTAACAAGTTTCTATATCAGATAATAGAAGAGGGGGTTCTCCCTTCATCAAATATTATCTTAATAAACATCATGTCT
>Ga0153922_1000232_pt1 | contig 22944 bp, 30 predicted proteins | sample TSNJ006MetaG_FD_104723 | JGI IMG/M metagenome (GOLD analysis project Ga0153922, IMG submission 104723) | Attine ant fungus gardens microbial communities from New Jersey, USA - TSNJ006 MetaG | ecosystem: Host-associated > Fungi > Mycelium > Unclassified | place: USA: New Jersey, Brendon T. Byrne... | reverse complement strand
GACATACTCGTTTCTATGTCTTATATCAAATATTGTGAAGTCTGTGAGCAAACGTATAGGTTTATCACCATCAATGCGATATCGTTGCTGTGTACTAGGACCAGAGCCTTCTTCGTCGCTATCGTCGTTGTCGAAGTATTCGTCCTCGCCTTCAAGAAACATGTCTGCTGTTTCTGTAACCTCATCAGGCCGAGCAAAGTAGAATTCAGTTCCTGTAGATGACGAGTTCAGCAACAGGCCTCGATTAGAATGCACTTGGAATGCACACACGTAAACCAAACTGCTTCTTCTTCTTCGCTGGCTGGTAACATCTCGATCAGCCTATACCAACAGAGATGAAAAGCTCATAATCACTCTTGTACGTTCAATTTCCACTTCCTCAGCGTCCTGTTCATCAATTCTGACACTCCTCTGCAAACTGACACTATCCCGCAAATTTTTTTCCTTTCTCTTGAGCTGTTCTCGTTCCTTCCGCTTGAGTTTCTTGTGGTCTACTTGCTGCGCCACCAGAATTTGTTCGAGCCTTCTACGTTCATTTTCATCTTCTTCTCTCTTCTTACGAAGCGCCTCTTCTTGTCGGATATCCTCTGGAAAAGACACTTCAAATGCGGTTGGCCTTTTAGGAGCCATAACGACTTTTGATCGCTACCGCTATATGATGGAGCTTGAAGAGATGGTGTTAAATTTCGTGAAAAAGCTACCTCGTGTTGGAGCCTAATTATCAGATGCAGGAGAATTGCTTATCGTATATATAGCCGGTGCCACTGAGTCGTAACGCACTTATGGAAGAGGTATATTGCGCAGCGTGAGAAGATGTGACCCGTAAGCATTATTTGTACTCGTTCTAGAGACTGGCCACTCACTCAAGTCACACGAACCAAATCGTTGACGGAAATCAATTTATTATTTTTGTCTGTTTCTACCCGGCTCTCTGCTCCCTCTGGAGAGCAGTCGCTATTCCAGCTTTTCCCTTGTTGGTCGCCAATTGTCACACATTGTCAAGGTTCTACGCGAGAACCCACGAGCCTTCTGCTTCCAAGACAATATCTCTGAACTCTGCTCACCGCATCTCTAATCTCCCTAGTGTTGAAGTGGATTGACGCAAAATGACTATCCTCTTTATTGTCTTTATTATTGAGGTGGTCTGACGCACAGTGACTACTGCCTTATTGTTTCTAACACTATATATTGAGACACTAGGCTATCTCGTATACCTCAGTCGTTCACCTCACAGGGTGACCTCTGAGGTATGCTTATTCTGGATGTGCAGTACGATATAGACTTACCATCCTCATGTAGTGACATTATCTTGAGGTATATAATTTAGTCGTTCACCTCACAGGGTGACCTCTGAGTGACATTATCTTTACCTAGCACTGTACATCAGTCTCCCTATCTTTATCTCTTTCTCTTTCATCTTCTCTTCTTTACTTAAGTAGTGCACCAGGTGTATCTACCACGGACTGCAATCGAGCTCTGTGTAATAAATTGTTGAATTAAAAAAATACCTGTCTCCATCTCCTTAAATCGACCATGCATTGTCATGGTAGTATCTTTCCTGGCATCTTCCTTTGATCTATCCCCACCCTTATGATCTGCCACTTTGTTAAGCCTGCCGCAATTGGATCTAGAGACTTAAATATGGACAAAATTAATACCCATAAGTCTTCGAAAATATTGATGAAGTCAGTGATCTCCCTGTCATGCTTAGACAAAAACCAGAAATATATCAACTCCAAATTCTCAGTAATAAGTCGCCTATTGCATATCAGCCGTGTAGATTTTTGAAAAGGGAAGGAAATGGATTTGAATGTCATTCTACACTGATTTTATGTTGTGAGATTGTTCTTTGGAAGAGCCATAAACTCGACAAATTCAGGGCTGATCCCCTCGTTAGAGTACGTATTCTGACAACCCCAGCTAGGCTGGATCATGCATGAAATTGGATAGATCCTGCTAATTTGTCAAACGTGGTGATCCTTGATGCACTGTTGAAACAGCCAATCAATTCATTGCATTTCACTAGGTATACACCATTGAGATCTATAGCCTTAGCCTGTCCGTATACATGATGACAAATCTGGATCAGCAAGAAAACAAGAGTGTTGAATAAGAGGGATGGATAAAGGGCAAATTGATTACTGCTACAGGATGGGGTGGATTACTACTTCGTAAATGGCCAAGCGGTCAGGCATCGATATGTGGACTTGCCAGGGAACCCTTGCCACAATTCCGGACCATGAGTGCCAATCGATTGGAGCACATTATCCCGAAGATACGCAGAAAGATGGGGTTCAAGTTCCAATTACTGTACAAGTGAAACAGGGTTGTCTTGGTATTCCTGGTATGGCTGGAGGCTGGGATCTGTTGCATCGTCAACTTGGTGGAAATCTGTTACAGATGAGTTCAACTCGGGTGAATTGAGAAATAGACACACCAAGGATTTCACTGTACATCATGACCTTCCATGTATCAACGGGTAGATCGGCGTCATTGAAGCTCCAGTCAAATTTCTCTGCGGCAACTGGCTCATCTGTCGGATCATGATATGGGGCAACGTATGGATGAGCAAGTGACTCTGCAGCGTCTATCCGTTTGCGGGGATCGAAAACAAGCATGCGCTCCAGAAGTCCAAGGGCAGCCTTGTCTGATGTCCGAAGCTTCTTACTGAAGGGCTGACGCTCGCGTTTGGGTAAACTCTGGACGAAGCGTAGCGTCTAAACCGATGACGTTGAGCAAAGGATCAGGTGATCAAAAGAAGAAGCGCACATTCTCGCTAGCGATGGTATCAATGACATCATCAGGAGGTGAACCCAAGAGTTCAGTGATGATCGAAAATTGGTTGACATCTTGACAAATTGAGAAGATGACTGATCCATGATGGTGATATACTCACGGTCCTTTCCAGGGAATAGGGGTTTACCCTCGAGCATTTCCGCGAAGATGCAGCCTGTGCTCCAGATGTCGACTGCAACATCATACTTCTGCCAAGTAAGCATGATTTCCGGCGCGCGATAATACCGCGTCGATACATAGCCAGTCATTTGAGGATCCTGGATCCGTGCAAGTCCAAAGTCGCAAATCTTCAGATCACAGTTTTCATTAACGAGAATATTGCTCGGTTTCTGTGTCAAGGCATGAGTGTTCTATTAAGATGGACGACCTTGTTTACGAACCAAGTCACGGTGGACAACACCGGCAGAATGAACATATTTAAGACCACGCTTTTGTTCGATAGCGACTCAGTATCAACAAACCTGAGCAGAGAACTGGACGCACGAGAATCTGGTACAGGAAATATTGAATAAATTGTTTCTCCAGCGGTCGCGAGGTCAGCAGCCGGTGAAGATCTGTGCCAAGCAATTCTGTCACAAAGTAACTGTATGGCAGATGGGTAAGCATATGATGGAAGTACAGTCATGGCGGTGGACTGACAGATCTTCTAGGGGTGATATAAAGACGTCGCTGAGACTGATGATCTGAGGTGCCAAAAAGTTGAGTGACAGGCAAAGAGAACCAACGGCAACATACATTCTCATGTTGAATATGCTTCAGAAGCTTTAGCTCTCTATACGTGCGTTTGCTAAGTACGGGGGTGCTGAAAGGTTTCATGATCTTTTTGATCGCGACGTTCGCGCCGGTTAGTTGATCTTTTGCTGAACTGAGCTCGAGCGTCAGAACCCGATGCGATGAAACGGGGAGCCGACCTACCATACAAGTCCGAATGCTCCTTGTAAGACATCAGCATAATGATCAGCATATTGAAAGGCTACTCACCCATGCCAACAGGCTGGAGGTCAACATATCGAGTGGTGACCTGAAGAAGATCAGCGAGAAGAGCGGAAATGAAGGGTAAAGCATACCTCAAAAGATGTGCCGAAGATACTGAGCTTTACAAAGGACATCTGAACGGCGGGAAGAGAAGTAATGGAGGGAGTAGCTCGTGGCTTTCCATTTGTATTATTATTTGAGCGCTTCCATTTAGGGTTATCCGGTTCGAGAGGCAGTTTATTCTTGTCCTCTCACCATGTCTCTCCTCCGCACTGCCTTGACTTCCTCCCCCCGCGTGATTGTGAGTCACCTTGAACTGAAGGTATCTCAACTATACTCAAAGGCGCTCAGGGCCGTCGCTTTGCATCCACAACACCCCTGGAGAAATCCTCCAAATTACCCGCCATCTTGCTTGGTACTGGCCTAGTTGGAGCCAGCCTCTATCATTTTCTCGAGCAGAGAACACCTGTTCCAAAGCCCACGCCTGCAAGGAGTGCACTGGACCCTCAAAACTACAAGAATTTCAAGCTTAAGAAGATCAATCCTTACAATCACAATACCTCTGAGTGCGCCTTTCCTCTTTGAGTTATTAGGCTAATTGCTAACAATGATTCAGATTTGTATTCGAATGCCCAAATGACGAGGCTTCCCTTTTACCAGTCACTTCATTTGTATACATCAAGGCGTCTGATCCCGAAGCACTCAAGGGTCCTAATGGAAAACCTGTCGTCCGTCCTTACACCCCCATCTCGCCTCCAGAACACCTTGGGGAAATTACGTTCCTTGTGAAGAAGTATGACACTGGAAACATGTCCAAGTACATTCACTCGCTGAAGGTTCGTACTAATACACCTCTGCCACTCACTTCAATTTCGGGACGCTACGGGTTGCTTGAGCTTACTCATACTTGTCACACGTCCAGGAGGGCGAAACTATCGCAATCAAAGGGCCTCTGGGCAAGTTCCCTTACAAAGGTGACACTAGTCTCTAAACGGTTGATCTTGTCTCCAAAACTGAAACCGCGTTTCAGAAAACGAATTTGAACAGATTGCGTTAATCGGTGGCGGCAGTGGAATGTACGTTTTTTTTCTCACGATAACTATTAAGACTCATATGCGCCGTGCAGTACTCCCCTCTATCAGCTCTTGACTCACGCCCTTGAGTCACCAAATAATAAAACCAAATTTACTCTGATTTACTCAAACGTCACCGAAAAGGATATTCTTCTCAAAGAGGAACTCGAAAATCTCAAAAAGAAGCATAGCGACAAACTTGATTTGATATACTTCCTTGACAAACCCAGCGAAGGCTGGAAAGGTCAGCGCCTATCAAAAATCGCATAAAAGTTTTTATTGATGTCTATCTATAGGTGGTACTGGCTACATCACGACAGATGTTATCAAAAAATATGTCGCAGCTCCGGATCTGAAGGAGAAGATCAAGGTATTCGTCTGTGGACCTCCTCCCCAAGTTACCTCTCTTGCTGGGAAGAAAGATGGTCCTCAACAAGGCGAGTTCGGCGGTATTCTCAAGGAATTAGGATACACTGTAGATCAGGTATGTTTTAGATTTTGCAGTTTTCGGCATAGCTCAATGTTATCCAGGTCTACAAATGCTGAGAGTTTGTTTTGGCACCATTAGATCCAATCTAGGGGTGTGCGTTGAAACCCTTTCAAATAAGACATCTAAGACTGGTTGTGAAACAATTTACAGATCTCAACATGGATTGCCCTGTGTCCTTATGGCATTGCTACAGAGTCTCTTTGGAAGTCATAGGGTAGATTTTGCTCACGGTCATACCCCTAGATTGATCGTAAAATAGATCATTTGTTCTGAATAAATTTGCTAACCAATGACTCCGTGCAAATACTAGATTTCTTGTCCATGAAGCTCCAAGGACAAGATATCAATCCCTAGAATCGCACTACTGATTGACCGATTGACTTCCCGTAGGAATCTACAAATTTAGAATTTCAGTCCTCAGACTTTCCTAATTTGCGTACGGGATGCCATTGATATTTTTTTTCTCACTCGTCTACTGCCTCCGGTCATAATAATTTTGCGGCAAATTGGACCCTAGCTTTGGTGCAGGAGTTCTTTTGCCACATCTCTGTCTCTTGCTGTCGATGTGTAAGAGGGCACAGGACCTGGAACTGACCAAACAATCACAGCGAACGAAGGAATATGACAGGAGATACGCCATTTTTCCTCAGACAACATCAGGATAGGAAACTGACTTCTTGCACTACATTATGGTAAAACATGCCGGCTGAGTCACAAGTTGGGTGAATCAGAAGTAAAGCGATACAAAAGAAGATCAGATGGGGTCATTGCTGCGTGTAGGAACGAGATCTCAGTGGTTCTATTACGGTCATCAGTGGTCTTGTTGCTCAGCTCAGATCCCAGTGTTTCCAAAGAATACCTGGAGCGATTAGTTGCCAAACAAGGAGCAGTGAGTGCCTCAAGTCTGCGCCAACATTGTCTGATGATTTCCAGTGCAAGGCATCTCTTCTTCCCAATGATCGTCTGGCCATGATTACTATGTGTGCAATCAATATTTATGCTATCACTAACTCAAGCGACGAAAAATTCCCAGAATTACTGCTTTCTTATCGTGTTGCTGTAGAACTTCATCCGCGTGGCATTTCCCGTCCCTTAGTCGGCCATGATGGTATATTCATTTGTATCTGTGGCCGCGAAGCCAAACGCACCTTTATAAGTCATAATCCCACTATTCCTCCAACAACTGAAGTACTAGGGCCCCTGAAATCCTCATCTGGGTTGGAGACTAGTTATAGACAACTCGGGACAATGGCATTATTTTCTTTTAACAATCACCATGAAGTTGCAATGGCTACCTATGATCTGACTTCACATCTCTCTCATTACCGATGGCTGCAACTGAACATACTCCGCATCAGTCATAATAGGGCTATTGTAAAAGATTTAGCTGGACTTGATGACAATGTAGGCAGAGTAGTTATAAGACGTTCTGGAAGTAATAATCATTTTCTCGTAATGGATGTGATTTAATATAATCTCCATTGCTTAGCATAGTTTTAAATATTTCTATAGCTGGCTACACTACTGTGAATAATTCTTGTAGTGATTCAGCTGGTGATAATGCCTATAAAAATTATTAACCAGTGTGAGTGAAGACAAATTTGCTTTTATTTCCACCTTCATTCTTGTCATATGTTGATTTTTGACCGAAGAAAATGAAGTTAGCTGTAAAATATCAATAAATCAGTACATCAATGCCCAGATAAATTAAATCACTCACCAAGGCATCGTATTGACCCTGATTGATATACTCGAAGGCTTTTGAAGCCATATCTTTATCCTTGTGACCTAAGAATCTCTTAAATGCATTGATTGCATTCTTTTTTTGATCCTCAGTAGCAAGAAGAGGGTTAATCAATGCCTCCGTATGACCAAGGATATCTTTTGCAGCATGCTGGGCCTCCTTGGACTTCCCTTTGGACTTGGCAAGTTGCAGATGCTTCTCAAACAGCCTCCGAAGCTCTGATATCAGCATCAGTGGATGGATTGTATCTGGAGGTCTAAATGAGTACTCACTCTCAATTTCAGAAGATGTTGACAAGCCAGATTCAGAGGAGGCATCACTGGCAGGATAATCACTGGCAGAATTATTGCTAGAGGAGGAAGACATAGGGACAATTGAAAACAAGGTAATAATGTTGGAGATATTCTAGCAAAGTAGACTGCAGTAAATGCGTGCTTGTCATAGATTGATTCAGCACTATATATACTAAGTACAGCATAAGAGAACGAACTGTCCATTGTTTTAATACAAGCAAGTCTTTAAAGAGAATAAATGAAATCAATCATCCATGTGGCCAAGCATCGGTTTCAGTTGTCACAGAAAGTACAAGGACATTCTCTGATAGATTCTTTAATAGATAATGAATGATACACAGGTCTTTGTTAAAATCTGATAGCCAAGGGGGCGTGTTGATAACTTGCTGATGACTTGGCAGTGACGGGAAACTCAGCATCGTCAAGAACCTTATCAGTCGTCCGATGCGGTTTTTCACTGCAAGTGTGTTTGATGAAACCAATATTTTAACGTTCAGGAAATACCAGGAGCTGCCATGACCAAGAGTGTACCCTACAATCTTTCCGTACTTGATTCTATATTGGCAGTCTTATTCCCTCTACTCCTTACCCTAGTAGGCTGTCGACTACTTCCCCCTTTTCCTTGGTCTGACATTCGCCATCTTCTCACTGGACTTCGCATTCGACGTGCCCATCCGTTTTCTCTGAATAGGGCATACAATAGCTACTCACAATACGGTTCACTTGCCAGGCAGGAGGTCGCAATCATGGAACGTTCCTATAGCACCATAGAGAGGGCCCATAAGCATTTGGGATTTAGAATTGGATACCCACGCAAACTCGGGCGGTTGAGGGAAGCCATAGAGATGAACACAACTATCACGGAAGCTGTCGTTAAACTTGCATCTAGAGAACTCTCTCTTGAGGATGGTTCCTTTTGCGATACAAATCAAGTCGACCTCGGCCGTGTGCGCGAGTCACTGAAGCATTTTGTTCGTGATTGGAGTCAAGAGGGAGCAAGAGAATGTGAAAAGATTTTCCAGCCGATAATTCGCGTTCTTGAAAGGGTACCTGTAGCCGAGAGGGCGAAGATGAAAGTGCTCGTTCCTGGGTCTGGTCTCGGTCGGCTGGCCTGGGAGATTTCACAGCTGGGTAAGTCCTTAGTGTAGAACTTGTTGTTCATCCTTATGCTCGTAAAAGGGTTCATCACCAGGGCTGTCGAATTTTCGTACTTTATGATCCTTGCAATGCGTTTTCTCTTTTCACCTACCGCCACTACGAAAACAAACCAACACCAAATTTAGCCTTTTGCACATTGGTTCTCACACCAACGTTCGAACGAAGCCTTGTTTCGCACAATTTTCATTCCAGATGTTGTCCCCCGTTTTTCTCCATCCCTTGAATTGATAGAGGAAGATTTTCTGAAGTTACGCCCTTCTCGAGATACCTTCCATAATTCAGACAAAACTACCTCAGGCTATGACTTCATTGTGACGTTGTTCTTCATAGACACGTCTATCAATATCTTCTCGACCATTGAGAAAATTTATCATCTCCTACCACCTGGTGGTGTCTGGATCAACCTCGGTCCACTACTCTGGCCTGGCGGTGCACAAGCCAAAGTCGAACTTAGCCTTGACGAGCTTATGCACGTTATACAAGAAACTGGCTTTTCGGTTCACTCTGAGGTGGACATAGATGACGTCAAAGCCCCTCGTACCGTCGAGTGCGAGTATACTAGCGATCAGAATGCGATGATGCGATGGATCTACCATGCGGAATTCTGGGTGGCCACAAAGGGTCCTGATTCACATTGAATTCTGTTTCCTCCATGTCTGCTATATATGAGTGGTTGTGTAATATTCGGGTGTTACTGTGCACCAGTCTATGGCAGCAATAAAATAAGCTTTTACTCTTACAAACCTATCGTCCAAAATTAGCAGTGTTTGGATCCTCCCACCAACACCCATTATTGTACTGTTCTTCATCCTTCTTCAAATTAGCTGCTTGCTGCTATGCATACCAAGTCTATCGTGAGCCTGACTGTCCTTGCGCTTTCTCAATGCATATTTGCACATGAAGGTCCCGAACACAGTGGTCCAGCGGTTGGAGAAACTATGGAGGACTATGCACAAAGACACGTCAGCCAAAAGCTTCAGTCTCTTTGGCATGTCCAGAATACTAACTACATGTTATTAGATGTCCTCTGAGCATCATATGTAAGTTTTCAAAGAGCGGGCTTTATCGAAGTGGCTCAATTTGATATAGCGATTCTTTCGATGCCTCAAGTTTCTTCCTGTTACATGATTTAAATAGGTGAGGTCCTATATCGTTTTATTCGCATGATGACCGAACGTCATAGGGATGGACTATGGGACCGAAGCGAAATCGAAGCAGTCTATGGTGTCCATCACATCTACTCACAGCAAAAATCGAAAGTAATTGCTTGCTCGACTGTTGCTCTCAGGATCCTCAAGGCTGACGGAAACGATTATAGGATGACGAGGAACATCAAAAGAAGGCAGAATTGGTTGTAAATGCCGTTCTACAGGTCTTAGACAAGAACCGAGACGGGTACGTGGATATTTCCGAGCTTGAAAAAGTTGGTGTGGGTGCTCTACCAAGTTTTGAACATATGGGGGCAGAAGGGCACCACTATGACGTTGAAAGCGGTACGTTCGAACGCTAACTATCTATCTCTTTCCGCTGCTGATTGGGCCTTCCAGAGTTCTTCCTTCACCACGAAGGTACCTACACATAATCCGCCAATCCTGTCTGATATATGCACTTACTCTTCTTAGAGAAATATCATTCTACACCTGAAACACAGACAGATGACTCTTACAATCACCCAGAAGACGTTGAGCACTTCTCCCATCATGAACGAATCGAACGGCAAGAGACAGAGCGCGAATCTAAGTTTACAGGAGTGTCTGTCGAAGAACTTGAAGCAGCACAAGCAAAAGTAGAGGCGGAGGCGGAGGCAGCTAAGCAGATGAACGAGGCACCACAATCCGTCGAGTCGAATCAGCAAGATAGTACTGGTAAGCCTCCAGTAATTCGTGTCCCCCCTCCCGAGAAACAGGATCCAGCCGTGAGGTATGCTGGAGAGAAGCCTCATGATGAGGAATGGGGTGCTGGTGAGAGGGGTTACAAGACACCGAGAGATGCGAGCGATAGGATGAGGAGGAATGTACCGTACAAGGTGAGGTTATATTCCTCCATAAGGATAATTATGAATTGAACGCTGATTTAGTCTCGAATGCAGTACAAATTCAAGAAGAATTGGAGTGATTTCTGACGGATACTTGTCATCCTTTTTTCATCCAATGAATTTCATATCTACATCTGCTCCGAGTCCATCTACATATCGTATCATGGGTTGATCCTTTGGATAAAACGCTTTCTCTGTTTCAGCTCCCTGAGAAAATATCTAGGTGGCAAGGAGATAATTTGCAAATGCAAGAAGATACAGATCAGGCGTCGAATGGTCCATATCCGGGAGTACTGCAATTCTCAAGTCTGATGGGAGAACAAACTTGTTACGGAATGAGTCCTTTAAGCGAGTTCATCAACTCGACCCAGACACTGCGAAAGACGTGGGGTACCTGACTTACAATTATGGCAACTTTTGCCACACTCGCGCGTGTAACCTAGCAGTGAGCATTGATGAAATTTCAGTACCATCCTTATCTTGTCCAATTAGTAGATCAATATTATGTGACGAGGTAATTTTAACAAGCCGGGACCCAGAAAGGAAAACCATTGAAGTGTGAAGAGAACTATCGTCCGTCGAACATATCATCCATGATCCCTCTTTCTACTGCCTCCCAATCAATATTTCCCCCACTTGTGTACATGCTCTCGTAGGATGCAATGCTGACATTTGAGAAAAAGGAAACCAAGTCTCGTATGCTCTCAATCTGTTTGACTCCGTTCAGCTGAGGACGTCGTAGTTTTCGTGGTTCCTCATATGTAGTGGTTTCGTTAGGTACAGGTGATGATTTGCCTGAGTCCTGTCAAAGGCTGAGCATGAAAGGAGAGGTCAAGAGCCATTGGGCATACCACTACAGGAAGACTCCCTGTCGCGTCTGCAAGTCGGTCCATCATCGCTTCCGGAGAACAATCATCAGGTCGATAGATGGCATCTACAGTGTCTGTGATAAAGATCCATTGATGACTGAGCAGCAATGACTGTTAGGTATTTGATCGTGGCAGCGCAGGTAAAAGCTTACATTTGGAATTCTTCGGTCTGTAGAGTGACGAGAAGATCTAAGCATTTGCATGCAGCCAGAATGAGTTGCAGGTCTTCAGAACCGTCAGGAGGGAGATTCGTCGTGACTTGTTCAAAAATCCGGAACTGGAGAAAATAACGTCAGTCCCACAAAGTTTATCCAACTCAAACACATACCAACTCGGTAAGAAGAACGGGCCAAAAACTTGTCAAGTTGTGTTTCGATAGACGGCATAGCAGGACACGGACACAAAGAAAAACCTCACTTTGCACAATTGGTGCTGCCACGTTGCGAAGGATATCGACTAATTTTTCTTGGATGACAGGAAGTTGGGTCAAAAAGTGATTTTTCTCCCCGGTGAAGATAATAAAGGACAATCTTCGAACATTTAAAGAACGAAGCAGCATTTCGTATTCTCTATTGGTAAATATGTTGGCTGATGGAGCTGTTGCGACTTTGGCTATCAACATAAGAGACCTTTTGAGCTCAAAACAGGAGTGTATTATTTCACTCACACAAAAGTTCGGGAAAAGCAGTCTTATCGGAATCAAAGAGTGACTTGATCACCGGTTTCCAAGACTCAGCCTCGTCGGGAAGAGAGTTAAAAAAGCGATTGTCATTGAAGAGATCGGCGACTGGTGCTTTCCATGCCTTCAGAGCAGCCTGAATCTTGGTCATTTTTTGCAGCACTGTCAAGATAACACCATCAATATCCAATGGCCTGTTGATTTTGTAAACAAGGATCATCTTTCCGAGATAATGACCTACCTTGTCCTCCCTCGTAAGGCTGGTGTCACAATGTAGTAGATGATGTTAACACAAATGCTTGCCACTTTGTCAGGGTCCAACAAAAATTTGCGAAGATTAGGAAGTGAAGCTGAGGCAATGAACTGCGTGATCTGTGCTGGGTCAGAAAGCGGTCCACTTGTCACAATGCTAGTTCTCACCTGAGAAACATTCTCAAGGGAGCCGGTTTGCTTGGGTGCCTCAGGGGTAACCAAAGAAGACGCACTCTCACTGAGATCCATTCTTTCATCCTTGCCAGGTGTCGTCGGAGAGTCCTGTCCACTCGTAACAAAGGAATCCTTAGTTGACCGTCGTATCCACGATCCCTGGTCTTGTGACCGACTAACAAGGGTGATACATGCATCCAAAAGTTTAGTATAGATATCCTTGGTCCTCTCAGTAAATGATAATTATTCGACAAAGCTCAATTTTACCTGAAATTCCTTTCGTATGCGTCGGTCCTCTAACGCAGTTGTTTGAGTGATCTTGTCCGCAAGGACAGAGAGACATCTCAGGGCGTAGAAACTCTGAATTTTATAATCCTTGACATTCCCTGCAATTTCCTTGGCCAATTGGATGTATCGACCCCATACTTGAATAACAATCGGACCTTCTAGGCGCGCCAGATATTGCTCAAGGAACTTGAATAGAACAGCATCGGATCTACGGGCAGCTTTAGTGGCGGCAACGGCTGTATCATTTCTCACCACTCACAAGTCTGGATTGATAGCTTGCCTTTTACTCTTCTCCGAGATTCCCGATATACGACACCAGATGCTTTCACAGGTCATGTGTACTGTATTTTGGGCGTTCGCCATGAGAATATCCACAGCTTCAAATGCTGCTTCTGATGAAGTTTCTGGGTAAGACTTGGGATGAAATCAGAACATGCAGAATTCGGATGGCATGCATACCTACAGATTTGTCACGGTTCCAGCGCTCCACAACTGACTCGAATACTTCCGCGGAATGCTTGCGGAAGAGATGCTCTAGTATACGACGGCACCGCAACCGGATTCGATTGAAAATCATGGATAGCGACTCATCCCTTGCTGTCTCTACGTCGCGTTTCTTCCACGCCAGCGAAGACCATATCGAATACAACACTCGAATACCTTCATCTAATGTACGATAGGCTGAAGAGCGTGCCTAGATATGTGTATGAGTTTCCGAAAGACTACGCGCAACTGGATTCAAAGTTTCACCGTAAGCTGTTCACCATTTGCTGTATGATTGGCCTCCGAACTGAACACATTAGACACGTATCCCAACAATCCTCCGCTTTCGTGTATAGGCTTTTCAACAATGGAATCTGCATCACCGTCCTCCTCCTCCGTATAGGCTAGACTCAGCAGTACAAATTGCTCCAGGGCATTCAGCAGTATGATCATGTCCACGTCTGTAATAGTGGCATGGATATCTCTGCTATAATTATCCGGTTGCTTTGCTGCTACGAGAACATCTTTCAGTGAAAGGTATAATTGCTTGCAAATGCAATCATTAAGAGGGATGACAACGGATTGGAGTGCAGGCTGGAACTGCGGAATAGCCATCAGGATAAAGTCAAGCCAGTGTTGTAGAATGGACCGATTGCTCCGTGTGGAAATGCCATCGACGAGAGTTTGAACTAGTAAAGGATTCACGGAGTAAGCTCGGCTCGCACCACTCGTCACCTTATCTCCATCCGAAGTGATAGCAGCCGCGGAACTGTCCTCCTGTTTACCGGAAACAACCAATTGTGAGGCTTCAACCGTGGACACAGAAATCAATGAGTGGAGAAGGTGTAAAAGTCTGTTCTGGGGGTCGAGTCTCTTCGTGTGAACACAATAGTAAAGTTTGCCAATTACGGCGGCTTCCATGGTCGCTACAATAGTTCCTTCCATCTCTCCTCTCGAAACAATGAGTTGCAGGACTTCCACTGCCGAGGACTGGATCAGCTCGTTTAAAGGTGACATGCTTGGTGCCCACTGGGTCTTTGGTTCAGATTGTAAAAATCTGGTGGTCTTTAGTCGTTTCATGGACATAGCTTTCAGAAGAATTACCTCATCAAGATCTCGATAAGCACATCCAGATAGGTACCGTCATTTTCGGATAATTTACCTTCTTAGCAGTCAGAATCTCGAATATCAATACATGATGAAAGACTCACTCGCATCCACTCGACTCACGATACCAGCATAGTGGTACGATCTTCGAATATAGGACGTCTTGACTACCTTGACGAACTCTTGACCTCCAAAACGTACCACGGAAAGCAGGATCTCAAGGATATAGTTGATGTATCGTTGATCGAACGGTTTCTCATACGTAAAGCCTTGTATTTCTTTTCCATGGACCTTGATCTGTGCTGGAACCCTCAGTATCGCTGGATCGAGGAGCTCGTACAGGATAAGATCCAAGATACTAGATCGTTTATTCAAACCCCAGAATAGCGTTTGAATACCCGGCATACATACCCCAAGTAAGATCGTAGGTTACATCTCATCCACGTCTCTCCGATCCTCTTTAAATAGGGATCATCACTCTTCAGGGTATCGAGCACGATCATGAGCGGAACCTTGAATCTGAATCCCGGCAATAGCTTGTCCTCTGAAATCGGCGTAAGATAAGAAAACCACTATTTCTGACGTAGAATAGGTACCAGTCAGCCTCCACAAAACCCCAAACGCCTCGTACACCTCATTATCATGCCTCGGTTTGGGAGAAGTCAGACTCTGCGCCAGGATACTCTCCACGTACGGTTTCTTCATAGAAGATTCCAGTGACCAGATAAGGTTAACTGCGCGGACGTGATACATACTAAACTTGGGACGGAGATAATGCAGCAGCTTGCTGACCATTTTTGATATGATAGTTCTGTCGTCAATGCTCAGCTTGGGTTTCACACAACTGGACTTGTACAGAGAAATGCTGAGGCTGATGATGCGATCCACAGTCGCAAAAATTGCAGACTAAGACAACGGGTCAATATACGAGCTGTCTGGATGGGAAAAGGCCAGATGTACCTCATAATTCATACTTTGCAACAAGATCTCAAGCCACTCCGTAGGTCGCCAACCCAGATCAACAGGTGTCGCAAGCTTGATCACCATTTCGTTGATCAATCCCAATATTCCACCAAACACCTCGCGCAAAACAGAGGCTTCCTTCATCTTCCCGAGCTCCTGTGCACATTTCGCTGAACATGAAACGAGACTTTCAAAGATTGACGCCTGCGGAACGGCAAAGATTCCTTCTGCCGGTGGAGTCAAAAGGATGTCCTGAATTCTGTAAAATGTGCAAGCGAATACATAAGGTCGTTGAGTTCGACAAGAACCTTCATTCTTATCTGTCACTTCGGGTCGTTCAAGGAGTGAAGTTTGAGGTATGTGCGAGTAGAGCTCTTGAATAAGGAAGGTGGCTTGCTGATATATCCTTGTTGATGCCTTGATCGGACTCGACTGAATTTGAAGCTGGATCGAGAAATTGAGTGATAATCTAATTTAATCAAACACGTGGCTCACATTCATAACATCTACAATCCCGGCCAAGATTACAGGGAAATGCAACGTCTGCAATTCTTCATCATGTGGAAATGACCTGAGAACAAACCGGACGAGGTGAATTGCCTGTGTTTATAATTGAGCTTTATAGGAACTTGGTCTCGAGTCCAACGCACCTCAGAAGTATCTCCATTCTCCGAAAGCTCCTTAAACACCGCAGCTATCAAACATTTCCACGTGAGCTGCGGCTCGACCGCTTCGTACAGTGTGCTTGCCGCAGTCGAAATCTATTTGACCTCGTGTGAACTTACATATAGAACGGCAGACTGGCTCACGAACGTCCTTACTACTGTCCACTGGGTGCTCCATTAAATGTTTTGCAGCCTTCAAGGCATCGTAAATCAACACCTCCGTCAGAGGAGTACCGATCTCCCACTTATCCAACAACGAGATGAATATTTTGAAAGGCCTGGACTCAGCATATTCCTCGGACGGTGAAATCATTTCAGCCTAAACATACGTCCCAAAATGTCAGTTTGATTGTTAAATATCAAGACCCCTCATACCTCAAGAGTTCTGCTCAGTAACTCAAGGGCATTCTCCCTCAGAAATCTGATCTGGCCCTCGCTTCCCTCTTCTGTGCCCAGGAGCCAAGTGTACAAACGTCTGTTAAGGGATAAGTCCCTACGCAACACAACTCCAGTAGCCGCACGCATGAGAATAGTGCGATCTTCGACATGAGCTTTGCGAACTGCGAATCCATCCACGCGGATGGACTGACAGAGGATGTCAAGTGCGCTCCGGCGAACAAGGAGGTTTTCATCTTCTAGCGCCGCGGCAAAAGCGCGAATCATTAAACCTATGTCACGGCCAATGATTGTGGTTATGTCTTTGTGTCGAAGTATGAGATTATTGGAAACTGAGTGAATCAGTACTAAGCTGGGCAACACACCTTCATCTGCGTTCATATGGGGTAACCGCCTTGATAGAAGGCTTAGAGATGTCCCTCTCGCAGAAGGAGATGTCAACATGATCAGCCAGATATTCTGGAAGAAGAATGAAGGCGATACTGTTCCCGATAATTTGTCCAGCAGTTCTAACACCTTGTAAACCGTCAACTGGGTTATAGGGGATGGACGGATCACATAAACCATACCTTCTCAAAGTACTCCCCCGTTTCTTCCTCTAGTCCAGGTAACAGAGCCAGGATGAAGGATTTCATTACTGGTCGAAGATCGGCCTGCAGCGATAGGTAATACGTGTCATAGATGTTCAGAAGTGTCGGCTGCAAGCAAAATCAACATTGGAAGAAAATGGGTAAATCAAGATAGGGCATACTTTGACGGATGTAGCAGCGTATTCGAAGAATGGGAACAAACCAGCTGACCACAGTGCTAGATCCTGTCTCAAACCTTCCGACTAAGAGAAATGAAGATCATATTGAGGACTGTGATGGTGCTTATGCCTACCCCTCGAACAGCGAGAATATGCGAATATACATCCAATGCTCTTTGATGTACACCCGTCGGCAGTGCAGGATTCAGACACTGCGATAGTCTTTTGGACACAATCAGTTTCTTTGGAATTTCCTTGAACTGCATGTAGGACTGAAATGTCTATCTCGGAGAATTTCGTAAATCTCGATTTTCTGTACTACGGGATGTGATGAGGGCGTACCTTGAGCAACTGCTTCAAGAATGCAATACAATCCGCCCACTCATGAACATTATCAAACCCATTCAGGCATTTCTCCACTTGTTGGACATATTTCTTGTATTTCGGATCTGAGCCATAATTGTTGTGGCCTGCTATGCACCACGTCGCAGCCAGTTTAACACTCAGTCGACTTACAGAATAGATGAAACAGACACTCACTTATTCTGTTATCAAGAGGACTGCTCAAGTTCAATGGGCTTGGATTAACCCTGCTACCATCCTCAGAACCGGCCGGTTGTGCCATCGGTGTTCGTACACACAGTCGTGGTAGAGTACTGCGTCAGGTCCCGAGAAAGTGCAGATGAATCAAGATAACTGCCCCGATACTTCGGACGAAGATACTTGATCAAACTTCAACGACGTCAGAACTGGCGTCAAGACAGTGGGCGGATGTATAAACAGGAAAAAGACAACGGTATTTGGTCAGATCAATCTTAGCTCAATGTGCTGAATGACATCAAAGTCACATGCCAATGCGTGTGACCGAATATTCACGCCCATAGCAAGCACAACCGAACCGAACATACCCAAGCTTCTGATGTAAGCTTATTGCCACTGCTTATGTCTGATCAGACTAAGGCCTTCTGGATTGTTTTGATGACTTTCTTCATTAAAAAAGTAAGACTGGAATTGCTGTCAACGATGATCCTGCCTGAGACTGATCATGATCTTGAATTAAATAAACTACCTGGATTACCAAATAGTTCTTGTTCTTGCACCAGAAATTATCAGAACAATCAACAAACAAAGCATAATCATTTTTTGAGATCCATCAATTTTGATAGCTCACTAATATTTGGAAATGTGATAATAATTTAATTGATTTATTGAAGTAGTGTTCTCAAGATCTTCAATCCAGGAATTGGTGGTATTAAGATATCAGCTATGATGACCAGATGGTTCAAGATTATGATAAGTATGTGTAATTATGCAGTAGGATGATTCACCAAAGTTCTCATCAAGCAGTCATCTTCATCATGTAGAAATATCTCTTCCATTCGCGACGATATGGACCAGTGCATTGCATAAATTCAGGACCTCACTGGCCCATCGAGGAAAATGGATATTTAGCAATTTCGACGTACAGTGTTGGCAAGTGGTCGGGAATTGACTGGTGTCTCTGGAAGTCCATATCCTATCTCTGCTTGTGCGCCCTCATGTTCTGAAAACAATGACTATTTTGATTGAAATCGCAAGTGGCTTTTCCAGGTAGCTACGCATATCATACAATTAATTGCCTTGATATACCTGATGGGCTTTTCGAAGTTTATCCTGAACCATTTGTCAAATGATACTGGTTTTCATACTACCGACCCAGTGTTACTGTAGTCAATGGACCTTATGAGTTCTTCAAACACCCTGTTTTGGTTGAATTTCTTGGTCAAGAGTAGTGGTGTGCCGTTGAGGGCTCTTTGTGTCTTTGTGTCTGCTATGGTCATCCTCGACAATCAGGACAGGCGTTGAATCTGACAAGGCTAGAGAAATGACATTGACGAAGTTCACTTCTTGAACACGATTTTGAGGAGAAATAATTACAGGGGATATCTATTGAGAGACCAATAGCAGACCAGCACGGCGATGTAATTGTCCGGAATGCAGGGTATGGGACGTCGGAAGTCAAAACAAGTCTATTGACAACCGGAGCCCGAGAATGAGCGTGGAGTTTTGAGTTCGAACTAGCGAAAGGAAGTGTCATGGTTTTATGATGATTTCTCCCATTTTGCCATCAGCTTCTCCAGGTCAAATCTGGGATCCTCAGGGTCGGAAACAACTGAAAAGAGCGTTCGTCAGAACAGTGGAGAAAGGGTGCGACGACGGAGATTCAATCAACCTGTGGTATCATCCTGCTTCCTCTTCCATGCATCTTTGGCCTCAGCAATCAGGCGCTCCCGGTTATGAATGGCGTGTTCGATTTTATGTTTGTCGTATTCAGCTTGGAGCGTCCGGCGGTGGTACCATCCGTACAAAACACCTGAAAAGAGAGCCGTATACCGGATGACCTAGAGTCTCGTGAGCTCAGAAGCTGACTTAAAACGAGCTGAAGCTTGCATTGACTGTTGGTGAGGCCATGATTCAACAACACGAGTGTGCAAAGGAGGTATACGAGGGGCCTCTGCACTGTCAAATGCATGGTCAGGCGGCAATGCGGGCAACGGCGGGGTAAGCAGACTGACCTAAATTTTGGGGAAAGAGAAGCGCGACACGGAGGATCTCGGTATCTGCTGAGTCAGCAGGACTTTGTTCAACTCATTAGCCTTTCCACGAGTTGCGAGTTATTGTATATGTCGCTCTTTCTATGGCATGAATCTGTATGGACAGTTGATGTGCTCCAGGTTACTGTTTTTTGTGGAAGGATAATTCAACAAATAAAACACTCCTGTATTCTATTTGAGGCATGTACTATGTCAGTGGCCTCGCGCTATGTGCCACCTATCCAGTGGTCAATAGCGCGAGACAGTGACTCACGATCTTGAACAAATGATGTTTCGTGTTTCGCCCTGGGTTTCTTACCAACCTTCCCATCAATCCTCCACCATGGACGACGACGTCGACATGGGAGCCCCGTCCGTATCCACTCTTCCAGAGGAAAATGTTCCTCTGCCTGCTCGTCGCAGAGTCGAGTCTACTCGAAAAAAGAAGCCGAAAGCTTCGGCACTGGCTGCGCCGCTCAATCTTTCGGGGCGCAAGTCAAGTGGCCAGGTTTTTGATGTCGAGGGAGGAGGTGGAGAACTCGAGGACGAGCGAGATCAGCTTATTGACGATGAAGACGATATCGCTACACCTGCTCCTATCTCTACATCTACTTCAGGAAAGGTTCCTGAAACTACCCCGAAGAAAAGGGCACCCACTAAGCGCAAGGCTCGCAAGGAGGATACAGAAGAAGAGAGTGCCAAAAGACGAAAGACAGATCCCTCTCTGACCATAATACCTAAAAAGCCCTCTGGTTCCGATCTAATACTCGCGGAATCTTTTGGTGAAGGGACAGGCTTGAACACTGACACAAATACCCCTTCCATTAGCGTTGTAGAGAGCGAGCCCCCAGCATCAAAGGTTGCTAAAAGAAAGAGTACGCCTCGAAAGACCGCGGTCAGGGCAACCAAGGGGAAGCCTTCTGGGTGCGTAGACGCCGTTCTATCGTCCACTTACTTGTCCACTGAATCAGAGTTTATTTGATAGGCTTAAGATGGTCATCCCCGCTTTGCCTGCTTCTGTTGTAGATGATACAGCAAGCGTCATGAGCGAAGGAGGTATGTTTCCATTTTATTTTTGTTGGTCATCTTTCTTTTCATGAAAATATCTACAGGCGTTTCTGGGACCGCTGTTTCGTCTCCGGTCACAGGCAATCTTGAAAAACAGCAGCTTGCCTCTCCGGAGCCTGGACAAATTACCTTAAGCTCACCTGCAGCTGAACCAGTAGAAGAAGCCAACCTCGAAAACATCCCTCTCCCCGTTTATCCTCTCCCAACTAAAGTTTTCCTCGTTCAAGCACCACCTAAAATACCAACAGGTTTTACACTTCCTTTCACCCTCGACAAGAGTGGCAAAAAGGTCAGACATTGGCGCACAGCTAATCGCGAGATCCGTGGCATCGCTGGAGGACGATGGTTTGCTCGTTCATGGGTCGGCAATAAGGACTCTGAATATGCAACTTCACTCACACGAAGGGACCCTGAGAAGTCTAATGGATCGTTGGGCTTATCTAAACAGTCGTCCAGTTCTGCTCCGCTGGGACGAGGAACAAGGAAAGCAAAGAAGACAGCATCTGTGAATCCTTCCGCTGCTCCTTCGAGAGACGCATCAGTCGTTCCGCCGGAGAGCAACGCAGCTGCAATTGGTCCATCGAGCATTAATGCAACCTCCATTACTACGAGGGCTATGAGGGCACCGACGAAGATGAGGATTCAGCAGCTGCCCGAGGACCCAGATTCCTCGTCGGATGTTCCCATGGACATTGATCTTGCCCCCGTGCCACCTTCGGAAGGATGAGGATGCTCTATTGCATGGCGAGTGGTGCCATCTTCTTTTACACCTGATCCTGAATTTATCAGCTTTGAGTCCTCCTGAATCACATTTCTCTGTTATTCTTGTGTACGCCGGACCCTTTGGCGTTTTCATATCCTGTTTGTGCTATTACATTCACTGTACTCTATCTTTGATTACTATTGAGCAATAGTAGCTGATCACAATATGATAGAACAAGAAAAGAAGAAGATAGGGAACTCAACAGAGTGAGATCTTTCAACAAATGTGATACTACATTTGACAAGGACTGCACACCATTGATATCCAGAGAAAGAAGAATATTGGTTATTATACTCTACCTTTGTACAGGATTAGTGACCACAAAGGGGATGGTTGGCCAATGCTGGTCTACCCACTGTAGGAAATACCAATTTGAGCTTTTCAACTTCCAGAAGTTCAAGTACATCTATGATTGCCATTCACCGAGAGAAAACTTGGAGATTATTGTCAGGAAGCGATTTGCGATGTTAATTGAGACGGGTTAGGGAGCACACAGGAGTGTGTTTGAGGACAAACCACTTCATATGGAAACCATAGTATATGACTATATCAAAGAGACATACGTATGAAAAAGTTGTCCGGATATCGAAGCAAGACAACACTAATACATATATAGTCGTTGGAATAGAATAGATACAAAGAATATGGTTCCTGGCAAAAGGCACGTGGGAAACACTTTTTTTTGATTCAGAATCTCTATTCCGCAACAAGCTGGTGCTAATACTCAACAGGGCCCAACATTAAGGGATGTATCTACGGAAGGCATGTGGGCATAGGAGGAGGTGTGGGCGAAGTTTGTTAGTGGATGTTTTGGATGGACATGTTTGGAGGGATTATTGTAGCAGTAAAACTAGAACGTGGGAAATACGCGTCGCGTCTTGGGTCGTCTCAATCGGATCGTCATCTTGGTCCTTGGAATCCATCTATGAAACCCCCGGCAGAGGAAGTAGAAGATGATCTCGCTGCTGAGGAAGAAAATAAGCTCATAAATGAAGTACGTTGGCAAGTCCAAGCCCAATAACAAGAAAGCTGAATCCCAACCTTTTCCAGGAGTATAAAGTTTGGTATGGCTCCAACGCTTCTTGACTTTGGACAGGAGCTTAGGTTTCTTAGGAAGAAGAATGCACCATATCTCTATGACATTGTAATCACCCATGCTCTTGACTGGCCGAGTCTCACTTGTCAGTGGTTTCCTGACAAAGAACTGTACGCCCCCGTTTATCCTCCATTTCCCATTGGATTTCATGGTCCTTCATAGAAACGAAAACAAGCCTTATACAACGCACCGCCTCCTCCTTGGAACGCATACCTCTGGTCAAGCTCAGGACTATCTACAAATTGCTCAAGTCCAG
>Ga0153922_1000231_pt1 | contig 23019 bp, 25 predicted proteins | sample TSNJ006MetaG_FD_104723 | JGI IMG/M metagenome (GOLD analysis project Ga0153922, IMG submission 104723) | Attine ant fungus gardens microbial communities from New Jersey, USA - TSNJ006 MetaG | ecosystem: Host-associated > Fungi > Mycelium > Unclassified | place: USA: New Jersey, Brendon T. Byrne... | reverse complement strand
TTGATTGTCAGGAGAGAGAACATAAATGATGCAATCGCTACGTTTATTGAATATGTAAGGGATTCTTTCGGAAAATTATCATAAGTTTAATAAAAATATAGAACCTGTAATACTGGTGTAGCCAGTGTTGCAGGTTTTTTTGTTTTTCTTTTCAAGTGGGGGCAAGTGTAAAAATCCTGGTCCGTCCAAAGGCAACGAATTTCCGTTATTTGGTAGTGTTGCTTTTGGTTTTTATACGCAATAAGGGTTGCGGTTATTCAAATTTGGAATCATTTATTGAACTAGAATGAATTGTTAGTTAATGGTGAAAAGTATACACTTTATTTAATAAAAATAAAGGAGGATGGGGCATAATGAAAGCAGAGTTTTTGCATGTTGGGTTGACGGTGAAAGACTTAAAAAGGACGATTGATTTTTATCAGACTTATTTTGGCTTTAAATTGGAAATGACAGGGGTTTTTGATGAGCAGTTTATTCGTGGACATAATGTGCTTTATCGGTTGGTAGATGGGGAGTATTCGGATTTTTGCTTTTTGAAATCGGCAAATGGAATTGTGCTGGAAGTGTTTCAGTTCCATCCGCAAAAAGAGGCACAGGAGGTAGAATGGGCGCGGCCGGGGTATACTCATATCTGTTTTTGGGTGGAGGACATTTTTGCTGTATATGAACGGTTGAAAGCAGATGGGGTAAAGATATTCTTTGAACCGGATGTGCGTCAGAGTCCAGAAGAACATTGGATGTTTTTGCAGGATCCGGATGGGAATTTGATTGAATTGCAGGATTAGGAGGTATGAGATGAAGCCATTACAGATTTTACAGTTACGCAGTGTATATGACATGCTTTCGCTGAAGGGAAAAACAGCCTTTATTACAGGTGCGGCTGGAGGGATTGGACGTTCTTGTGCAGCTGCATTGGCAGAAGTGGGAGCAAATGTTGTTTTGATGGATATTCCTTCGAAACAATCGGTGTTGGAAGAGAACTGTAATATAATTCGAGGGGAATTTCAAGTTGATGCTTTTTGGGTTACTGGCGATGTGTCTGATGAGGATGATGTTGTACAGATGGTTCAGGAGGCAGTTGATCAGACTGGTCGGCTGGATGTGATTTTTGCCAATGCCGGTGTAGGGGGTAAGAATGATAATCCGTCACAGATAACTCTGGCGGAGTGGAAGAAAGTAATTGATATTGACTTGACGGGTGTCTTCTTAGTGAACCGTGTTGCTGCTAATAAAATGAAAGCCCTGGGAAATGGTGGTTCTATTATCAATACTGCATCGATGTCCGGACACATTATTAATAAAGGATCCAGAGCGGCGATGGATCAGCATATGGTGGCTTATGCTTCCGCTAAGGCTGGCGTGATTCAATTGACGAAGTCTATTGCTGTTAGTTATGCAGAGGATCATATTCGCTGTAATAGTATTAGTCCGGGTTTGATTTTATCCGGACTGCATGAGGGGATGGATATGAATGCGCTGGAAGCTTATGTGAAAGAGTCAGTTCCCTTGAATCGGTTTGCTTCACTTGATGAAATTGTTGGTATTGTAGTATTTCTTGCTTCGGAACTGGCTTCCTATGCAACCGGAAGCGATTTTATTATCGATGGCGGTGTTACTATCTGGTAAAAGGAGGGACTGCAATGAAGATGAAAGCAGTTGTGCTGTCACAAGTTTATGATAAGGAAACGGGGAAGCTGGGGGAAGTTAGTTGTATTGAAACTGAACGGCCGCAGATTGTCGAGGATGATGATGTGCTGATTAAGATTGTTTACGCTTCTGTATGCGGGTCTGATCCGCATCTGTTGGAAGGGGCTTTTGATTTACCTGTTGGTTCGCCGGTTGGACACGAATTATCTGGGACGGTGGAAGCGCTGGGGACTAAAGCGGTGCTTAAGAACCTGAAGGTTGGTGATAAGGTTACTGGGAATTTTTATCGAACTTGTCTGAAATGTGAAAAATGCCAGAAGCAAAAACCGCAGTTTTGTGATCACAGTATTGGTTGGGGGGCTGCCCATGCCCAGTATATTGTCTGGAAAGAAGAACAGGTTTATAAACTTCCGGAGGGGGTTGATTTGCTGGAAGCGGCATTGTCAGAACCTTTCAATATTTCTGTACATGCGGTGGAACTGGCTGATATTAAAGTTGGAGATCATGTTGCGGTGTCTGGTGCAGGCGGCATCGGGTTGATGGTGACGCAGATATTAAAAAAATGTGGTGCCGGCAGGGTAACGGTTTTGGAGCCGATGGAGCAAAAGCGTCAAAGAGCTATAGAGATGGGGGCTGATCATGTAATTAATCCGCTGTCAGATACGGCAATGGCACAGGTGCTGAAAATTACCGGTGGGGACGGGTTTGATGCGGTTATTGAGGCTTCTGGAAATGAGATTGCGGCTAAGAATGCGCTTGATCATGCAGGCAGAGGGGCACATATCGTATTGATGTCGATGTACCGGGAAGATTTTGAATTGAGTATTAATCTGCTGAAGTACTTTTACTGGAAGGAATTGCGGATACAGGGAATGTATCTGGCGCAGACATCTTTTCAAAAGTCAATCAATCTGTTGCCGCAGATGAACTTGAAACCGGTAATTGAAAAAATATATACGTTGGATGAGTGCAAACAGGCCTATGCTGATCAAAAATCAGGGAAATATGCCAAGTTGATTTTTGACTGCAGTAAGTAGAGGAGAATGAAGATGATACAAACTGTGGCAAATGCTTTTTCGCTGAAAGGAAAAGCGGCGCTTGTTACTGGCGGCGGCAAGGGGATTGGAAAAGGTACGGCAAAAGCGCTGGTTCAAAGCGGTGCAGATGTGGCGATTATGGGCAGGGATGAGGAAGCGCTTAAAAAGGCCGTGCAGGAGTTAGAAGTCTATGGTACAAAATGCCGATATTATGTGGGGGATGTAACTAAGCAGGAAGAAGCAGGAGGAGTAGTTCAGAAGGTGGCTGCGGACTTTGGTCAACTTGATATTCTGGTTAATAATGCAGGTATTGCAACACCTTTTGATGCGATGTGTGAAGACGATGCAGAGCTTAAGGGGTGGTATCACGTACTGGATGTGGATTTGAATGGTACTTTTTTAATGTGTCATTATGCCGGACTGCAGATGAAGAAGCAGGGGGGCGGGAAAATTATTAATATTACATCTAATTCCTCACGTATTGTAAACGTGCCACAAAAAAGTTGCTCGTATAATGCGGCGAAGGCTGCTGCTGACCGTTTGACTAAATGTCTGGCATATGAATGGGCAGAACATGGGATTCGGGTTAATGCGGTTGCACCCGGTTATACCGAGACTGATTTAGTGACTGGTGTAAAAGATGAAGGGGATACCAAAGGGTGGATGGATTACTGGCTAAGCCAGACGCCTACCGGAAGGTTTAGCCAGCCTTTGGAAATCGGTGCAGCAGTAGTCTTTTTAGTCAGTGAAGCAGCGGATCAGATTACGGGAGCAGTGTTGACGATTGATGGAGGATACATGCTGGCGAAGTAAAAGGAGTCTTGTATGGATAAAGAACAATATCAAATTGAAATGAGCAAAATCACAAAGAAATTTGGTGGTGTCACAGCGTTAGACAATGTTTCTCTACAAGTCAAAAAAGGCGAGATATATGCTCTGATGGGAGAAAATGGGGCCGGTAAGTCAACTATAATGAAAATTTTAGCGGGAGCCCTTCAGAAAGATTCCGGTGAAATTAAGATTGGTGGAAAAGCAGTTGACATTAAATCGCCCAAGGATGGTATGAATCAGGGGATTTCGATTATTTATCAGGAACTGATGCTGGTTCCGGATTTGTCGGTAGCGGAAAATATTTTTATTGATACATTAAGCAAAGAACATAAGTTGATCAACTATAAGCAGTTGAATGGGGAAGCGCAGGAATATCTGGATGCGATTGGATTTGAAAGCATTCGGGCATCGACGGAAGTATCGATGCTTACTATTGCTCACCAGCAAATTGTAGAAATTTGCAAAGCCTTATCCAGGAAAGCATCCATTTTGATTCTGGATGAGCCGACAGCTGTGCTTTCCAACCAGGAAGTTACATATCTTTTTCAGCTACTGCGACAGTTAAAAAGAGGGGGGGTAACTATCATTTACATTTCCCACAGGCTGGAAGAGGTTCTGGAGTTATGCGACCGGATTACCATCATGCGGGACGGCGCATATATTGAAACACTAATTGCAAGTGAAGCGACAAAAAAGGAACTGGCTAACAAGATGGTAGGACGGAATTTGCAGGATTATTATCCGGAACGCCATGCCGAAATAGGTCCGGTGTACTTTAAAGTAGAACATATCAATCAGGGCAGAAAAGTACGAGATTTATCTTTTGAAGTGCGAAGCGGCGAAGTTCTTGGCATCAATGGATTGGTAGGATCGGGAAGAACTGAGACAATCCGGGTAATCTTTGGCGAAGATAAAAAGGATTCCGGCAGAATCTACATTGATGGTGAGGAGGTGAAGATACGCTCGCCCCAGGATGCGATTAAACACGGAGTTGGCTTGCTTCCAGAAGATCGCAAAACCCAGGGTGTAATCCTGAATATCCCTATCCGCAACAATATTACGTTGGGGTGTATGAAGAAGTTTCAAGGATTTATGGGGGTGCTGCAGGTTAAGAAAGAAAGTGAGTATATTGACAACATGGTAGCACAGCTGTCTATTAAAGTCGGTCAGATTAACAACAATGTTTCCAGTCTCTCAGGAGGAAATCAGCAGAAGGTAGCTATTGCAAAGCTGCTTGCATCTAAGTGTAAAGTTTTGCTGCTGGATGAGCCGACCAGAGGTGTGGATATTGGCGCGAAAAGGGAAATCTATAAGATTATTAATGATATGGCAGAAAAGGGTTTTTGTGTAGTCTTAGTCTCTTCAGAAATGGGTGAGGTTATCGGCATGTGTGATCGGATCTTGATTATGCGGGAAGGCGAGATTAAAGGCGAATTGCAAAAAGGCGAATTTTCCGAAGAAAACCTGATAGAGTATGTGATGGATGTCAATGGAGGAAAGATGGATGAGCAAAGTGAAGACAGAGACTAATTTTGATTTAAAAAAATTTATTGTTAAGAATAATGCCATAATGATTTTTGTCCTGCTGGTTGTCGTGGCAAGCTGTATGTCATCCAACTTTCTGACCGTAAACAATATTATGAATGTTGTCAGACAGCAAGTGCCTTATGCTTTGGTGGCAATTGGTGCAATGCTGGTTATGATGACGGGCGGAATCGATTTGTCCTCAGGCGCAGTTCTGGGAGGGGGAAGTTGTGTGATTGCTCTTTTTCTGCAAAAGCTGCAGATAACCAGTATTAGTGGCTTGCTGGTTGGTTTGCTGATTACGGTTATTATTGGTGCAATATTTGGCGCTTTAAGCGGATTTTTAGTTGCATACTGCAAAATCGCAGCATTTATTGCCACTTTAGCAGTGATGACAATTGCCCAAGGTGCTGCATATATTGCCACGAATGGACAGCCAGTTCGGCTGAAGGCAGGAACAGCTGCAGCCGATGCGATGATTAAATTTGGTAAAGGGAAATTCTTAGGGGTTCCGCTAGGCGTATATGTGGCATTGGTATTCATTTTAGTATTCTTGTTTATCGTGAATAAGACCGCATATGGCCGATTATTAATTGCCTGCGGCAGTAACGAGGTCTCTGTTCGCCTATCTGGAATTAATGTAAAAAGATATAAGCTGACGGCATACATCATCGCCGGTGCGCTGTCTTCGTTGGCCGGAACCTTCGTCACCTGTCGCGCTGCATCGGCTACGCCGACAACAACTGGTGGTGGATATGAACTGGATGCAATTGCGGCGGTTGTAATCGGAGGAGCCAGTCTGGATGGTGGAAAAGCATCGGTACTAAATACAATTATTGGTGTATTCATTATGGCGATTATCGGCAACATCATGAACTTAATGAGTATAGCCGCTTATCCTCAGAAGGTGGTAAAGGGTGTCATTATCATTGCAGCAGTGTTGCTGCAAAAAGTAGGAAGTAAAAGTCAGGGAGCTTAATTTTGACAATCAACGATGAAAGGAAAAAGGGTATGAAATTGAAAAAGTTAATAACTATGATAACGTTAATTGGTATGGTTTCAATGATGACAGCATGTGGGTTCGACAGCGGTAGTTCCGTAGATACAGGAAATGCAGATAATACGACAGAAGATACCGCAACGGATGATGCGGCAGACAATACAACAGCAGCGGATGATACCGCAACAGATGATGATGCTCAGGATAGCACGGAAGCAACTGAACAATCCAGTCTGCATGAAGTCTACACTCTGACTGAGAGAAATGCGCTCAGTGGTTTGATTTCACCGGATTATACCGATCGGACGGATATTGATAAAGCACTTCCAACCGAGAAAAAGACCGATTTAACAATTGGCTTATCAATGGGACAAACTGGAAGTGAGTTCTTTACCGCGATGATTGATGCTTGCCAGGAAGCTTGCGACAAATATGGATATAAATTAGTCTGGACCAACGCAGACGGCAATATTTCCACTCAAAGTGCAGACGTGGAATCGATGATTACCTCTGGCGTAGATGCAATTATCTTAAATCCGATGGATGTTACTGCTTCAGAAGCGGATGTTCAGGCAGCAGTGGAAGCGGGAATACCGGTTATAGGTACTGGTGTTGACTATCCGGAATCAGTTCCGGTTATTACCTCCATTCTGGCCAATAATTACTTTGGTGGCTGGGAAACTGGAGTTTATCTGGGGGACTTTTTTAAAGATCAGCACATTAAAGCTGGCGCACTTTTAGGTATGATGGGTCATACCATCGATGAAAGCCGGATTAATGGTATGATTGCCGGAATTATCTATAAGCGTGCGGAACAAACGGGAAACCCATTTGCATCAGTAGAAGATGCGTATCTGGAAGCAAATGAGATGTTTGCCCAACTGCGTTCAAGTGGCAGCTTAAGCAGCGATAAATGGGACTTTGAAATTGTTGCCCAGGGTGAAGGAAGTTGGTCGATTGATGGCGGTTTAGCAGCGTCAGAAGATATTATCGTAGGACATCCGGACATTAATCTGATGATGTGTTCCTGTGATCCGATGGGACAGGGTGCAATCACAGCGATTGAAGGTGCTGGACTGGAACCGGGCAAGGATGTTTATGTTGCGTGTGCTGCGGATGGTGGAAAAGAAATCTTTAAATTACTGGAAGACGGTAAGATGCAGGTAACCGGATACAATTGTCCGTACCTGAATGGCTCAGCACCAGTAGACTTGCTTCATAAAATATTCGAAGAAGATTTTGATGCAACTAATCTGCCGGCAGCAACTGACCTGCCAACCGGATGCATTACCAAAGAAAACTGGAAAGATTATTACGACGAAAATATGGAATACTGCAAACCAATTGAATTTGAATTCAAATCGATTGACCAGTTGAGAACAGAGCGGTCTTAAGAATATGGAAATGATGCAATCAGTATATTATGCAGCGGATCAAACAATTGCCATTCGTGAAGTAGAAGTGCCGCCGGTATTGCATAATATGGTGAAAATCAAAACGAAATACGCAGCTCTTTGCGCTACGGATCTGCATATGGTGACGATGGGCATGCTCGGTGCAATTCTTCTGAATATGATAGTACTTTCCGGAGCGGCAAATATTACGGCGATTGAGCCGATACCGGAAAAAAGGACCTTAGCATTGGAAATGGGTGCTGCCCATGCAATTGATCCTTTTTCCGAAGATGTAAAAGCACGGACGATGGAAATCACCGGCGAGAAGGGATTTGATCATGTATTTGAGGTCTCTGGTTCGCCAAAAGCGGCGGAAGTATGTCTGGACATCCTTGCCCATTGTGGAAAGATAACCTACTTTGCAGTCTTTCCGCCGACCTATGAAATGAAACTTAATCTATATGACTTATATATGAAAGAAGCCAATATCCAGACAGTTTTTACAAACCACTGTATTTTTCCGCGGGCAATTCAGCTAATCGAAAGGATACAGGCGGAGAAGATTATTGGCAAAGTCATGCCCCTTAAACAGGCTGTGGAAGCATTCGCCCTGTTTCAAGAATCAAAATACCCCAAAATACTATTGGAATGTTAATCGGAGGCATAAAATGATGAATCAACAAGAGATTATGGGATTAAAAGAAATGGCATATCAGATGCGGATGAATCTAATGACGCTATGCGGAACCTTTGAAGGTTCTGTCCATATTGGCGGAGATCTTTCGATGACAGACATAATGATTGCGTTATATCATTATGGATTACATGTCGACCCAAAAGATATTAAGATGCCCTCCAGAGACCGTTTTATTCTAAGCAAGGGACACGGTGCAGCAGGTATGTATATTGCTATGGCTTTGCGCGGATTCTTTGACTTTGATGAGATTTTAAATACATACGGACAGTTGAACAGCAAATACGGTATGCACCCATGTAAAGTGTATCTTCCCGGAGTGGAAACCTCTTCCGGTTCTTTAGGTCATGGATTACCCATTGGATGTGGTATGGCTTACGCTGCAAAAGTCAATGAGCAGGAGCATCGCACAGTTGTCCTGGTCGGTGATGGTGAATCTCAGGAAGGTAGTAACTGGGAGGCAGCACTGGCTGCCCATCAATTTAAACTGGGTAATCTGGTCGTGTTCATTGACCGCAACCGGCTCCAACTGGATGATTTTACGGAAAATCAGATGAGCATGGAACCTTATGCTGACAAATGGTCAGCATTTGGCTGGAATGTTATTAATGTCGAGGATGGTAATGACATGACTCAGTTAGTAGCAGCGATTGACCAGCTACCGCCAACCAGCTCTGATGTGCCAACGGCAGTTATCTGCAACACAGTAAAAGGTAAAGGCATTTCCTTTATGGAAAATAACCCTGACTGGCATGCCGGTTCGGTAAGTCAAGAAGATATGAATCGGGGAATGGCGGAATTAACAAATGTTTGGAATCAGGAAAGGGGCGGATGATTATGGGTATCACATTTAATTTTGGCGAATTTGCAGCGTCTCGGACTATTTGTGGTGATACACTACGGGAAATGGGCGAACGAAATAAGAATATATATGTCCTGACCGCTGATTTAATGCGTACATGCAGCGTAAAAGGATGCAAAGAAGCATTTCCGGAGCGTTTTATCAATGTTGGAATTGCCGAACAGAATATGTTTGGCATGGCGGCTGGTTTGGCTTTGGAGGGAAATACTCCTTTCATCACTACGATGGCAACCTTTGCATCTATGCGGGCTTGTGAACAGCTTCGGACTGACATTTGCTATCAGAACCTGAAGGTACGGATTATCGCCAATAATGCAGGCTTGACATCAACAGGTGGTTCCACCCATAATGCCATGGAAGACATCGGAGTATTAAGGTCTATGGCCAATATGACTATTATTGTTCCCGGTGATCCCAACATAGTCAAGGATATCCTGCGGGCCACAGAAGATATTCCTGGTCCGGTTTACCTGCGCCTGGCACGGGGAAAAGGTGAACCGGTGGTTTACCATCCCGATGAAGTGGATTATAAAGTTGGCAAAGCAATAGAAACCAGACGAGGACAAGATGCTACTATTATTGCCTGTGGGGTTATGGTGGCACAAGCAGTGGATGCAGCTAACTTGCTGGGAAAAGAGGGTATTTTCGTACGTGTATTAGACATGCATACGATAAAGCCGATTGATGAAGATGCTATCATTCAGGCGGCAAAGGAAACGGGCATTATTCTAACCCTGGAAGATCATTACACCATCGGTGGACTTGGCAGTGCCATTGCCGAGGTGATCGCAGACAACAATTTGAATTGTAAGTTCAAACGCATGGGTATTCCTCAGGTGTTCCCCGGTTTTGGGGACGGACCGGAGCTTTATGATTATTATGGATTTGGCTTGGAAGGTACAGTGGACACCTTACGGGGAATGTTATAAAAGAATGTTTATAGAATAATATTTTAAAATATTGATTCTTTTATGGAAAGAGATTAAAGCAGAATGAGAATTGATGTTATCAGCTGGTTATTTTACAGTTAATCATAGATAACAAAATGACAAAATTGATGAAGCAGAAAGGAGTTTATCATGGCAGAGAATTTGAATCGGCTATTGGATCCCAGGGGTTTTCAGAATCGCGAGGTAATTACCTTGGCCAAACGTGTAAGCCTGGACGAACTAAGAACGGGGAAAATCTTATTTTATAACAATACAAAACTGGGATTCTGCAACTACTATACGGTTTTCGACCGGATAAAAGAACATTTGCAGGAATTAGGAATAACGAATTTTGTAGAATATACCGAAACCGTTCGGGGAAAAGACGCAAAGAAATTAGGCGAATATGCCCAAATGCTGGCACAAGAAAAACCACAGGCGGCGATTGTAGCCTTTGGTGATATGGGAACCTCTTCTTCCACAACCGTTTTAAGCATTGCCTTAGAAAAACTGGGGATACCTACTGTTTATATGACGGCACCTCCAGGAACAGGCATTACAGAAGGTGTTGGATTATATCGTGCAGGCCATCTGTGTCTTTGTTCGATTGATGTGTACCAGGCTAGTACCGTAAGTGAAATAGAAGCAGAGGTTGATAAAAAATGGGATTATATTATTGAATCTCTGACGGCTAATGATGAAGAACTGGAAAAATTAGCAAAAATTAATGCTAAAATGGATAAGATTGCGCCGGCCGAAGATGGTTTGCTCCCTTTTATACCAGGATTCGAAGATTTAGAGGCAAAAGAGCCAGGTGCATATATTGAGGCGGTAAATGACTATTTTAATGCCGAACATATCAGTGATGGATTGCCTATCATTCCTCCTACTGAAGCTCGTTATTGGAAAATGCTGGAGTACTGTCCGTTTGATGAAGAGATGATTCTGTGCGATCCAAGCGGTCCCAGCGGCAGATGTGTTACGGTTAAAGATGTAGCTATTGCTGCGGTTATGGCCGGATGCAAGCCTAATGCAATGCCGGTTCTGGTAGCTGCTTTTAAAGCCCTGAACAGCCCATTGTATAATTTGAACCAGTCAGTAACAACCTCTCACCCAGGTGGAAATCTTGTCCTGGTATCCGGACCTATTGCTCAGGAAGTAGGAATTTCTGGAAAACAAGGTTGTTTAGGTCCGGGATATCCGGCAAATGCAACGATTGGACGGGCAGTAAATCTGGTAATTATGAATGTATTCCGTTCCGTACCAGGTGTATGCGACCTTGACTGTTTGGCTTCTCAGGCTGAATTCACTTACTGCTTTGCAGAAGAACCAGAGTTGGCACAATGGAAGATGATTAATGAAGAACGGTTTAATGCCGGTACCAGTACTGTTTATGTGCTAAAAGCAGAACCGTTGCATGATATTATTGATTTCTTAAGCTTGAATGGCCATGACCTACTGGATACAATTACCGCATGCTGTACAACCCTTGGGTCAAACAACGCATATATGCCCGGACCATTAATGGTCTGCTTAACGCCGGATCATGGAATGATGCTGAAGAAAGATGGCTATACCAAGGAGATGATTCAGGAACATATCCATCAGTATGTGTATCATCAGGTACCAATGGTACGCAACCGCGGCTTGGTACCGGTAAGGCCAAAAGAATGGGAGAACAGACACCCCCTTCCGGTAACCCGTACACCAAAAGATGTAGAAATCGTCTGCATTGGTGGGCGCGGTGGACATTCGGGCGTGATTTTACCATGGGCATTACATAGCGAAGGCTGTGTTGAAGCGGTTCGTCTTCCGGATGGAACAGTTGCGAAGTCTATTGAGGATTTCAAAAGAACATAATACAGGAAAGTATCGATGACATAACAACAAGAGGGTAAAAGGCTTAGAGAGGAGACAGAAAATGAGTTATGAGACAAAATATGATGTGATTGTCTGCGGAGGCGGAACATCTGGCTGTGCAGCTGCCATTGCAAGCGCTAGAAATGGGGCAAAGACATTACTAATTGAAAAAACAGGGGTTTTGGGAGGTCAGATGAGCTTATCAGGCCCTCCGGGATTCGCATATGCCAGATTGTTTAATCCCCAGGGGAAACGTGACATCGGCGGAATAGTGGAAGAAACTTATCAGCGACTGTTAAAAAACGGTCACGCACTACCGGAGTGGAGAAGTAAAGTACGTTCAAAAGCAGGCTATACATTTTCTTATATTGATCCTGATTGGTGGGTATCGATGATGTTCGATATGATGGAAGAAGAAGGGGTTACATTACTTTTGGATTCCTTAGTTGTCGGCGTAGAAAAAGACAAAGACAGCGTCACGGGTGTGGTTGTAGAAAATGCCAATGGGCGGAATTTGATTCAAGGTATGGTGGTAATCGATTGCTCTGGTGAAGGATATGTAAGCATCCAGGCAGAAGCACAAACGGAATGCGTAGATCGGGATATGATTCAACCACATACACTAGCCTTTACCGTAGACGGAGTAGAGTGGGATAAACTCTTGACTTATATTAGAACAAACCCTGATCAATTCTCCTTTAAACAGTTGATATTCCCTTACGATGATACCAATACTCAGGAAGAAATCCAGGATATGTATCGCAAGTGTTATGATATCAAAGAACTTGGCGAAATCATGGGCTTTTATGAACTACGGGATATGGCTTTGAAAAATGGTGACTGGCACCCCTATTCTGGTGCAGGATTTTTCCTCACGCCAAGAGAAGGCGGACATATCCAGGCACATTTCCAGCATTCTTCCCAGGTCGATCATGCACTGCCAACAGATGCATGGGACTTGACAAGATGTAACATTGAATGCCGGAAGCAGAATATGATTGCATGGCGTTTCTTTAAAAATTATGTTCCCGGTTTCGAACATGCATATATCACAAGAACCTGCACAGAGCTTCGCTTGAGAGAGGGTCCGCGCATCGTAGGCGAGTATATATTAACCAGAGATGACGTAGAAGAATGCAGACAATTCCCAGATGTAATCGGAAAGACTTCCTTCAAAGCCGGCGGCTATCATGTTGCGGCAATGGATACATTGGCGATTTGCCACGATGGAAAGAACGATATGGCATTTCCAAAAGCCGGCGATTCCTATGATATCCCATACCGCTGTCTACTTCCGGAGAAGGTGGACAACCTGCTTGCAGCTGGAAAGTGCGTATCCACCGACCGGCCGGCTTATCTAAGATATCTCCATCAGACGATGGTAACCGGACAAGCAGCTGGAACAGCGGCAGCGCTTTCGGTAAAGAAAGGGGTTACACCTCGAGAATTAAAAAAAGATATTAAAGAATTACAAAATACTTTAGTAAGTCAGGGCGCAATTCTTTTTGAAACAAAATAAAATAGAAACGGGATGTACTGTCAGCAGATTTTAGTGCCAGTACATCCTGTTTCTATATACAGACCAACAGACTACATCCATTTTGCAGACCCTAAATATTCAACAATTGTGAATCAATATTTAAGACAAAATATCCGCAATTAATAAATCACAGCAAATGCGGCAGTTCTCAAGCAGTAATTCAATTTCTTCCTTACTTGCATCATCAATATGTATACCAGCCGAAACAGCAATACTGCACCCTAGTTTTCCAGCCATTTGCTCAGCAAAAATACGTGCCGCATAGTGGTCTTTATGCTCCGGAATTATAAGCTCGCTGACAGTTACTTCTGAGCCGGAAGCAGATGGATAAGCCACAGCAACAGCACCAACATGAAAAAGCGTACCACCGCAGACGGTAACACTATAATCCGCACCACAAGAACAGGCGGTTGCAATTACTTTATAACGGGTATGTGGACTAACAGCTGCAAAATAAGCATGTGTGAGCATAACAAGACCTCCATTTGTATCTGTTTTAGCCATGATAGTATACATTTCTAAGCATTAATTCTATTATATCTAAAGTTTTTCCTTAACACAATCGTTTGTGAAGTTATATTGTGCATCTACTGCAAATCATGATATACTAAGAACAGTATATTGAGAAAACAGTGAGGACTGAATATGGATGTACATGAATTACTAAACAAAGTAAAGAACGGTGAAATGGAAATCGAAACAGCAGAAGAACAATTAAAAAAGCTTCCTTATGAAGATATTGGCTGCGCCAAAATAGATCATCACAGGAGTTTGCGTTCAGGTTTTGGTGAGGTAATATACTGCCCGGGAAAGAGCCTGGAACAACTGGAGCACATCTACCAAGTATTTCAGGAAAGAAAAGAGAATGTACTTGGTACCCGAGCATCAAAAGAGCAATATGAAGCATTGAAAAAGAAAGTCCCGGAGATTCAATACGACGAGACCTCAAAAGTCTTGATGCTGCAATATCATAAGCCTGAACAAAAGGGCAGCATAGCAGTATGCACCGGCGGCACCTCAGATATCCCGGTCGCCGAAGAAGCTGCAATGGTAGCAGAATATTTTGGTTGTCGTGTACTTCGTATCTACGATGTAGGCGTAGCCGGCATTCATCGTCTGATGTCAAAAATGGATGACATCCGCAGTGCTAACTGCGTGATAGCCGTAGCCGGCATGGAAGGCGCTTTAGCCGGCGTAATCGCAGGCCTGGTAGAGCACCCGGTAGTAGCAGTACCTACATCAATAGGATATGGCGCCAGTTTTGGCGGCGTAGCCCCACTTTTAACAATGCTAAATTCCTGCGCAGAAGGTATCGCCGTAGTAAATATAGACAACGGATTCGGCGCCGGATACCTGGCCGCCCAGATGAATCGAATGACACTGCCAAAAGAAGAGGATTATAAAGATACAGAGGCATAAAGAAGAGAAGTATAAAGTATAGAATTATAAAGATATAGAATCATAAAGATATAGAATCATAAAGAATAAAAGGACAAGGATAGAATTGATATGACCCCCAAAATACTATATCTGGAATGCAATTCCGGAATCAGCGGAGATATGACAGTAAGCGCCCTTCTGGATTTAGGTGCCAGCGAGGAAAAATTACGTTCAGAGCTTTCAAAACTACCAGTAGATGGATATGAGCTTAAAGTAGAACGAACAAAAAAGTGTGGTATATCTTGCCTTAGCTTTCATGTGTTATTTGAAGAAGAACATCATCACCATCACGAAAGCGAGCATGAACACCACCATCATCATCACCGTACCTACAGGGATATCCGGGAAATGATTGAAAACTCCCAGCTCCATGAAGCGGTAAAAGAAAAATCACAAAAGATTTTCTATGTCCTGGCCAAAGCAGAAGCCACCGTACACGGAAGCACAATCGACGCAGTACACTTCCACGAGGTTGGTGCAGTAGACTCAATAGTTGACATTGTCGGAGCCGCTATATGCCTGGTCGACCTTGGTATCGAAGAAATCGCTATCAGCAGTCTAACCGAAGGATGTGGAACCATAGGGTGCCAACACGGCGAAATACCTGTCCCCGTTCCAGCCGTTCTAAAATTGGCCGAAACCCATGGACTGCCAATCAAAAAAACAGATATCCAGGGAGAAATGATCACCCCTACAGGAGCCGCTATCGCAGCCGCTATGCGCACCACAGAACTGCCTGAAGAATTCATCATCCAAAAAACAGGAATTGGTGCCGGAACAAAAGACTTCCCCCACGCCAACATATTACGAGCAATGCTGATCGAATCCCAAGCTTCTGCAGACAGCATCTGGATATTAGAAACAAATGTAGATGACTTCAGCGGCGAACAATTAGGATTTCTCCAGGAAAAACTCATGAACAACGGAGCAAAAGACGTTTTTTTCACCCCCATATACATGAAGAAAAACCGCCCCGCCTACATGCTAACAGTATTATGCGACAAAACAACAATCTATCAAATGGAAGACCTGATCTTTCGGGAATCCACCAGTATCGGTATCCGAAGATATCCCGCTGACCGAACTGTACTAGAGCGTCGAATAGAAAAAATCCCCACCAATCTAGGTGAAGCCGACATAAAGATATGTACGTACAACGGCAAGACATTCTGCTACCCAGAATACGAAAGCATCCGAACTCTTGCCATCCAACATAACAAAAGCTATCAAGAAACATACACCACCATAAAAGGAAAGGCAGAAGAAAACATTGGCAGATAAAAGACAGCACTTAACAGCACATCTGAATGACCTGACAAAAAGAGATACTTGTATCGCCTTTTCCGGCGGAGTAGACAGCAGCCTTTTGCTAAAACTGACGACCTTATCCGCCAAAAACCATGGAACTAACGTCTATGCAGTTACCTTTGACACAGTTCTGCACCCCAAAAACGATGCCCAACTAGCCAAAAAAGTGGCCACGGAAACCGGGGCGGAACACTACATCCTAACCATCGACGAACTAGAACGATCAGAAATCCGCAATAACGACAAACGCCGATGCTACTACTGCAAAAAGACACTTTTCGAAAAATTAATCGCATTTGCTGCAAATCATGGTGTTAATACTGTTATAGAAGGCACAAACTATGATGACTTATCACAATATCGCCCAGGGATACAAGCTGTACGTGAACTGAACATCCATAGCCCCTTAGCTGAAGCCAAACTAACAAAAGAAGAGATTCGCAGCTGGGCCCGAGAAATCGGTCTCTCCGTAGCAGAACGTCCAGCCACCCCATGCATGGCTACCCGACTGCCCTATGGTGCCACAGTAGATTTAGACCTACTCAAGAAAATTGAACTTGGTGAAGCGTTCCTGCGTGAACTTGGGTTCACAAACGTAAGGCTGCGAGTACATTCTGAAATCGCAAGACTGGAAGTCAATCAAGAGATATTATCTGATGCAATACTTAAAAAAGACGAAATAATCCAAAAGTTAAAAGATTTAGGCTTTAGATATATTACACTGGATCTTGAAGGATTCCGGTCTGGTAGTATGGATGATATAAATGAGATTTTTGATTGAGTTTTTGATTGAGTAGTGAGTCGCAGGGCGCGTCAGAAGGGCATGATATATCTCCCGTAAATGCGGAAAGCATATCTCCTTCCTCAGTGGAGTCATGGCAGCCCACATGCAAAATATTCAATATACAATGTCATATTAGCCCCAAAAACCCTGTCAAGTTCTGTCAAGAAAAACCCCTTGACACCACAAGAAATATATAGTATGCTTGCTAAGGTGATTTGAATGGAAAAAATTGTAGAACAAACATTATTATATGATTTTTATGGTGAATTACTAACAGATCACCAAAGACAAATATACGAAGATGTTGTATTAAATGATTACTCCTTAAGTGAGGTTGCCCAGAACCAGGGAATCAGTCGGCAAGGTGTCCATGATACTATCAAACGCTGCAGCAAAACGCTAAGTGACTACGAGGAAAAGCTGCATCTGATTCGCAAGTTTGTAAGCATTAAAGAAAAGGTGAACAGAATTAACACCTTAACAACCCATTATGAAGAACAAGATAAAAAAGTGCTGATGAAGCAAATAGAAGAAATCTCGCAAGAGATTCTGGAGGAGTTGTAATTTATGGCATTTGAAAGTTTAACAGATAAACTGCAGAATGTATTTAAAAAGCTGAGAAGTAAAGGCCGTCTGACTGAAGAAGATGTGAAAACAGCTTTAAAAGAAGTTAAAATGGCACTGCTGGAAGCCGATGTTAGCTTTAAAGTAGTAAAACAGTTTATTAAAGCGGTTCAGGAGCGGGCTATTGGACAGGATGTTATGACTGGATTGAATCCTGGTCAGATGGTTATTAAGATTGTTAATGAAGAAATGGTTACCTTGATGGGTAGTGAAACCACAGAAATTATGATAAAGCCAGGTAATGAGATTACTGTTATCATGATGGCCGGTCTTCAGGGGGCCGGTAAAACTACGACAACGGCAAAGCTGGCAGGAAAGTTTAAGTCCGTAGGGAAAAGACCATTGCTGGTTGCTTGTGATATCTACCGTCCGGCTGCTATATTACAGCTGCAGCAAAACGGTGAAAAGCAAGGCGTAGAAGTATTCTCCATGGGCGATAAGCAAAAGCCGTTGAATATTGCTAAGGCGGCGCTTGAACATGCGAAGAGTAATAACTATAATGTTGTTATCTTAGATACTGCCGGGCGTTTACATATCGACGAAGATATGATGCAGGAATTGATGGAAATAAAAGAACAGGTGCATGTTGACCAGACCATTCTGGTAGTTGATGCTATGACCGGACAGGATGCGGTTAATGTGTCAGAGATGTTCAACGAAAAGGTAGGTATTGATGGTGTTATTCTGACTAAGATGGATGGCGATACCAGAGGTGGTGCGGCACTTTCCATTAAGGCAGTTAGCGGTAAGCCGATTCTTTATGTTGGTATGGGAGAAAAGCTTGACGATTTGGAGCAGTTTTATCCAGATCGTATGGCATCCCGTATTCTGGGAATGGGCGATGTGATGAGCCTGATTGAAAAAGCCCAGGCTAACATCGATGAAGATAAAGCCAAAGAAATGGAACAAAAGCTTAAGAAGGCTCAGTTTGGTTTTGACGATTACCTGGAAAGTATGAATCAGATGAAAAATATGGGTGGTCTGTCCGGGGTTCTGAATATGCTTCCGGGAATGGGGAGTAAGATGAAAGACATCGACAGTATGATCGATGAGAAGGACATGGCCAGAAAAGAAGCGATCATCCTTTCGATGACGCCGAAAGAACGGTCTAATCCTAACCTTTTGAATATATCGAGGAAGCAGCGTATTGCCAAAGGTGCCGGTGTGGATTTAAGCGAAGTGAACCGGATGGTGAAGCAGTTTGAACAGGCACGCAAGATGATGAAACAGATGCCTGGCATGATGGGGCAAAAAGGTGGTAAAAGAGGAGGATTCAATCTTCCCTTTTAACATAAATATAATTTCCTTATGAGGAGGTGAAAGAGATGGCAGTAAAGATCAGATTAAGAAGAATGGGACAGAAAAAAGCTCCTTTTTATAGAATCATTGTAGCTGATTCCAGATCTCCAAGAGATGGAAGATTCATCGAAGAAATTGGTACTTACGATCCGACAAGAGATCCCAGCGTATACAAAATCGATGAAGACGCAGCGAAAAAATGGTTGGCAAACGGTGCACAGCCGACAGAAGTAGTTTCTAAACTCTTCAAACTGGCTGGTATCGAGAAATAGTCGAGGTATGTCAATGAAAGAATTAGTTGAAGTAATTGCAAAATCGCTGGTTGACAATCCGGATGAAGTTGTTGTAACACAGAAAGAAGAAGACGATGCAATTGTGATTGAACTAAAGGTTGCTGCTTCTGATATGGGAAAAGTGATTGGACGTCAGGGTCGTATTGCCAAGGCAATCCGTACAGTTGTTAAATCTGCTTCTTCCAAATGTGACAAGAAAGTGATTGTCGAAATCATGTAGGCAGATAGTTACTATTCAACATGAGTATTCCGCGAGGTGTTTTGTGCGCTTTTCGCACAAAATCCCGGGGGTGGCAGGCGCCAAATCACATATTTTGTGATTTGTGTGCATCATGTTGCTATGAAACCATAAAGTTGGATAGTAACGACAGATATGCGCAGTGGGATGTTTCCGGTAAGGAACATTTGCTGCGTTTTGTCACTGTTATAGGTTTTTAAAAAGAAAAAGTTAAAATTTCAGCCAAGTAACAGTTGGAAGGTTATAAATCAGAGCAGAGTTGTATACTGTTTAATGAGGAGCTTGATTCATGGATAATTTGCTGCAGGTCGGAGTGATCACAACCACCCATGGAATAAAAGGTGAAGTGAAGGTTTTTCCGTTGACAGATGATGCCCAGAGATTTAAAAAGTTAAAAGAAGTTCTTCTGGATACGGGAAAAGAATATTTAACGTTGGAGATTGAAGGCGTTAAATTTTTTAAAAAATTTGTAATATTAAAATTTAAAGGAATTGACAATATTAATGATGTTGAGCAGTACCGTCAAAAGGGACTGTGGGTTACCAGAGAGCATGCGGTAAGGCTTAGAAAGAATGAATACTTTATTACCGATTTGATTGATATGCGGGTATTCACGGAAGATGGAAAAGAATTTGGTGTTCTGACAGATGTTTTGCAGACAGGAGCCAATGATGTATATATAGTGAAGACGCCGGAGAATCAGGAAGTATTAATTCCTGCCATTAAGCAGTGCATTCTGAATGTGAATGTAGAAGAAAAGCGTATGGATATTTATCTGATGCCGGGTCTGGTTTAGGAGCGTTTTAATGAATTATCACGTATTAACCTTGTTTCCGGAGATGATTGAACAGGGATTGAAGACTAGTATTATCGGAAGAGCAATTGAACAGGAACTATTGACACTTTCCTGTACCAATATTCGAGATTATGCGAATAATAAGCATATGAAAGTGGATGATTACCCGTATGGCGGCGGCGCCGGTATGGTGATGATGGCAGAACCGGTTTATGGCGCTTATCAGTCCGTAACTGAAAAAATCGGATATCGCCCGAGGGTAGTTTATCTGACACCCCAAGGTGAAGTATTTCATCAAAATATGGCGAAAGAACTGGCTGATGAGCAGGATATTGTTTTCCTGTGCGGACATTATGAAGGAATAGATGAACGAGTTTTAGAAGAAATTGTTACGGATTACATTTCGATTGGTGATTATGTATTGACTGGTGGTGAACTGCCGGCGATGGTGATGATAGATGCTATATCCCGGATGGTTCCCGGGGTATTAAGTAATGAAGAGTCAGCACAGACCGAATCTTTTCAAGACAATCTGCTGGAATATCCTCACTATACCCGACCTGCTGTCTGGCAGGAAAAAGAAGTTCCGCCGATACTTCTTTCGGGACATCATGCAAAGATTGAAGAATGGCGGCATGAACAGTCTATAAAAAGGACAAAGGAAAGACGACCCGATCTGCTAAGATGAGTGGTTATCTTTCCAGTCCTTTATAAATTCTATCTGTAGTTCATCATCCTGCCGGCGATCCTCCGAAGTAGAGTGAGCCAGACAACAGTAAAGCGGAATCAGGATTAATAAAATTAAACCTGCTATAATAAATATAACCATAATATACTCCCTTATTATTCGTATATTAATAGTATATCCAGGAGCACCTGTGTTTTATACAACAAAGTTGAAAAATCGTTAAGGGATTTATGAAAGAGATCTATTTCGGGAAGTCTGCGCCTTTGATGAATATTACTTCGGGGTATCATTATCATACGGTTGAGGCGGAAGCGAAAGATGTGCTTGATTTGGTTGATCGTGCGTTAAGAAAGAATAATTATCTTGTTGAATAATATGTATGAATGAAGAACAGGCAGAAGTATGTTTCTTCCCTTGGTTCTTTTTTGGTTCGATAAGATTATGCTATTTATCCGAACAAACTTGTTATTTGTCAGGCTTATTGAATATTTGATAAAAAACTGTTATATTTGGGGAAGGTGAAAGAAATCTATCTGAATAAATATCTGCTGAAGTTGTTTTACAGGCAGAAATGAGAAATGCCAGTTGCAGTAGGGCAGAAACTGCGGACCTAAGTTATATAATATAAGATTTTTGAGACATAAGATTGCAATAATTGTCAAATAAAGTTATCATAAGTATGCGTAGTGACTTTAAGGTCATTGATGTGTGCTTGTAAATGGTAGAATCACAAAAAATGAGAGATGAGGGAATGGGAAATGGCTAATTTTTGTACCCAATGTGGTAAGAGGTTGGAGCAAGGAGAAACCTGTAATTGTATGAATAGGACGATAAATCGGACAGCGAACGGTCCAGCCCAGCAGCAGGCACCTGGTTGGCATTCTGAAAGCGTTTTGATACAGGAACCTTTCAGACAGGAGCAACCGAGACAAACGGCACAGACAAGAACCAAAGAGGCAGAATGGCTCTATGAGAAAAAGAATGCCGTTGTCTCAGGTACTAAAAACATGTTTGCGGAAATCATCCCTGTTCTAAGAGCCCCAGTTACTAAGATGAGACAAATATCAGCAGATAATAACTCAGCAATTGGTATAGAATTTATTGTTAGCAAGACAGTTATGATGCTGATTGCGATACTAATACTGCTCAATAAATTGTCCAGTGCAGCGAGTGGTTATGTTGAAATTCCATATTTTAAAATAATTCTTCTGACTATCCTTTTTACTGCGGGAGTGGATTTTCTGGAAGCTTTACTGCTTAAGACCCTTACTGGTTTGGGGAATGGTGTGACTTCCTACAGTGCAATGATTACCATTGTTGGTACACGTGCGCTATATGAAGCTTTGATTATTATTATTGCTGGTATACTCTGTGTGATTTCGATAAGTGCGGGGATAATTGTTTTTGTAATATGCGCATTTCTGTTGCCGTATATTCAGTACAGTGGGTATCAAGCAGTGGTACGGCATAGTGAAGACAAAAAACCATACATTTTCTTTATTGGAAAAGTAGTTATGCTTGTTATTGTCTATATCATTTTGAATCTGTTAATGAGTGATCTAATGTTATCAATATCCTCTGGCATTAGTGACATTATGAGGTATTTATAAAATTAAGCATCTGGATTTTTAGTATCATTGAACAGTTAAGGTACTATTAAGGTACTATAAAATACAGAACCCAAAGTCTTTTGTTAATTGCTATAATATTCTTAGTCAAAAAATGGTCCTATATACTCGGTGGAAAGCGCTCGGGAAAATGATTTAAATATATATGATTATCTGTATTATGTCTTAAAGGTAATGCCAGATACAGATTTTTTATGATCAGTCAGAATTGGTTAATAAATGCCTTCCATGGTCAAATTCCTGGATATAGCAGCGTGTATATAAATAATAGGGAGTCCTCTCGTGGCTCCCTTTACTTGGTGAATAATGTCTCAAGCACTCGTCCGAAGAAACAGAACTACTGACGGTATCAAAGGATGTAAATTGTTGTCATTGACATATTTTGACGAGTTTTTTATAATATGGTTGTTGGTTTATTCGGGAATTAATATCATAAACTGAGAAGTGAGGAGGAAAGGAATTATGGAGATTGTATTGTCAGATGGGGACTGGCTGCGATTTGTAATTCATCTGGAATAAATGGATTAGCCAACAGTCTTTTTGCAACATATATGGAAGAGTATGAAGCAACAGCAAGGAATTTACTTACGCATTGGGGACTTT
>Ga0153922_1000229_pt1 | contig 23120 bp, 33 predicted proteins | sample TSNJ006MetaG_FD_104723 | JGI IMG/M metagenome (GOLD analysis project Ga0153922, IMG submission 104723) | Attine ant fungus gardens microbial communities from New Jersey, USA - TSNJ006 MetaG | ecosystem: Host-associated > Fungi > Mycelium > Unclassified | place: USA: New Jersey, Brendon T. Byrne... | reverse complement strand
CGTGGAATGGAACAACGAGCAGAAAAGAAGCCAACATTAGCAGATTTAAAAGAGTCTGGCAGTTTAGAACAAGATGCAAATGTTGTTTTGTTGTTATCAAGGAATGAGCAAAACGAAAAGATTGTTGATTGTCAGATTGCTAAAAATCGTGAAGGAATGACTGGGTGTATACCGTTTAAATTTATTCCACAGTTTATGGATTTTTCCATCGATTATGACTTTCGATACGATTAGGAAGTGACATCATGTGTAGAGAACGAGGGAAATATCGTATGTCTGGCATGGAGTATAAACAGATTTTCCAAGAAAATGAATTATACCGTAGTGAACTAGTGCAGTTACTTGAACAGCAAGTAAAAATTTTACAAGAAAATCAGATGTACGATGAAGCAGAAGAAGCGAAATGGTTGGCTATCGGTATTGCAGAAGACGAGAAAAAACAAGGATATGGTTATCTTGAAAATGCTAGATATCAACCAGTAAAAGGAGCGATCGCATGAACACGTTCTATATTCCTGGAGAATTGATGAGTTTAAACGAATTTATCAATATTCAACGAACGCATCCGATGAAGGGAAATCAAGTCAAACAGAAAAACACCAATCGGTGTAAACGAGCCGTGTTAGAGGCTATTCAACAAGGCTTATCTTTCGAGCTCCCTGTGTGCTTGTCCATTACTTGGTACATGAAAAACAGACGGAAAGACCCTGATAACATTGCGTTTGCCGTTAAGTTTATTCTTGATGGCTTAGTCAATGCAGGAGCATTACCAAATGATGGCTGGAATGAAATCGTGGAAATCACACATCATTTCGTAGTAGATGCGAAACAGCCAAGAGTAGAGGTATCCCTTTATTCAAAAGAAATAGAAGGAGCGACTGCGTAGGTGGGACAGCCGAAACAAACAGGTGGGACACCTAAGAAAAGACCGAGATTTTCTCTTGATGATGATACTCTAGCACAGCTTGCTTGGTTATATGAACAAGATACCAAGAAAGCAAGTCATCGAATCTATCCGTCGGATACGTTGAAGAAAATCATTAACGAAGCGTACACAGTACGCAATGCATTTAGAAATTAGCTATTGGAGGTTTAAGTGTGGCATACGTTGTAAAAGCAATGTGTTATGTCGATTCAGAAGGATATGGAGTTCCTAACTTAAAAGGAGCTAAACGTTATGAATCAAAGGAAATGGCAGAATTAGCTGCCTATGTGAGTAATGGCGAAGTAGTGGAGGTAAAAGATTATTCTCAAAAAACTAATAAAATCAATCCACTTAAAAGGAAAAATTTGAGAAAAGAAAAACAGTCAAAATCAAATCAGGCTTGGTTGAAACAAGAGGTGAGTAAGCATGAGCAAAAAAAAGAAATTCATTCCAGAAGTTAACCAAGAAGTCGAATGCTTCTGTTGCGATTCAAATAGAGAAACACCATGGCTTCATCCGTTCTCAGGATACGTAAAACATGTTTATGACAATTCAGCGATGGTAACGATTGATAGTATTCATCCAGACGATGACGGTTTAGCAGTTGGATACCACAGAAAAACGATTGTTCCATTTACAGAAATGAGGGCTGTGGAATGCTAGATATGAAAATTGAAAACTATCGAATCACTGAAACGAGTGATTGCAGAAATATTGTTTTATCACGAGTGATTCTTGATGAAAAAGGGAATATTCAATATACCGTAAATAGCAAAGGTGAAAAAGTAGAAGGGGTTTCGTTTATTGGATACTATCAAACGTTGAGCATGTGTTTAAAAGCCATACAGCGTGACTACGTGATGAGAGAAGGTTACGTGATAAAAAGTATTATTGAGTACAAAAAGGCGCTTGAACGTATCACTAACGAGTTTGAAAAAGCATGTGAGATTGAGGAGGAAAACAAATGAAAAAATTAATTGTATTTATCAGTTTATTAGGAATAGGCATCACATTAGGAGCTTGCGGAAGAGAAAGCGATAAAGTTTCCTACAATGTAAGCCAAGAAGCAGATAATTTTAATGTGATTCGTCGGGTGACAGTGATCAATACTCGAACGGACAAAGTGGAGTTTGAAGCGATCGGTCGAATATCTGTGGATACGGAAGATAAAAATAAACTCGTTATTCTAGTTGAAACAGGAAAGAATGAGTACAAAAAACATCTTGTAAACATGACTAGTTGGAACATGTATGTGGTTGAAGATTTAGAAGGCGCGAAGGTCAATGAATACAAATACGAAGTAAATTACATGCCAGAAAGTATTGTGCCGTTTACGGTGACTGAGAAGAAGTAGGAGGACAGCGAATGAAAGTCTATTGATGTTCTGTTCACCTTGTGGAATTTCGCAGAAGATGTCTATGAAAAATTAGAAATAGGTGCTGGCTCGTTACCTTATGTAGAAGCATGGGAAAAACTAAAAGAAAAACAAAGATTTGAAGTTCTAGCAGCATTTGCTCAATGGGGATTGGAGCAGGGGGGAAAAGAATGATTATAACAGTAAAAGAGTTGCTAGATGTGGTTGGCGCTGGAACGGCTTTTTGGGTTCGTACAGTTAATCAAGGTAAATGCATTCATTATTCTCGTGAAGAGGTTTTTGGACGTTTTTCACATAGAGATGTTTTTGAAATACGTTGCGAAGATACTGATGAGCTAGTTGTTGTGCTGGAGGAAGAGGAATGAAAGAATATAAACGCCAGCACATCATCAAGCATGCCCTAGAAATGTATATTCAGCGTGAGGGTGTTTCTGAGAAAGACATCAATCAAGAAAAATCAGTTCTTAAAGAAGTTGAAGAAGATATTGCTCGTATGAAAGAGAATTTTAAGAGAGGCTGTGGCTGTTAAATGAGTTTAATCACTCTGTGGCATGTGGTCCAGCGGTTAGATTGGAGGAAGCGGAATGAAATACGAAATAGCACTAAGCGAAGCAGACGTTCAGTCAATTATTAATGGTCGCAAAGTTAAATCCAAACTTTCTGATGGTACTGAAATAGTTATCAGACAAAGTTATTTGAAAGATATGGCAGCTCCTGTATTAATTGATCGTTTTAACGTGACTGATTCTGTGGTAGAGAACCACTTAAAAGAATTTAGATCAAGTATAAACGACACTTTCAGATTAGGGAGTTGATTGATATGAACAACAGACACCGCAGAGTAGCAAAACTAAGAAAACAAGAATTGAATGCAATATTTATAAGAAATGCGTTTTGTGCTGAGGTGGGAGAGGAAAAAGAATGATCTATCCTTTTATCTTTATTGTACTTTTCGTTTCTATGCTAGTAATCATCCAAGAGGGGAACAAGAAATAATGGGCAAGACTGGAAAGAAAGTCAAGAAGAAAAACAGAAAAGCGAAAAAAGCACGTATGGGAAACAATACGCCTAGTCGCAAAGATTTGAAGAAGGGAGAAAAAAGGAATGAATACACCGCAAATTATTGAACTACACAATCAACGTTTATTAACAACAGAACAGCTAGCTGAGTTTTATGGGGTTAGTGAAACTCAAATAACAACTAATTTCAATCGTAATAAAGATAAATTTATCGAAGGAAAACACTATTACAAACTAGAAGGGCAAGAATTAAGGGAATTTAAGAGCCATCTTACAAATTGTAATGTGCCTATAAATAAGTTTGCAAGTCAACTTTACTTATGGACCAAACGAGGAGCTAGTCGGCACTCGAAAATGTTAGGAACTGATAAAGCATGGGATATGTTTGATGAATTGGAAGAAAACTATTTCAGCATGAGAGAACAAATCAAAATACCAAGTTCACCACGAGAGTTAGCAAAATTAGCCTTAGCAGCTAACGAAGAGACGAATCAAAGACTTGATAATATCGAAGAGCAAGTTTCAGATTTAAAAGAAAACCAACCGTTACCACAAGGTGATTATAATATTATCTCTAAACGAATCAATAAACGGGTTTATGAAGTAGCAAAGGCTTATTCGATTAATTGCAAGAATAAAAAAATAATCGGTATGCTTTTTAAAGATATAAATAGTGGTGTCAAAAAAGTTACTGGAGTCGGCGCTCGTACGCAATTAAGAGCTAAACATTATGAGAAAGTCATGGATTTTATCAACAGTTGGGAACCATCGAGTGTGACAAAATTTGAAATGAGACAAATTCAAATGGAGATTTAGAAAGAACATAAAAAAAGCCACCTCTTAACGAGATAGCAGCGCAATACTATTTTACCATAAGGGGTGGCGTTTGTGAGATTTCAGTGGTTAAAAGATTATCAAGAACTTGATGAGCAGATTCTTTACTTAAAATGGAATCTTAATAAAAGTAAGCTTGAATTGAATCGGTGGGTCTATGGAGATTTAGCAGACGTCCGCATTGAAAAAAATTCTAGATCATCTATGTTAGAAGAAAATATTCAAAAAATCGAAAATGAAATTGAAATACTCGAAGAGCAACGAAAAGAAATGCTTGCTATTATTAACTCCTTTAAAGGAATTGATAATGAGATCATTCGAAAAAAGTATGTCGAGGGTTGTTCGTTAGAGATAATAGCCGAAGAGATTGGTTACAGCGCATCTTATGTTAGACAAAGACACGCAGAAATTCGTAAAACTTTGTCTTTTCTAGATGAATATGAAATGAACAAGGTAAATAGACAAAACAAACTTAGTGAGATTGATTATTACAATAATCGCAGAGACGAAGCTGAACAAATTAGTTTGTTCTAAAATTCCAATGTTCACTAAATGTTCGAACATTGTAGCTATGTCAGTATTGTATACAGCATGATATTCTATTAGTGTCGAAAGATTAAGAAAAGGAATTCGACAAAATAAACGAAGGGAGGTAGTCTCCCTCATCGTTGTAATTATGCTTTGATAGACAGCAGCCAAACAATCACAAAAATACGAAAAAGGAAGTGAAAACCTCCTTTATTTCCATTGTTTATCTATATCAACGGGTTGCTGTCTGTTTATTATGTTGCTGTGGCGGAACAGGTAGACGCACTAGTCCTTCCAAAGGATACCAGTAAAGGGCGGAGCTTAGCTCAAATTAGGGTAGGTATCATGCAAGGTGCAAATCCTTGCCAGCGACTTTGGGTTTGCGGTACAAGATCCCGAAAGTAAAACCGCTTAGAGATTGAGCAGTAGTGGAGGCAATCAGACCCTTATACCATTCTATGGCTACTGCAAGAGGAATGGGCAATCTCGCTAACATTAAGTTGGACTTGCTAGGAACACGGCAAGTTGCCTGTGTGAGGCTTTGTATCATTGCGTAGGTCTTGGCTAGAGACGGTATTCTAGTCCAGTGTTCACATAGCGTTATAACTGCATCTCATGAGCTCCTCTGAGATGTAGTTTTTACATATTAGATCACTCGTTGAGTGGTCTTTTTGTTTTGAAAGGAGATAATTAAATGAATGATTTTCATGAAGCAGTGCTAAAAATCAATGTAAATGTAAATATGGCAGAAGTTTATAAGACAGCTATTGAATCTGAAAATAATCCTAATGGTTTGAGAGATCATTGGAATGGTAATTACGCCTATGTGGTTATTGGCGATCAAACTGTTAATTATCAAGAGAATACTCCAGTTAATAAGAATACCGTTAATTTAACGATTCAATTATTATCTCATACATTACCAAATTTAAAAGAAACTGTTAATTGGTATGAGAAAATGGGTGCTAAAATAATTAGAACGAATTACAAACAAAACAAAGGGAAGAGTAACAATGACAATTGATTCGTTCTATAAAAGTAAACGATGGATCAAAAAGAAGAATGCAATATTAAGAAGATATCAATATGAATGTCAAGAAAGCAAGAGATATGGTATTCGAGTGAAAGCAGAAATGGTCCATCATATTTATCCAAGAAAAGAATATCCTGAGTTAGCTTTTGTTGATTGGAACTTATTACCATTAACACACAAAAAACATAATACGTTTCACGATCGAGAGAATGATGAAATTATTGGTGAAGGTTTACATTGGCAAAGAAAAAGGCAGAAAGAGTTTGAGCGTTGGAAAAAGGAGAGAGAATCCCCCCCTCCTTTTGAAATCTAAAATTATTTTTTGGGAAACGGATATGGGAACTTTTTCCAATAGCGAGGACTTTTTGAAAAAATTTTTTCCTTGAGATGAAATACGATAATAGCAATGAACAGAGCTATTTTTATCGTTAAAAACCGTGCAGAAAAAAGCCCTTTTTTTCGCAGTAATATATCTTGATTTGAGGAGGTGATAACTTGTCTAAAAATATCCCAAAACGAGAAAGTATAAAAAAACGCACAATTAAATATATGAAAGAACTAGGAACATATAAGCCACAATACAATCAAATTATAGAAGTTTATTCCGATATGGTTTATCAATACAATTATCTAAGTCGTGAGTTTGAAAGACAAGGCTATGAAATTATTTTGGAAACAGAAAAAAGCGGTGGGAAGAAATCGCCAATTTTAGCAAGTTTAGAAAACCTTCGAAAAGATATAGGTACTTATTCTGATCGATTGATGCTGAATGCTAGAACCTATCAAGCTGAAGTAGAAATGCCTAAAAAAGAGAAATCCGCTTTTGCTAAACTTTTAGAACAACAACAGATGTGATCAGATGGACTTATCAAATATTACATCTAAGCATTTTGAAACAGCTTTAAATTATGCAAAATCAATTGTTGATTTTAAAGTACTAGCTAATTTGGATAGAAGACTAGCATGCGAACGTTTTTTGAAAGATTTAAAACGAACGGATATTGATTTTAGGCAAGAACAATTTGATTTTGTCATTAACTTAATTGAAGGTACAATCCATCATGTTCAAGGAGAAGATAAAAATGGCGTAAGTTATAAAGGGCAACCATTATTGCTGACTGATTGGCAAAAATTTGTTTGTGTGAATTTATTTGGATTTTTCGAAAAAGGTTCAGATATTAGGCGTTTTAAAGAAGCGCTTATTTTTTTACCACGAAAACAGGGCAAAACTGCATTTAGTGCTGCGCTAACCGAAGCGAAAAGTATTTTAGATAGACGATCTGGCTCTAAAGCTTATATTGTTGCCAATTCAGTAAAACAAACGCTAGAATGCTTTAATTTTTTAGTTGATAACGTCAACGAATTAAAAGAAGACGTTGAAAAACTAAGAATACGTGATAACAATCAAGAACATTCCATTTCAATCGATTTCGGTGATGGTACAAGTGACATATTTGCAATTGCGAACCAAGAAGATAAACTCGATTCATTAAACTGTAACTGTCTAGTATTAGACGAACTACATTCTTGGAAACGAGCAGGAGCAAAAAAATACACTTTAATGAAAAATGCGATGAAGGCATATCGGAATAAATTATTAATAGGGATTTCAACCGCAGGAGATATTCCTGATGGTTTCTTAGCTAATCGTTTAAAAACCTTACAAAAGGTATTAAATGGTTCAATTACTGATTCAGCATATGATTCTTATTTCATTTTCATTTGTAAAGCAGATCAAGACGAAGAAGGTAATATTCTAAATAGTAAAGGAGAAATTACCACTATTGATGATCCAGAAGTATTAGAAATGTGTACTCCTTCTATCAATGTGACAGTGACTTTGGATGAACTATTAGATGATGCCTCACAAGCAATGAATGAACCACAATTAAAAACAGAATTTCTAAATAAAACGTTGAATGTATTTACCAATGCAATGGATGCATATTTCGATATTAATGAATTTAGAAGCTCTGATATGCAGTATGATTGGACATTAGAAGATTTAGCAAAATTACCAATTGTTTGGTATGGAGGAGCTGATTTATCTAAATTACATGATTTAACTGCAGGTGCTTTGTATGGTTCGTATAAAGGAGTAGATATCTGTATTACTCATGCTTTCTTCCCTAAATTAGCTGCTGTAAAGAAAGCAGAAGAAGATGGAATACCATTGTTTGGTTGGAAAGAAGATGGCTGGCTCACAATGAGTAATACTCCTACCGTTTTACATGATGATATTGTTAATTGGTTTATTTCAATGAAACAAAAGGGATTCAAAATTAAGCTTGTTGGTTTTGATAAAAAATTTGGTAGAGAATTCTTTTTTAAAATGAAAAAAGCAGGATTTAAAATAAAAGATCAACCACAATACTTTCATAAAAAGTCAGAAGGATTTCGCCATATTGAGGTAAAAGTAAAAAATAAACAATTTTATTATCTTCATTCAGATGCTTATGAATATTGTGTTCAAAATGTAAGAGCCATTGAAAAAACAGATGATATGATTCAGTACGATAAACTAGATGGTGACGGCGGAGTTCAGCGTGTTGATTTGTTTGATGCAAGTGTATTTAGCTGTTGTCAGATGCTAGAAGATATGGCATTCGGTAATGTTGGAACAGAATGGTTAAATCGTAAATACTAAGAGAAGAAAGGGTGATTTCCTTTGTCTAAAAAAAGAAGAAAAGCCAATAAAATACGGTCAGAACCCCAACCATCAGGATCAAGTGATCCTACGGTTGGTTTTTTTATGTCAGATGTTGCAAGAGAAGTATTAGTTCCAGGTTATACTCGACTGTCTGATAATCCAGAAGTAAAAACAGCTTGTCAAAAAATTGCTGATTTAGTATCAGGAATGACGATTCACTTAATGGAAAATTCAGATAGTGGAGATATTCGTATTAAAAATGAATTATCTAGAAAAATCGATATTGAACCTTATTCTTATATGACTAGAAAGAATTGGGTCTATAACATTGTGTATTCGATGTTACTTCCAGGAGATGGAAATGCGATTGTATTTCCAGAAATGAGAGATGGATTTATTCATGAATTGAAACCACTAAAGCCTTCTAAAGTCAGCTTTATAGAACTGGATGAAGGATATCAAATTAAATATGGAACATCAACTTATAATCCAGATGAAGTTTTACATTTTGCAATCAATCCTGATCCAGAACAACCATGGAGAGGAACGGGTTATAGGATTCAACTACGAGATGTTACTCATAATTTACGTCAAGCAAATACGACTAAAAAATCATTCATGAGTGGTCAATATATGCCCAATGTCATTGTAAAGGTTGATGCAATGAATGAAAGTATTGCAAGTGAAGCTGGGAGACAGCAAATCAAGGACAAATATTTAGGTGAATCTCGACCAGGAGAGCCATGGATTATTCCTGCAGAGCTATTGGATGTACAACAAGTAAAACCATTATCGTTAAAAGATATTGCAATCAATGAATCTGTAGAAATCGATAAGAAAACTGTCGCAGCATTGCTAGATGTACCTGCGTTTATTTTAGGTGTAGGTACTTTTGATAAAGATGAGTATAACAATTTCGTTCGTACAAGAATCAAAGCTATTGCAGATGTTTTTCAACAAACACTGACTAAAGGGCTTCTTGAAAATCCAAATTGGTATTTCAAATGTAATTCTAAGAGTTTAATGGCTTACGATACTAAAGAATTAGCAGAAATTGGGATGAATTTATATATTCGAGGAATCTATACAGGAAATGATGTTTTGAATATGATAGGTGATTCTCCTAAAAAAGGATTAGATGATCTGATTATCTTAGAAAACTTTATTCCTCAAGGAATGATTGGAGAACAAAATAAATTAAAGGGTGGTGATTCTGAGTGAGTGTAAAAGAAAATCAAACACGTTCCATGGCCACTAATTTTTCTACCAGAGAAGAAACAACAGGAGAAAAAATTATTGAAGGTTATTTTGCTGTTTTTAATCAAGAAACAGAGCTTTGGCCAGGCGCTTTTGAAGAAATCTCTCCAGAAGCTTTCAACGGCTCTTTGAGCAATGATATACGAGCGTTAACAAATCACGAAACTACTCTAGTTTTAGGTAGGAACAAGTCAGGGACATTGAAATTAAGTGTTGATTCTAGAGGTTTATGGGGACAAATTACCATAAACGAAAATGATTCAGATGCTTTAAATCTATATGAACGTGTAAAACGTGGTGACGTAGATCAATGTTCATTTGGTTTTAATATTTTGAATGAAGAAACTGATTGGAGAGAAGATGGCACGGTTAAGTGGTTGTTAAAAGAAATTGATCTTCATGAAGTTTCTGTAGTAACATTCCCTGCTTATGAAGACACAGGAGTACAAGCTAGGCATAATCAACTAGAGCAATATCGTGAAAAACAGACGAAACAGTGGCGTAAAAATTTATTAGATCAATTAAAAAATAGGGGGAAATAATCATGGCACTAAAACAAATCATGCTACAAAGAAAAATTACTAATAAAAAAGAAATGCTTAATTCATTAAGAGAAAAAGATGCTGAATTTCAAAAGCGAGAAAAAGATTTAGAAACCGCCATTGAAGAAGCTAAAACAGAGGAAGAACAACAAGTAGTGGAAGATGAGGTCAATAAATTTAATGAAGAAAAAGAGCCTCATGATCAACAAATCCAAGAACTAGAAGAAGAAATCAATTCTTTGGAAGAAGAATTAACACAGTTGAATGAAAAGAAACCTTCAAATAAAGGAGAGGAAAGAGATATGGCAGTAAAACAAAATACCAGAGCAAAAACTAATACAGATTATCATGAACGTTCAGATGTGAAAGAATTTTATAATGAACTACGCGAAAGACTTCAAATGCGTGCAAATGGTCAAGTTTTGCCAGATGGACCAAGTGGCGCAGAATTAATCATTCCAGATGTCATTGTCAACCGTATTCGTGAGCGTATTGGTGATTTTACTACGCTATATCCATTAGTTGACAAAGTGATTGCTAAAGGTCGTGTGAAATTAATTTTAGATGTAGATACTAGTGAAGCAACTTGGTTAGAAATGCGAGGAGCATTACCAGAAAATGATGATTCTAAACTAACTGCAGTTGAGTTTGACGGTTTCAAGATTGGTCGAATTGTCTATATTGATAATTCTTTATTAGAAGACTCTGTTATTAATTTAGATGATTATTTAACGAAAAGAATTGCGCGATCTATTGCAAAAGGGTTGGATAAAGCCATTGTTACTGGTACAGGAAAGGATGATAAACAACCTGATGGAATCCTTCCTAAAATTCCTGGCAAAAATAAAGTAACAAAAAAACCAACTTATGAAGAACTAATTCCAGTGTTAGGATTGATTGATACTGGTGAAGATGCTACTGGTGAGATTGTAGCTGTTATGCATCGTCAAACTTACTATAATCGAATTGCTACGCTAACGCTTCACGTAAATTCTAATGGAGTAGATGTCGTTCAATTACCTAATTTAGCACAACCTAACTTCTTAGGATTAAAAGTAGTTTTCAATAACTACTTACCACAAGATAAACTCTTATTTGGAGTGTTTGATAAATACACTTTGGTAGAACGTGAATCGGTTCGTGTAGATATGTCAGGTCATTATAAATTCAGAGAAGATCAAACAGCTGTTCGTGGTTTAGGGCGTTATGATGGAAAACCAGTAGTGCCTGAAGCGTTTGTAGAAGTAACATTAGATACAGTGGGGGAGTAACGATGCCAGAGTCAAGACTGGCAAAAAATAGTTACGAGTCTTTGACGATTTCTGATTTAAAAAATATTCTTGACGAACAAAATATTAGTTATAAATCAAATGCGAGCAAAAAAGAGTTATTAACATTATTAGAGGAAACAGACTAGTTTCCTCTTTTCTTATTAGGAGATGACTATGAACACTCAAATTTTAGAGTTATTAAAAGTGAATTTAGGTATCATGACAGATAAGCGAAATGAGTATTTGTTATCAATTATTGACAGTGTGATTAGTGAATTAGAATCCGAACAAGGAATTATAATTGATAATAATGATGATCTTCATATCATGTTTATTGTTGATTATTCAGCTTGGCGATATCGATCGAGAGGTGAAGGTGTTATGCCAAGAAATTTACAATTTAGATTGCATAATTTAGTACTTTCGATGAAGAAGGGATAAATATGGATAAGACATGGGATTTAGATATTTTTCTTCTTGAAAATGATGGATTTACTAGTGATGAAATAGGAAATCAGATAGCTAAATACAAAGAAACTCCAGTAATGGCTTACGAGGATAATGTAAGTAGAGGCGAATTTTATCAGGCTGGACAAAATGGTATAGAGAACCTTCATTTGTTTATTATTCATCCTTATGAGTATTCTGGAGAAAACTACCTTAAATTCGAAGGAAATAAATACAAAATTATTCGAACATATCAAAGAAATTATGAAGAGTTAGAAGTTATTTGCCGTTTGAATTTAGGTGATAGAAATGAGTAATTCAATCCACATTAGCGAATTATCAAAAGAAATTTCTAATGTAGTTAAGTCATATAGTAAAGAAGTTGAATTAGAAGCAGGGGAAGCAACAGAGCTTGTGGCGAAAGAAACTGTTCAGGAATTAAAGCGTAGTAGTCCAAAACGTTCTGGAAAATATGCACGTAATTGGACCAAAAGAAAGCAAGGTCCTACTGGACAAATTGTTTTTCAAAAAGATCCTACTTATCGATTAACACACTTGTTAGAAAATGGTCACGCTCTAAAACGAGGCGGACGAACCATAGGGAAAGTAAAAGGACAACCTCATATAGCTATCGCAGAAGAAAAGGCCATTTCTTCGTTAGAAAAAGAGCTGATTAGGAGGTTGAAATGAGTATGTTGTTAACTGAATTGAAACAATTGCTGGATCAAATGAATTTACCTATTTCTTATCGTGAATGGAAACCAGGACAAGTACCAGAATTACCCTATTTACTTTACTATGAAAATTCAAGTGATAATTTTTATGCTGATAATGAGGTGTTTCTCAAAAAGACGGACGTTATCATTGAATTATATACAAATACCAAGAATATTCGTGAAGAAAATAAATTAGAGGAATTACTTAGTACAAACAAAATTCCTTTTGATACTTATGAAACTTATTTGTCATCCGAACAAATGTATTTAAAAGCATACGAAATCAATATTTAAAATAGAGGTGAAAGAAATGGCACAAAAAGAAAGAGCAGTAAGTGCTGAAAAGAATCGTGTAGAGTTTGGATTGGAAAATGTTTATTATGCTAAAGCGACTTTAAATCCAGAAACGGGAGAAATTACTTATGGAACGCCGGTTCATTTTCCTGGTGCAGTTGAATTATCCATTGAACCTTCTGGAGATCTGATTAAGTTTAAAGCAGATAATGTTGATTATTATACTTCTCCAAACAATCAAGGATACGACGGAACCTATACCTGCGCTCGAATTCCCGAAGATTTTGCTGTAGATATTTTGGGAGAAAAAGTAGATGATACTGATAAAGTTCAAACAGAGTATGCGAATGCTGAGACTTCTCCTTTTGCTCTAATGTTCCAATTTGAAGGAGATAAAACAGCAACTCGACATGTGTTGTATTATTGTACAACAAATCGTCCAACGGTAGGATCGACAACTAAGGATTCAGGAGATCCAAATACGTCAGAATTAACATTTAGTGCCGGACCACGGCCTTCTGATAAAGCTGTAAAAACTAAAACAAGACCAGATACTCCGTCTGGTGTTTATGACAGATGGTTTACAAGAGTTTATGAAAAAGGAGCAGTTGCTTAATTATGGAAAAAACAATTAAGATTGGTGCTACTGAAATTCGATTAGCTTCTAATGCTGCAACACCTTTGCGGTATAAGATGCAATTTGGAAGTGATTTTTTTGCAGACCTCTTAACTTTAGCGAAAGCTTTAGACAATCAAAATAAAGATGGTAGTTTTAACTTAAATGATATTTCATATGATGATTTGAAAAGGGTAGAATTAACCCTTTTATATAATTTTGTATGGACTTATGCTAAAGCGGCAGATTCAACTATTCCTGATCCAATCACTTGGTTAGAAAGTTTGGATTCTTTACCATTAGCAGACTTTGCTGGAGAATTACAAGAGTTGATTTCCCATAGTATACAAACTAAAAAAAAGTAAACGATGAAATGGCTTCTAGTGACGAAACACTTACTACGGAGTCATTTCTTTTTATTTGCAAACAAGTAGGTTTATCAAATGAAGAAATGCAGTTAATGGAAATAGGTGACTGCTTAGATTTCGTTCAAGAATGGATAGATAATCATCAAGAACAATCATCTACAAAATCTAAAACTAGAAAAGCGACTCAAGCAGACTTTGATGCATTTTAGAGAGGAGGGGAATAAATGGCTAAAAAGAAAATTTCAGGAATTACGATTGCACTTGATGCAGACACTAAAGGCGTAACATCTGGACTGAAAGATATTGTTAATCAATCGACAAATGTATCGAAAGAATTGAAAGATGTAGAGCGTTTGTTAAAACTAAATCCTAATAACGTTGAATTACTCTCACAGAAGCAAGAATTGCTTTCTCGACAAGTTGAATTAACTACCAATAAATTGGAAGCACTGAAAGGCGCCCAAGCTGATGTAGAAAGGCAATTTAAATCAGGAGAAATTGGTGAGGAACAATATCGGAAGTTTAAGCGAGAAATTGAAGCCACTGAAGGTGCTCTAAATGGTTTTAAAGGGCAATTATCGAGTATGAGAGTAGAACAAGAAAAACTTGCTCAAAATACACAGCGATTATCCACTTTTTTTGAAGCCACAGGAACAGATATCAATGATTTTTCAGACGTTTTAGGAACACGTCTAACGGCAGCAATCAAAGAAGGAAAAGCCAATTCCTCTCAACTTGAAGATGCATTAAATAAAATTGGTAGAGCTGCATTAGGTCAAACGGCAGACATCAACAAAATGAAACAAGCACTCGATTCAATTGATGATGGAAATTCTGTTCAAAAGGTTTCTTCTGACTTAAATAGTTTAAAAAGTGATGCTAATAAAGCAGATGATGCTTTAGACAAAATAGGTGACACTTTAGAAGAAATTGACGATAAAATCGACAAAGGTAATTTGTTAGATGCGGGTGAGTCTCTAAGTGAAATGTCTGATAAAGCCAAAGATATGGCTGGAAAAACTATTGAAGCATTTATGGAAGTAGAAGATGCTCAGAAGAAATTAAATGCTTCTATGGGAGTTGCAGGTACAGAATCAGCTAAAAAATATGAACAAGCTTTAAATGATGTTTTTACTAGTGGACTTTTCGACGATATGAATGAAGCTGCCGATGCGGTAGCTTTGGTATCTAAAAATCTTGGTGACATGAGTAGTCAAGAACTGAACAAAATTGTTCAAAATGTAAAAGTTTTAGAAAATACTTTCGGGGTTGATTTAGCAGAAACCATTCGAGGAGTAGCTGCTTTACAACAACACTATGGCGCTACTGCGGAAGAATCACTAGATATGATTACTGTTGCTTTACAAAGAAACGGGAATACTTGGGCAGATGAAGTTGGAGACAATCTGGCAGAATACGCTATACATTTCAAACAAAATGGTTACTCTATGAAAAAAATGTTTGAGACACTAGAAGCTGGTACAAAAGCTGGAGCTTACAATCTGGACAAAGTAAATGATGTTCTTAAAGAAATGGGTATTCGACTTTCAGATGGTTCAGTTAAATCAGCAGTTGAAGAATTAGGTGGAGAATGGCAAAACCTATATGACACTATGTCAAAAGGTGGAGCTTCAAACGAAGAAATATTTGATTCATTAGTTCAAAAAATTTCAGAAGTTGGTACAGAGCAGGAAAAAGCAACTTTAATTTCTAGCATTTTTGGTTCATTAGGTGAAGATAACGGCATCAAGGTTATGGAAGCATTAGCTGGTGTTGGAGAGGAAGCTGAGAAAGTAAAAGGAGCTTATGACAACATAGCAGGTGCAGCAGATAAATTAAATAATGATACCACTACAACTAGTCAAAAAATGCAAGGAGCATGGAATGAGCTGAAGTTAGCTTTAGCTCCAATAGGTGAAGAACTAGCAACTGCGTTAGTTCCTCTATTAGAAGGATTGACTGAGATATTAAAAATGTTTCAAAATTTACCAGGTCCTGTGAAGACTTTTATTGCAGCATTTTTAGGAGTTGGATCCATTGTAGGTATTATAGCAGGGATTGCTGCTGCTATTACAGCAATAGTGGATATATTAGGTGGACCAGTTACTTTGGTACTTATAGCCATAACATTACTTATAGCTGGAGTAATTGTTGTAATAAAAAACTGGGGGGCAATTACTGACTGGTTGTCTGATAAGTGGGATAAGTTCAGTAAATGGATATCAGAAGTTTGGGAAGGTATTTCTGATAGAGCATCAGAAATTTTTGAATCCATAAGAGAGTACTTTGCTAATCTTTGGACTGGAATTACCGATTATATAACCGAAACATGGACAAAAATCACACAATTTCTTTCAGACACATGGGATAGTATTACAAACAAAATTCATGAAGTCTGGCAGGGAATCGTTGAATTTTTAACGCCAATTATTCAAGCAATCGTAAATATCATTAAAGTTCCTCTTTCATTATTGCAAACAATACTAGAAGGAATTTGGTTAGCAATCAAAGCTGGGGTAACAATTGCTTGGGAAGCAATTAAACTCTTCTTAACTAGCTTGTGGCAAAGTATTTCTCAAACTGCAAAAAATATATTTATTCCAATTAGAGATTTCTTTTCAAATATGTGGAGTCAAATAAAAAATAGAGCAACAGAATTTTGGAATGTAATTAAAGAATTTTTATCGACTACATGGACCAAAATTTCGACAACCGCTTCAAATATATTTACTTCTGTAAAAGATAAACTGACTTCTATTTGGCAAGGAATTACTTCGTCTATTAGTAATGTAGTTTCTAAGATGAAAGATACTGTAGGTTCTGTTTTTGACAAGATGAGAGGTAAAATTTCATCTGTAGTTGAAAAAATAAAAGGAATTGTTCAAGGATTGGCTGACAAAATCAATGAAGTGAAAGATAGCATAAAAAATTTTATAGGAAAAATTGCGGAAGCTATAGGAAATATTAAGCTTCCTCATTTTAGTTTGAAAACATCTAGCAAGAAAATTTTAGGGAAAGATATTACCTATCCATCAGGAATTGACGTAAAATGGTTTGCTGATGGTGGGATTTTAACTAAACCGACAATTTTCGGTGCTTCTGGAAATAAATTGTTAGGTGGCGGTGAAGCTGGTAAAGAAGCAGTGGCTCCTTTAGATAAACTAATGGCTTATATTCAAAAAGCTGTAGATGTTGGTTTATCTAAGAAACAAGCTACAGATGAAATTCATTTACATTTAACAGCTTATGGCAATTTACCAAAAGAAACATTAGATCAAATTGCTGAATATTTGATGTATAAGTTTGTTGATTTAAAAAATAAAAATGAATTTAGTGGGTGATAATCATGATTGATGGTTGGTTTAAACTCGGAAATCATTGGAGTAAAGAATTTAATGCATTTATTTGTGAGAGACCAGAAAAGAAAAAAGCTAAAAGGGTATTTAATTTAGAAGAAGTTTCTGGATTAAATAAGTTAGCAGTTAACGATGGTGGTTACTATACAAATGTTGAACAAACTTTAAATTGTTTTTATTTATCACCTACACTGGAACACATTCAATATTATGAAGATTTGATTACAGAAGCACTGGATACAAAAGGAGAATATGTAGATTTTGTACCTTATTGGGACCCTATATACATTTATCAAGCGATTGTAATAAATGAACCAAATTTCGAAGGAACTTTTCATACATTAAGAGGAGTTCCTTTTTCGTTTGATTTAAGTATTGCTCCTTTCAAAAAAAATATTCTAGGAATGAACCCTGTTATCTTGGATAAACAGGGTTCTATTTATAATCCAGAACGCTACCCATCTTATCCTAAAATTAAAATATATGGATCTGGCAATGTGACACTTTCTATCAATGGAAGAGAGACAAAATTTTCGAATGTCACTTCAGATATTACAATCGATTCTGATCCAGATGTGATGGAAACTTATCGTGAGGTAGATGGTGTTTTAGTGAATGAACATAGGAAGTTGTTAAGTAATCAAATTTATCCTTATTTAGACTCTGGAGAGAATCGGATTACATGGAATAGTAATGTAAGAAAGATTGTTATTGAACCGAGGTGGCAAACTAAGATATGAAACCAGTATTATATAGTCCTACAGACATAGATTTTACCGCTGGAGGTATTGGCATATTATCTGATTGTAAAAAATGTCTAGTGACAGAGGAAGCAAATGGCAGTTATACTGTCGAATTAAGTTTTCCAATCAATGCTAAATTTTCAAGTCAATTAGAAGATCATAATTATCAGATCAAATGTAAACCTAATGCAACGGATGATTTTCATATTTTTTATATTTACAATCATTATAAAGATATGGCTACAGGATTGTTATATGTTTACGGAAAATCTAGAACTATGAAACTCGGAAATCGTGCGGTGAAGAAATTAGAATTTGAGCGAGCTACTTGTCAAGAAGCAATGAAATACTTGGAAAGATCAATGGATCAACCTAGTGATATTCGTTTGTTTAGTGATATTACTCGTGTAGGATCAACAAGTATCGAAGTATCCAATCCTTTAAAATGTATTAAGGGAATAGAGGGTTCTTTAAACCAAATATTTGGTGGCGAGATGAAACATGAGCCATTCAAATTATCTTTATTAAACCGAAGAGGTAGAGATCATGTGACAACTTTTAGATACAGAAAAAATTTAACTGGTTTGAAAGTTGAAACTAATTTTGATGGGTTACTAACTCGAATTTTTCCTTATGCAGATGTACAAAATAATGAAGGAGAAACAGAACGGATATTTGGAAATCCAGTAGATTCACCCAATATCAATAAGTATGATGGCGAGATTTATTCAGAATATGTTCAATTTACAGAAGATCAAGGTGTTACAGATCAAAAAAATTTAAATGAAGTATCAAAGAAATATTTTAGTTCCATGAATCCTAATTGTGATCAACCAAATATATCTATTGAATTGAACATTCGAAAAATGGAAGATACAGCTTTAGCAAAACGATTTAAAAAATTTCGTGAAGTTGGATTATTTGATACATTTGATATTTTTCATGAACGTTTTAAGATTAATATTACTGCTCAAATAACTAAAGTAATTTATGATTCTTTAAATGAGCGAGTTGAATCTTTAGAAGCCGGTGATACCCAATATACCTTCTTTGAGAAACAGAAACAAGAAATATCAAATACGTTAAAAGGGTATACAGGTAAAAAATATGCAAGTGATTTTATTGATGTAGTCACCAATATTATTTCTGGTAATGATGGTGGTCATGTTATATGGTGGCCTAAGAATCGACCAACTGATTTATTCTTTTGTGATCATCCTAAATTAGAAGAAGCAAGACTTGTTTTACGAATAAATAAAAGCGGAATAGGCTTCTCATCAAAAGGATGGCAAGGACCATTTGATACCGCATGGACTTTAGACGGTAAGTTTAATGCTAATTTTATTCAAACAGGAATTATTAAAGCCGATGTATTCCAAAATTCTTTTAATAAAACTGGTGACGTTTTACGCCTTGTTAATGGATTGTTGGAAATTAGAAATAAAAATCAAAAAATAATGCAGTTAACAAAAAAAGGTATGGAGTTCTGGTATGGTAACAGGTCTATCGGAACAATGGGAACTGAAGGTAATCAGTTTCCTGACTTAGTTGTTGGTATGGATTCTCAAGGAAATCCTGTGTATGCAGATTTTGATGGTAAAGCACTACAAATTAATTTAAATTCTGATGGTGAAGCAGTTGCTATTAGTTCTGCTAAAGGAAAAGGGATAATTATCGGTAAAAAAAACATGTTTTTAATTAATGATCGTATAGATTTGCTTGGCAGAACCTCTATAAGTGGTCGGTTAGATGTAAGCGAGCTTTATGTGAATGGTATAAAAATTGATAAGAATGGAGGGGGAAGTGGAGGAAGTGATCCTGGAACCATCCCTCCTCAATTGACGACGGAATCTGAAAAAAGAGCATGGAAAATTTGGACAATGTTGAAAGCTCGTGGCTATTCTGAATATGCAGCTGCAGGTATTTTAGGAAATATTCAGGGAGAAGTTGGAGCAAGTATGAATCCTGATACAGAACAACTTGGTGGTCCAGCTTATGGGCTTGTACAATGGGATGGATCGGCTTATCCGTTAGTCGGATCACCAACTTGGAACGGACGAGAGTATGTTCAGCGTTTGATGAACACCGCAGGGATTCAAGAAGATTATCGAAGTATTGAAGCCCAAGTAAAATTATTAGATTGGTGTATGTTCAACGGTCAATGGCTCGGAAAAGTAAATCCAACCACAGTATCAGGATTTAAATCGATTAATGATGCCAAAAGTGCAGCATATGCTTTTGAAATGAACTTCGAACGCCCAGCTTCTGCACATCCAGAACGCCAAAATTATGCCCAATCTTGGTATAACAAATTACATGGACTAACCAGTCCAGAACCTGGAGGGAATTTCATTTGTCCAATTCAAAAACCAGTGACAGTTACTTCAGAATGTGGATGGAGAACTAGTCCAATAAATGGTGGCCAAGAATTCCATAATGGAATTGATCTTGTAAATGGCAATCCTAATACGCCTATTTTTGCAGCATTAGATGGAGAAGTTGTTCAGGCTGGTGCTAATTATTATGACTGGTATGGTAATTACGTGGTTATCAAACATAATAATGGGAAGTGGACGGGTTATGCTCATTTGTCTCGTATTGATGTTTCTGTTGGACAAAAAGTCCAGAAAGGCGTTCAGATTGGCTTGATGGGAACAACTGGTCCTTCTACTGGAGAACATCTACATTTTCAAATTATGAAAAATTATTGGCCACAGCCAGTTGTTGATTTTGAGAATCCAAGAAATTATATCCAATTTTAAGGTGGTGATTCTATGAGTAAATGGAATGTCGTTTTAAGTACAACAGAACCATATAATTATGTGGGGATGATTCAAGTTCGACAAGGCAATAAGAATACAGAGGTTATGGAAGCGACAATTGTTGAAAATGGACTTCCATACGATTTAACAGAGTGTATTGTTTATTTTGAATCAGTTGTTGGTGAGAAATATCCAGTCCAATTGGAAGCGGAAATCATTGATGCTAGAAAAGGAAAAATCAAATATATTTTTGATCAATACTCTATGCAGTGTTTACATCGGCAAACAGCCAATTTCATTATATTTAAAGGAGAAGACTTGATTGGAACAACTCAAGACTTCTCTTATTTTGTCATCAATGCTGTTTCAAAAACAGAAGGAGAAATGGGTTCTTATTGGCAATCAATTGAAGATTTAATTGTGGATATGACAGATTTTATTAATGAAAATAAAGGCGATTTTACGGACTGGATGAATGAAAGGAAAGAAGAATTTGATCGCTGGAGAGAGGAACAGGAGAATAGTTTCCAAGATTGGAGAGAAGGACAAGAATCAGATTACTTGTCATGGTTTGAATCAATCAAGGATATTTTAAAAACAATTGATCCTGGAGGAACGATGCTTTCGGAATTGATGGATGCGAGAGTGGATATTCAAGGGAAACGACACAATTCAATTTCTAATCGTTTGCTTGCAGATATGGATTATTTATTCGAAAAATTGAGAGAAAGTTTATTTACTATCGAATACGGTGAAATTGAAATGGTGGATGTTTTACAAGATGATTTATTTTCTAAGAATCATGAGGTAGAAAAAGTAGAAACTATTGAAAGTAATATATCCGAAGGAGCATTAGTTATAGCCACCATTGATGATGAAAAACAAAATGTATTCACTCTTGAGAAAGTTGGGGTGATTTGATGGTTAAAGTAAAGAGAATGATGGAAACTGATGAATCTGGTGTTAAACGTCAATTTATGCCAATTACACATGTTTCTGCAGTTTTAGGCTTAGAAAAAATGATATCAGGACAATCAAAAGTTCTTTCGGTTAATGGTAAATATGGTGCAGTCATTTTAACGAAAGCTGATTTAGGATTAGAGAATGCAATTACTGAACTACCTTATGCAAGCGAGACAAGCGATGGTATTCTTACTGCTGAAATGTTTCAAAAGATTGTAAATGGAGAAGGTGGAACATATATTTTGCCGATTGCTACCCCTGAACAATTAGGAGGTATAAAAGTTGGGGAACTCTTAGAAGTTACTGAAGAAGGAGTTTTATCTGCAACTAAGCAAACAGACTTCAATTTCTCTGAAGAATTAAAGGGAAAATTAGAATCTCTAAAAATATTAAAAGCAGGTGCAAATATATCAATTGCAGAAGATGGAACAATTAGTTCTACAGGTGGTAGTGGGACTGGTGGTGTTAGTCAGTCATATGTAGATCAAAAATTCCAAGAAGCTGTAAATCAAGCAGAAAATTACACAAACGAAAGAATTCCAAATTTTACTTTTGAAAAAATTGGGGAGGTATAGAGAATGACAGATATCGTAAAAATAAAACAAAGCGATGTACAGGTTTATCCACAAACTCATTGGAATGCTATAGAAGGCAAACCAACAACAGTGAAGGGAGATAAAGGCGATCCTGGTCAAGCAGCAACAATTACCATAGGAACAGTTTCTAGTGGGGCAACCGCTTCTGTTACGAATGTAGGAACATCATCTGCAGCTAGATTTAATTTTGTTTTACCAAAGGGAGATAAAGGTGATCCTGGAGAAAATGCAACAACTACAGCAGTAGCAACAACGACAGCAAATGGTTTGATGTCTAAAGATGATAAAAAGAAACTTGATGGAATAGCAAATATTACATTTGAGAAAGTAGGAGAAGTTTAATGTCTGATATTGTGCAATTAAAAGAAAATGGTGTGCCTAAATATTTAAAAACTCATTTTAGAGCAATTGATGGAGCTGAAGTATTAGTACAAACATCTGGTAATCAGTCTGTTGATGGTTTTAAAAACTTTTTACAGACACCAACAGTGAATGATACACCAGTAGCTTTAGATCGTTTTGTTTCAAAAACAGTAAACACAACGAATACAACAGACTTTACCAATGGAAGTTCAGTCAGATTTGAACGAAGTGGACGTCTTGTAGTAGCTAATTTTGCGATCACAAATAAATCAGCCAATTTTGCTGGATGGAAAGTTTTAATGCCTTTTCCAAGAGGATATAATCCGATTTCGCTAAAGGATTGGGGTGGAACTTTGGCAAATAAAACCAATCGAAATCCTGCATTATCTGTTTATGCGAATGCTTCGGGAATTGCTGTGATGGTTTCTACTACAAATTTACCAGCAAATCAAGAGTGTTCT
>Ga0153922_1000227_pt1 | contig 23288 bp, 33 predicted proteins | sample TSNJ006MetaG_FD_104723 | JGI IMG/M metagenome (GOLD analysis project Ga0153922, IMG submission 104723) | Attine ant fungus gardens microbial communities from New Jersey, USA - TSNJ006 MetaG | ecosystem: Host-associated > Fungi > Mycelium > Unclassified | place: USA: New Jersey, Brendon T. Byrne... | reverse complement strand
CGTGGAATGGAACAACGAGCAGAAAAGAAGCCAACATTAGCAGATTTAAAAGAGTCTGGCAGTTTAGAACAAGATGCAAATGTTGTTTTGTTGTTATCAAGGAATGAGCAAAACGAAAAGATTATTGATTGTCAGATTGCTAAAAATCGTGAAGGAATGACTGGGTGTATACCGTTTAAATTTATCCCACAGTTTATGGATTTTTCCATCGATTATGACTTTAGATACGATTAGGAAGTGACAGCATGTGTAGAGAACGAGAAAAATATCGTATGTCTGGCATAGAGTACAAACAAATTTTTCAAGAAAACGAGCTATACCGCAGCGAACTGGTGCAGTTACTTGAACAACAAGCAAGGATTTTACAAGAAAATCAGATGTACGATGAAGCAGAAGAAGCGAAATGGTTAGCAATCGGTATTGCAGAAGATGAGAAAAAACAAGGATATGGCTATCTGGAAAATGTCAGATATCAATCAGTAAAAGGAGCGACAGCATGAACAAATACCGCAATCGAAAAACGGTTCATCGTGGGATCAAATTCGATTCTGTCGCAGAAGCAGAGTACTATGATCTGGCAGTATGGCAAGCGGAAGCAAACGGCTGGAAAGTAAAGCTTCAGGAAAAATTTGAACTATTGCCAAAATTTAAATTGGAAGGCAAGAAGTACCGTAAAATCGAGTATATTCCTGACTTCACGTTTTATAAAAACGGTAAGCTTGTCAAAGTTGTAGATGTCAAAGGAATGCAGACAAAAGATTTTAAAATCAAAGCAAAACTGTTCTGCCATCGTTATCAAGTGCCGTTGATATTAGCTAAAAAATATGGCAAGACGTTCAAGGAAGAGCGTTTTTAGTCGAGCATTTAGAAATTATTTATTGGAGGTTTATTGTGACTTACGTTGTAAAAGCAATGTGCTATATCGATTCTGAAGGAAATGGAGTTCCTAACTTAAAAGGAGCTAAACGTTATGAATCAAAGGAAATGGCAGAACTAGCTGCCTATGTGAGCAATGGCGAAGTAGTAGAGGTAAAAGATTATTCTCAAAAAACTAATAAAATCAATCCGCCTAAAAGGAAAAATTTGAGAAAAGAAAAACAACCCAAGTCTAATCAGGCTTGGATGAAAAAGTAGCAAGGAGTTAATTTTATGAAACTAACAGAAGATTTTAAATTGATTGCGTTGAATTCTCAGGCAAGAGAGCCAGAAGTTACTATTTCAAAGTATGGAATAAATTTTAGTAAAGCAGCGGCAGAATGCTTAAAATTTTCGGAGTATGCTTTAGTTTACTTGAATGATAAAACCAAAATAATTGCAATTGTTCCAGCAGATAAAACAAGTAATGGGACAGTTAAGTTTTATAAATCAAAAAATAAAACTAGTAAAAATCCTTGTATTAAAAACGGCAGATTTCTTAGTGTTTTAGCTAAGATGTGTCAATGGGATATTGAAAACAAAACTTATTATGTGAAACCAGAATACCTTGAGGATGGAAAAGGTATTTACCTTGATTTAAATAAAGCTGAAGAAAAAGAACGTCGTATTTTTGGACGAGGTGAGTAATCATGAGCAGAAAAAAGAAATTCATTCCAGAAGTTAACCAAGAAGTCGAATGCTTCTGTTGCGATTCAAATAGAGAAACACCATGGCTTTATCCGTTCTCAGGATATGTCAAACATGTTTATGACAATTCAGCAATGGTAACGATCGATAGTACTCATCCAAAAGATGATTACCTAGTGATGGAGCGTGGTGGAAGAACGATTGTTCCGTTTACAGAAATGAGGGCTGTGAAATGCTAGATATGAAAGGTTTACTAAATATCGCATCAGCTTTTTTAGGATGTGGACTTATTTTGGCAATGCTTGTATTAGCAGGAGTAATTAAATTTGGTGGACTACTTTGGCAAATGATTTTTTAGGAAGGCGGCGAATAATGGATCTTATTAATCGATACAGTGACACCATTCTTAAAAAAATCATGATGAAGATTCAGAAAGATAAAAAAGCAAAAGAGCGAGCTGAATTAATTAAATTGGAAATGGCTGAAACAGGATCAGGAGTTCGGACATCAAGACATTGGAAAGCTGCTGCAAACATCGAATTTTATTACAAAGAGATTCAAAAGAGTTTTGAGCAGATGCGTGAGCTCGATAAGCAAACAGGATGGAGTCAGAAACTTCATCAAGATCGTTTCAAATTTGTAGAGAAATATAAAGAGATATTAGACGAATACATGGAGGACAGCAAATGAACTATACACAACAAGAATTGGCTGATTTATGTCCGGAAGATGTGGCTGAATTTATCGATAATGAAGTCTTGCCTGAATATGCAGATGGCTTTAACACAGCAGAAAACGTTGCAGATTTTATGATTGATGAGGCTATTGATCGTTTGAGAATTTTAGAAATAGATTGCACTACTTATTATAATCTATATGCAAAAATCGCTTTGATTGATCCATATATTACTTTAAGCCAAAATCGAAAAATACTTGTAGCTTATATTCAGACTGTTTTTGACAATTGGTCTGAGGAAATAATGACTAGTTTAAAAAAATCAGAAATAGCTTCTATTTTGAAGGAGGAACAGCGATGAATAAACAAGAAGCCATTAAAGAATTAGAAAGCCTTAAAATGAAAAGTAAAGAAATTAGATCTGAATGCTACAACAGCGGTATAAACGCTGGTATAACGATATTGAATAAACTAGACGAACCGCAAAAGGCAGTAGTGCCGAAGTTTGTGGCAGAGTGGTTTGAAGAACATAAAAGCGATTTAAATTACAGTATATGGAAATATATTCGTGATTGGGAGAAACAAGATGAAACAAGTGATTTTTACCAGTGGTTTGATGCTTTCGATAAATCAATCGAAACCCTCTTTCGCATGAAAGACGGCTACGAGGTCGAGAAAGAGCCGTTGTACAGAGTTAAACTAGGCGAGGGTTATTTCGTTGAATATCAAGGAAGAGGTGCGCTGATTATTCCTGACGACAATAAAGAGATTAAGATATTCAATTCGAAATCAGATGCTGAACGTACTGCTCAAACGATTGGCGGAACAGTGGAAGAGGTGGCGGAAGGATGAGTTTCAAAGAAGGCGACAAAGTAGTGACTAAAATAGGCTCAGGCGTGTCATTATACTTCTTGGACAACGAATATTATATAGTTCAAGATGCTTCGATGCCTGGCAGAATCGTTTTGATCGACGACGATAAACAGCGTTTGAGTTGGCCATCTAGTAAATTCGAATTATATGAGGGGGAAACGGAATGAAAATACACGAACTAAAGATACTACCAGAATACTTCGAAGCAGTTACAAGCGGACGTAAACAATTCGAAATCCGCAGGAATGATCGTGATTATAAGGTTGGTGATCTGTTGTATTTAAGAGAATGGAACGGTGAGAATTTCACAGGCGACTCATATAAAGTAGAGGTAACTTATATCACTGATTACATGCAGAGAAATGGGTATGTTGTGTTGGGGATTAAAGGACAGGAGGAAACGGAATGATAAAAATGACATTGGAAGAACTACAACAAAAATATAAAAGAGGCTGGTATAGAAAAGGCAAAACGTATCGTTTTCTATGTGCTATTGATAGTATGGGGTTTCTGATATATAAAACAAAAACAGCAATGAAAAAGAAAACATCCACGGTGTGGGGAATTAATCCAGAATGTGATGAGTGGTTTTCTAAAGCTGATTATATTGGATTAGACTTGGAGATAAAAGAATGATCTATCCTTTTATCTTTATTGTACTTTTTGTTTCTATGCTAGTAATCATACAAGAGGGGAACAAGAAATAATGGGAAAAACGAAATCGAAAATCAAGAAGAAAAAACGCCGTTTAGAACAAAAGGCGATTCAGAATGGAACGGCTAACTCAAAGCTCTTGAAGAAGGGAGAAAAAAGGAATGAGTCTACAAAAATTTGAAAATAATCTATTTCAGTTAGAAGTTAAAACAGAAAATGGAGAAACATTATTTGATGTAGAGACGGTAGCAAGAAGTTTAGGAATTACTCAAACAAAAAACGGAAAGGAATATATTCGATGGGAAACAGTAAATAAATATTTGAAGAAATATCTTTCCCAAGAAGTTGGGAAAAACGACTTCATCAGTGAGCCAATGGTCTACAAACTAGCATTTAAAGCAAATAATGCTTTAGCTGAAAAATTCCAAGACTGGTTAGCAACAGAAGTCCTACCACAAATCAGAAAACACGGTATGTACGCCACAGACGAACTGCTAGACAACCCTGATTTACTAATTGAGGTAGCAACTAAGCTTAAAGAAGAACGAACTAAGCGCTTGATAGCCGAACAAAAGGTAGCGGAGTACGAGCCTAAAATTACTTATCTTGATACGATTCTGGCTTCAAAAGATACAGTTAGTACTTCTCAGATTGCGGCAGATTATGGGATGTCCGCTATCCAGCTAAACAAATTATTACATCAATTAGGCGTACAACGTAAGGTTAGTGGTCAATGGTTGCTTTATAAAAAGCATATGAATTGCGGTTATACAAAATCACATACAAGCGAAATCAAGCAATCTGACGGTACGGTTAAAATAGTCATGAGTACGAAGTGGACACAAAAAGGTAGATTATTTATTTACAACTTATTGAAAGAGGAAGGGCATTATCCCCAAATGGACCTATGGGATAACGTTTCCTAAAAAAAGAACATAAAAATAGACAGCCGACCACTGGCTGTCCTCAGTAGAATGTTGAAATAGAGAGCTATCCGTTTTCCGCCAGATAGCTCACCTTGTATATGGGTAGCGAGTGTAACCTCGCTACTTGAAAATTTTATCACAAACATCATAAATAAAAAAAGCCGGATTCCTCCGACTATGCTTAATAATTTCGACGCAATTATTATATCATAATTGGAGGAATCAATGGATGGTACTTTTCGATGTAAAGAAGTATGAGACACCAGAGGCAAAAGATGTGGATATGGAACGCACGAAACACAATGTCGCTGTATTCCTTTCCGCATATCTGTCAGCTAGATGTAGGGTAGGTCAACCTCGTGAACCTAAGGTAACAGCATCTTACTCCTTGGTTCCGCCTTCTACAGCCAATAATACATTTGAAGCAGAACGAATGTTGATTGAGAAAGAGGAAGCACAAGAAGAATTTGAGTACTTGCACAAATTATTTGTTCGTGGATATTCCGCGATTCAGCATCCACATAAACCTGATATAACAGAAAGACGGAAAAAGATATTCTATGATCGCTACATCTACGGAAATGCCGTATTTGGGGTAGCAGAAAGAAACAATTTGAGTGAAGAGACAGTGAAGCAGGAATCGAATATAGTTATTATTCAATTTGCTTCAGCATTAGAACTGGTTACTTTTAAGTAGCTAGTTTTTACACTTTTTATACCCATTCATTACCCATTTACCAGCTATTTTATATTCTTTTTATACCAGTCATATACCTGTAAAAAGAGTTATTATGATAGTGTCGAAAGATTAGGAATTCGACAAAATAAACGAAGGGAGGTAGTCTCCCTCATCGTTGTAATTATGCTTTGATAGACAGCAACCAACTAATTACAAAAATACGAAAAAGGAAGTGAAAACCTCCTTCATTTTCCATTGTTTATCTATATCAACTGGTTGCTGTCTGTTTATATTATGTCGCTGTGGCGGAATAGGTAGACGCTACAACGTAGAATAATCGACTTTAGGTTTAGTGTTTATATAGGTCGAAGTAGCAAGAACCTGTAAACATCTAAATATTGCGGTTTAGGATGGTCGCAGTACAGTCCCAACGTAAGATAATCTTGCGAACCAGTTGGGCGACACCTTAAACAATATTTGGACATGAACTATGTAATTCTAAAGAGGGATTAAACGGTAAAGATTATTCATGCAAGGTGCAAATCCTTGCCAGCGACTTTGGGTTTACAGTAAGCCCAAACCGTAAAGAGCTATAACTGCATCTCGTTTCTGAGGTGTAGTTTTTTGTATGTAAAGGAGATGAGAAAGTGAAATTTGCAAAACCATACAGAGATGATGAATACTACACAACAAAAAAAACAGCAGAGAAGTTTTTTGAATTAATTGTAGCGCCTAGTGGCATCTTAAAACACAAAACATTACTCATGCCTTTTACAACCTTAGAAAGTCCGTTATACATAGTTGCGACACAATACCACGATCATATTATTACTTTTACTGGTGATATGGATTTATGGAAGAAAATAGAAGAGTATGAAGATGTTGCAGTTGTGGATAATCCGCCTTTTTCGTTATCAACTACCATAGAAAAGTATTATTTCTCAAAGGATATTCCGTTTGTTTTGTTTAGAAGTGCAGTGATTTACCCAAAATTTATTTACAAACAAGACAAGGCAGGAATCATCTATGAGAATAGTACAAATGGAGTTGCTTTTTCATGGGGAATTGGTAAACATATTGAAGGTGATGAGTATATTAGAATGAAATACCCTAATTTAGTTGATAATTTGAAGGCTGTAGGCGCATTAAGAAAATGCATTCCTATCGGCTTTTCTTTTTATGGAACAGACTATCGATTCAAAGTTAAGACTGTGACGTTTTCGAAATTAAAATATCCTATAAAAAAGGATCATTACATGTATTTAAATCAAGGTGTCTTTGATGAAGATACTAAAATATGGCTAGATGAGAAAGATGGCCGAATACACTTGTTATCGTATTAGATCAGATGATCACTCGTTGAGTGGTCTTTTTATTTTGAGGAGGTGAATATCATGAGAATGACCGAGAAACAAAAACGTTTTTGTGATTTCTACATCGAGACAGGAAATGCTACGCAGGCAGCGATTAAAGCGGGTTATAGTTCAAAATATGCAAACACAAATGCTTCTAAATTACTACAAAATACTACAATTAAATCTTATATAGACAAACGCCTTGCAGAAATGAAAAACGAACGAACAGCTGACGCCCAAGAAGTTTTGGAGTATTTAACGGCTGTTATGCGCGGTGAGTACAAAGAAGAAACGATAATCGGTTTAGGAGAAGGCGAACAAACAATCGTAGATATTGATGTGGGCGCAAAAGATCGATTAAAAGCTGCAGAACTTCTTGGTAAACGTCATGCGCTGTTCACTGACAAAGTCGATTTACAAACAGGTGATATTGTTATAAAGGTTGGTGAATGGGATGCAGACGAAGAAACGTAACATTGTTTTAGAGTTTAATTTCCCGTCAAGAGTTTTTAACAAACCATTTTATGATCGATTAGTTGATTATTCTAAATTCACCGAGGTTTATTGGGGCGGCGCCTCGTCTGGCAAGAGTCATGGCGTTGTTCAAAAGGTTGTTTTTAAAGCCTGTCAGAAGTGGAAGAAACCAAGAAAGATTTTATTTACAAGAAAAGTAGGGCGTAGCTTAAAAGACTCTATTTTCGAGGATGTGAAAGCGTGTCTTTCGGATTGGGGACTTCTAGACAAGTGTAAAGTAAACAACACCGATTTTAGGATTACTTTACCAAATGGAGCGGAGTTTCTTTTCAAGGGAATGGACGACCCCGAGAAAATAAAATCCATCAAGGGACTGTCTGATGTCGTGATGGAAGAAGCAACAGAATTTACACTAGAAGATTATACACAGCTTACTTTACGTTTACGGGAACGTAAACATAGCAATCGGCAAATATTTTTGATGTTTAACCCAGTCTCTAAATTGAATTGGGTATACAAATCTTTCTTTGACGAGGAAGCAGAAGTCGACAAACAAAGAACAGGAATTTATCACAGCACTTATAAAGATAATCGGTTTCTTGATAGTGAAAATAAAAAGGTAATTGAGGATTTAGCTAAGCGAAACCCAGCATATTATCGTATATATGCTTTAGGAGAATTTGCTACGCTAGATAAGCTTGTGTTTCCAACCTATCAGAAAAAGCGATTGGATAAACACGATGAAAAGCTAAGGCAACTTGATTCAGATTTTGGCTTAGACTTTGGGTATGTAAATGATCCCTCTGCTTTTATTCACGTTAAAGTAGATGAGAAGAACAAAGAAATATACGTTCTTGAAGAATACGTCAAAAAAGGAATGTTGAACGATGAGATTGCAACAGCTATTAAAGATTTAGGCTATGCAAAAGAAATTATTACTGCTGACTCAGCAGAAAAGAAATCTATTGCAGAAATCAAGAAGAACGGAATTACTAGAATACGCGCAGCTAAGAAAGGTCCTGATTCGATACGTCAGGGGCTTTCTTTTTTATTGCAATATGAGTTAATTGTAGACGATCGTTGCGTAAAACTGATTGAGGAATTAGAAAACTACACATGGGCTAAAGACAAGAAAACAGGTGAATACACCAATGAGCCTATTGATAGCTATAATCACGTGATAGATGCTTTACGATATGCGGTAGAACATCGTAGTAAGAAAACACGTGGGATTAAATTACAAAGTGTGAAGGGGATTATTTGATGACAGAGGAAGTAAGTAGACCAAACACTGAGGGGAAAATACGTGAATTCGTTGACCTTTTAGGAAATCGTGTGTTTTATTGTGATAAAAACGCAGAGATTAATGAACAGTTAGTAGACAAATACATTAATAAACATCGAAAACTAATCGGGTTTTACGAAGAGCTAGAGAAACTCTACAACGGTCAACATGACATTTATTATCAAAAAAATAAAGGGATCGGAAAACCTGATCATCGGATTGCGGTTAATTTTGCACGTTATGTCGTAGATAGTTCCGCAGCTTTCTTTAACGGTAAACCAACAAAGATTACTCATCCAGATGATGAGATAAAAGAATTTGTCCAAGATTTTCGTAAAAGAAACGAGGAAGAAGACAACGATGCCGAGCTTTCTAAGTTAACTGCTATTTATGGACATGCCTATAAGCTTTTGTATCAAAATGAAGAATCCGAAACATGTGTGACATATCTAAAACCTACACAAGGGTTTATCGTTTACGCAGATGATTTATTAAAAGCGCCTATGTTCGCAGTTTTATATAACAAAATGACAAGAGATGAATTAACAGCGACAGTTTATCCTCAAAATAGCACTGAGACGTTTATTTTTACACAAACCAAGACTTCTAAACGATTGGAGCCTAAACAAGGGCTAACTGTTTTTCAGAAAGCTTTGTCCTATTTACTAGGTGGAAAAGAGGCAATCACTAATCCATACGGTGAAGTGCCTATGATTGAGTTTATGGAAAATGATGAACGACAAGGACGTATCGAATCGGTGTGGTCTCTGATTAACAATTACAATGAAGCATTATCTGAAAAGGCAAATGATGTGAGTTACTTTGCAGATGCTTACTTAAAAATGATCGGTGTAGATTTAACTGATAAGAATGTTGCTGCCTTTTTGCGTGATAATCGAGTAATTAACAGCGCAGACCCTTTAAACGAAGGTGAAACTGTAGACATTAATTTTTTAGACAAACCCAGTTCTGATGCTACTCAAGAAAATTTATTAGATCGATTAGAACGTCTAATTTACCAAATGTCAATGACTTACAACGCAAATGACGAAAGTTTCAGCAACAATGCCTCAGGTATCTCGTTAGAATTTAAAATGCAAAACCCTAGAAACCTCGCACAAGCAAAAGCAAGGAAGTTTAAAAAAGGATATGCGCAAATGTACAAAATGATTTTTTCATTACCTACAAACGTACCTGCAGCTAAAGCGAGAGAATGGTTTAATTTAGAATATAATTTTGAGTTTAACATTCCGCGTAATATTAAAGACGAAGCAGAAACCGCACAAAAACTTGAAGGGATCGTCTCAAGAGAAACGCAACTAGGTGTATTATCGATTGTTCCTGATGTGACCCAAGAAATGGAACGTATAAAGGATGAAGAAACGGAAGATCGGTTAAATCCTCAAATTGATTTTACGGAGATTACTCAAACTACGGAGGAAGTGACCGAAGAACATGAGTAATTATTGGACTAAACGAGAAGCAAAACACATTGAAGAAATGCTAAGTCGACATATAAGTTATGAACAGGAAATCCACAGACGTTACAAACAATTGTGGATAAAGATAGAGTCGGAAATACAACAATTCTACTCAAATTATGCTGGAAGAGAAAAGATTTCTATTGAAGAAGCAAAACGGCGTGTAAGTAAACACGAAGTTCAGGATTTTGTTAATAAAGTAAAACTCTATGTACAAACAAGAGATTTTTCAAAAGAAGCAAACGATCAGCTACGGTTATATAACTTAACAATGAGGGTAAATCGCTTAGAATTGTTGAAATCAAGTATTGGTATCTATTTAACCGATAATACGGACCAGCTACAAACTTATTTCAATAATCAGTTGATGAGCGAAGCAATTGCAGAATTCAAACGACAAGCAGGAATTTTAGGTGAGTCAATACTTTCTGAAGAGGTCTATCGAAAATTTGCTAGAGTAATTATTGATGGATCATTTCATAATGCGACATTTTCACAGCGTTTGTGGTTGAATCAAGATATTTTAAAAGCTAATATTGATCGATTGCTTACAGTTGGTTTAATTGCAGGCAAACACCCTGATATTCTAGCTAGAGAATTACGCAAATTAGTAGTAATTGATAGTTTGAGAGGAAAAGAAACGGCTGATTATGTGGCTAGAAGGTTAATGATCAGTGAGTCTTCTAGAATTCAAAGCGAGATACAAAAGCAAAGTTACGAAAAGTACGGATATGATGAATACAATTTAATCGTAGAGCCAAGCGCTTGTCCTATTTGTGTGGGGATAGCAAGCGCAAATCCACATAAAGTTTCAGAAATGAGCCCAGGTAGCAATGCAAGTCCTATTCATAATTGGTGTCGGTGTAGCACTGCACCAGCATATAAAGATGAAAAGTCTAACAAACGTTAGTCTTTTTTTATTGCCTTCTTACTGCTTACAGGCGTTAAAGAGAAAGCTGTTTCGATTGATAGGCGTAACCTATTAATTTCGATTGGTCACGTAATGACTGGAGGAATCAAAATGAAAGCTAATAAACGTTTATTATTACCGATGAATTTACAATTTTTTGCGGATGAGCCAAATTCTGATGAGCCAAACTCTGGAAATTCAAACGAATCTGAGGATTCATCAACAAAGGATTCTCAAAATCCCAAAAATGAAAATCCAGACGGAAAAGAAACTGGAAAGACTTTTACCCGTGATGATGTTGCCAAGATGGTCGCAGCAGAAACTAAAAAGGCAGTGGAACAAGCAAAATCTGATTGGGAGAAGCAAAAATCTTACGAGCAAATGACTGCAGAAGAACGTGTGAAAGCAAAGGAACAAGAAGCAGCTGATAAAGAAGCTCAAGCAGAAAAGAGAGAAAAGGAAGCACAAGCTCGCATTGATCGTTTAGAGCGTGCCGAGTCTGTCCGTAATGATTTATCTGAGAACGGTCTTTCTGACTATGTAAGTGCATCCCAAGCAGATTTATTGCTTATAAAAGATACGGATGAGGATACAAAAAAAGCTGTAGATGAATTAAAGCAAATCATTTCAAAAGCAAGAGAGGGTATCCAAAAAGAATTGCTGAAAGGTCAAGCAGTAAATATTGCAACGGCAACAAAAGAGACCGATTGGCGCAGTAATTTAGCTAAAAATTTAGAAAAGAAATAGGAGATGAAAATTATGCCAATTATTTTAGATAGCAAAGATTTAAAAGCAATTGACAAAGAATTTGCCGCAGGCTCGCAAGTTTGGGATTTATTGAAAGGTGGAGCTGCTGCGGTAACTGAGGCAGATTTTGTAGGAGCGAAAGAAGTCCGCATCAATAAGATGAAAGGTTTTACTGCTAGTGATTATAAACGTAATGAAGACAACAAACGTTCTAAAATTGATGTAGCAAAAGAAACGTTCAAATTAGAGAAAGAGCGTTGGTTTGGTTATGACTTAGACACATTAGATCAATCAGAAAATGCTTCCTACGAAGTTCAAGCGCTTGTAGAAGAGCATACTCGTTTAATTGCGATTCCTGAAAAAGATCGAACTGCTGTACAACGATTATTAGAAGCGGCATTCGCTGAAGCCGCTGAAGACGACACTGAAGGAAAATATGTAGGGAAAACAGTAGAAGAAACTATTACCACAGAAAATTCTCTAGCTTCCTATGATGCGGCAGAAGCCTACATGACGGATGCAGAAATTGTTGGTCCGTTTATCATGTTTGCATCTACTGACTATTATTCAGCATTAAAAAATGCAAAAGGTGTATCAAAAACATTTACTACGAATGAGCAACAAATTTCAGGTATTAACCGTAAAGTTGCGCAGTTAGACGGTTCAGATACTATTATTCAAAAAGTTGCAAAATCTCGTTTGCAGGTAGATTCCACGAAGAAAATTAATTATATTCTTGTGCCTTTGATGGTTTGTTCGCCAGTTGAAAAATACAACTCTATTGATCTAATTCCAGCTTCACAAGATCGTGACGGCTACAGAGATACCATAAAAGGATTAAACTATTACGATGCTATCGTAACTGAAAAAGCACGCCCAGCGATTTATGTATCATACACTTCAAAGTAAGCGCCCCAACCGTTAAAAAGGTAACACCAACGGCAGATGGGGCAGTTATTGAAGTAGAATAGTAGGTGAAAAAATGAACCTTAATGATTTCCGCCTTTTATTAGATATTTCAGAAGAAACATTTAATAAAGATAAAGAAAAAATCAGAAAAATTATAGAAATGACTGAAAAACAGTTGCTCATAAAACTTAAAGCTGACGAGATTCCCGATGAATTAGATTACATCGTGTCTGCCGTAGTTGTTAAACGATATAATCGGTTGGGGTTTGAAGGAATGGAACAACATTCCCAGTCAGAAGAAACCATTTCTTATAATTTAGACGATTTTGGAGAATTTCAAACTGAAATTAACGATTATCTTGAAGAAAAAGGACTAACCAGAAAAAGAAAGGTATCATTTTTATGAGAACCTGTATTAGTTATTACAACAAAAAACATGAATTGATTTCGGAAAACTTGATAGGTAGTGTAACCGAAGTTGGAACAGAAAAACAAATGACCATTTTTCCTACTATAAAGGAGCAAATGGTCATTTTTCGTTTTAGAGACCGCCTATCCATTCGTTCAGGTTTTCTTGAATACTACGACGAAGAAGAACAAAAAAATCGAAAATTCACCGTTGTTAAAAATTTGCGTGTTAGCAAAGGAACTTCGGTTTATGGAAGTGAATATCGATGACTTACCGAGTAGATATTTCAGGATTGGACGATTTAATCGAAACGATTGAAGAAGCGAAAAAGCTGGATGATGTAAAAGCAATCGTAAAGAATGATACTGCCTATATGGCAAATCGAATTGCAGAAGAAACACCAGTTAAAAGTGGTTACTTGAAAAGAACAGAAGTACCTTTTATTAAAGATGATGGAATGACTGGCGAAGTGAGAGCTTTTGCTGATTATTCAGTGTATGTAGAATATGGAACGCGTTATATGTATGGACGTTTCTATATGAAAAAAGGGCATGCGGCAGCTGCTAAAAAATTCTTTAACGATATGGAGGCGTTAGTAAAATGACCTTTAAAGATCCATATTCTGAATTTTATGAAGCATTATTTGTCACACTGGAGCAAGCAGGATATGAAACCTATGCGCATTTACCAGATGATGAAGCTTCTTATCCGTTTGTTTTCTTAGGTGAGCAGTGGTCTAAGGATAGACAAACAAAAACAAGAACGTTAGGTTCAACAAATATTATGATTCATGTTTATGATCATGATGACAAACGACGAGAATTAAATCAGTTATTGGCTAATGTGCGAAAAATCGTTCATGAATTACGTCAAACTAAGAATTTTAATTGGCTGGTGACAGAAAGTAGCACAGAGGTTATCTATGAAAATACAGCTAATTTCGGGACGAATCTTGCACATGGTGTACTTGATATAACATTAGAATTTGAATAAGAAAGAAGGAAAATCGGAATGGAAAAAGCAATTCAAGGTAAAAAAATCAAATTGATGTTTCGACTAACTCGTGAACGTGCAACGACAGCAGCGAAATTGCTAGCTTTAGAAATTTCACACGAATATAAGTCAGAAACAAAAACGGATACTCAATCAACAAAAGACGGAAATGTTCCTACATCGGGAATGCCATCAGCTTCTATTGAAATGGAATTTTTACGAACAGGAACAGAAACCTACAACATGTTGAAATACGCTTATCGAAATGGGTTAGAAATTGATGTATGGCGTATCAATTTTGATAAAAAAGATCCAAAAACTGGGAAGTATGAAGCTGAATTCGGTACAGGATTATTGGACTCATTCGGAGATTCTGCTGAATCTGATTCTAATTCAAGCATTAAGCCAACTCTAGTTTTAAATGGTGATTTAGTGGAAGGATGGGCAACAGTTGACACTGAAAACGAAGAACTTGCGCGTGCTTTCTTCTACGACACTGTAGCTGGTGCGGAACCAGAGGAGCCTGTAGAAAAATACACACCAAAAACAATTGAAGTGCCTAAAGTTGAAAGTGTAACGCCAACAGCAGATGGTGCCGTTGTAAAAGTGAAGGAGGAAGAATAATCATGGCAATTACTTATCGTATTTATAAAGGTAGTGAAAAAGTAGTTGAAGGAGCAAGTCCATTAACTATCACAGGACTTGATGCAGGAGCAAAAGTAGCAGCAGGAACGTACCATATTGTACGTGTGCAAGATGAAAAAGAATCTGAAAAAGTAGCTATTCCAGCTTTTACCGTATTGGCGGGGCGCTCTTTGGAAAATAAACCAACAGAAGCAAATACTATTCCTGAAATCAAAGAATGGTTAACTGCTCACAGTATTGATTTTACAGGAAAAACAACGAAAACAGATTTATTAGCATTAGTACCATAATTAAAAATCAGGAAGTAGGCGGCAATGTGAAGGCATTGTCGCTTTTTTAGGAGGAATTTTACATGTCAACAAACGTAAAACCTGTCGCAACAATTAACGGAAAAAAATATCCTTTGGTTTTCGGTTTTAAATTTTTAAATGAAATTAACGCATTGAAACCTGACGTTGAAGAAGTAGACGAATTTGTTCAACTGATCGGAGGATTACAAGATGGCGATGCTTTTGCCTTTCGAAAATTAATGCACGCAGCGTTAATTACTTATGATGACTTAACAACGAAAGAAATAGACGAATATTTAGAAACGTCAGATGAGGTTTTAACGTTGTTTGAAAATTTTATCACTTTCTTGAAGCATGCGCCGTTAACTGCTCTTCGGACGAAAAAAGCACTAGAAGCAATCAAAAAAATCATGGCTTACGTGGAACAGATGGAGCAAATGGAAGTCAATCAACAAGAGACAACAGATTAGATTATGACGAAATAGTTGTCACTTGTTTTCAACATTTCCCCAATATCACTTTAAAAGAAATTGAGCGTATGACTCCTTATGAATTTAATTTACGGATAAAAGCTGTAAATTTACGCGCAATTAACGAAGAAAGGAAGCTATACGTTAACGCGTTAGCTACACGTATTTTTACAACGCCAGACGAAAAAGGACAACGCTATATTTTTAACGAAGTGAAAGATGTCTACGACTTTGAAAAGCTTGAACGCGATGTGCGAGGGGAAATTTCGCAACGAGAAGCGGAAAAGCTAAGTGAGCTAGAAGAAAACGCTCGTCGATTAGAACAAGCAAGAAAAATTGTTGAGGAAAGGAGGAAACAACGTGGCACAAAGTAAAACGGTAAAAGCAACTCTTTCAGCAGTTGATAAGGGTTTTACGAGGACAATGAATAGCGCTGTCAGTTCATTGAAAAGATTTTCTGCTGGAACTTCTGGATTATCAGGTCAAGTCTCTAAAGTGAAAAGTAGTTTTGGCTCAATAGTTAGTGCAATAGGTATTTACAAAGCCGCTAGTTTAGCAGCAACTACTGTAACGAACAGTTTTACAGGAGCGATTAGCCGTTATGATACGATGAATAACTTTCCTAAAGTTATGAAACAGCTAGGCTTTAGTGCAGAAGAATCTACGCAAGCTGTAAATGATTTGTCAAAAGGTGTTCAGGGATTGCCTACTCCGTTGAATGAAGTAGTATCTACTGCACAACGGCTAACTGTATTAACTGGAAATTTAGGGAAATCTACAAAGTTAACAATTGCCTTGAATGACGCATTTTTAGCGTCTGGTTCAAGTAGTGCGGATGCTTCTCGAGGGCTACAGCAATTTACTCAAATGTTAGCAGTAGGAAAAGTAGATATGATGGCTTGGCGTACACTTCAAGAAACAATGCCTATTGCGTTAACAAAAACAGCTAATGCTTTTGGATTTGCGGGGCAATCCGCTCAAACCGATTTTTATAACGCTTTAAAAGAAGGGACCATTACGTTCGATCAATTCGCCGATAAACTGATTGAACTTGATGGCGGAGCTAGTGGTTTTGCAGCAATGGCACGTTCAGCTACAGATGGCGTAGCAATGGCAATGTCCAATGCTAAAACAGCAGTAGTACGTGGAGTAACGCGTTCAATTGAAGCTTTTGATAAGTTTAATAAAGCTGTGGGTGGAATGACTGTAGCAGAACTAATTACAGCTGCAGGTGCTACCATAGAAAGTGTATTGAAGAAAGCGGCAACTAGTTTTGAAAACTTTGCTTCTATTGCTAAGCCCTATATAGATGTAGTCAAAAATGCGTTTACAAAAGTTGCTCCTGTAGTAAAAAGCGCATTGTCTAGCGTAGTAGGAGAGCTGACTAATTCTAGTAAAAATTTCTTAGAGTCGTCTAGCACTGTTGATAAATTTAAGTCTATTGTCAATCAGGTTTCAAGTGCTATTATTCGATTTTCAACTTACATCCAAGAAAACGCCAGTAAAATAGCTGATCATGCAAAAAAAGCGATAAAATTATGGGCTGCGTTTAAAGGATATACAATTCTAAAAAGTGCAACAGGAGAAATTGTTAACTTTTCTAGGAATGTTTCAGGAGCCTTAGCTAATTTGTTTAGCAAATCGACTAAACTTGATAGTCAGTGGAGAAATTTTGTGTTAAATCCTCTATTACGAGCGATAGCATCAGGTAGCAATACAGTTAAAGCTCAAATGCTTGTATTTTCTGATTCGTTTAAGGGAAGTATGTCTTCTTTGAACAGCCAGACAGAATTTAACGCTGTTCGTAGAAGTTTTATATCTATAGGAAATGCTATATCAGAAACTTTTCCAACATTTTCTAAATTTTCTTCGACAACAGCCTCTGCTTTAAAAAAATTTGCATCGAGTGTTAAACATCCAATTACTGCATCTAAAAATCTTTCTAGTTCTATAAGGAATGCTTTTCAAAATATAAGCCTGTCTTTGATGAATTTGTCTACTATTTCTGGTAAGTCAGGAACTGCAGTAAGTGGAGCATTAATTTTAATCGGTAGAGGATTTAAAACAATGTCACTTACAGCTATTAAATCCTTGAAAGGTTTAACGGTGACCTTGCTAAGTAATCCCATAACAGCAATTTTAGTAGCAATAACCACTACAATAGTTGGCGTAGTGCAAGCCTGGAAATCCAATTTTATGAATATTCAAGGCTATGTGAAAACCGCTTTTAGTGGAATAGTAAAATCGTTTAAAAGTGTACTTCCTAGCTCCGCGAGTGTTACTAAAACAATAAAAGGATTAGGGAATGTATTTAAGTGGTTAGGCACTGGCGCAATTGTGGGTGTCACTTTTGCAATAGCGGGTTTTGTAGATGGATTACGCGCTATCATTACGGTAGGGAAAACAGCGGTAAACGCTATAATGGCGATTGCAAACGGCGTAAAAGGACTTTGGAAACGACTAAAAGGTGATTCTAAAGGCGCAGACAAAGCTTTTAAAGATGTGAAAAAAAGCATGTCTGATATAGGCAAGGATTGGGACACAATGTTTTCTGATTCTGCTATTAAAAACGCTATTAAGAGCACCGAAGAGTTAGGGAAAAAATCGAAAGACACCGCGAAAGCTATTTCCTTAAACATGGAAGAAGCCTCCTCTAGTGTCGAAGATTATTCATCTAAATTAGAAGAAGCTAAACAGTCAATGACAGAGCTTTTTTCACAGCAAAATGGTAGTACGGCAGGGGTAGAAGCTTATTTCAATCATACCCTTGATTTAGTGACAAATCTAAAAGAACAACAGAAAAAAGCTGTTGAAACCTATAATAAACAGATTGAAGCGGCAGAAGGAAAATCAGAAGAAGAAAAGCAAAAGATTTTTGCCAATGCTTCAACTGAGTATATGAAAGCTGTAGAGACAAACAATAGTGATTTGTTGAAAGTATATACTGATTATTCTAACCAATTGAAGAATAACAAAACGGTAGAGGGTCAAGAATTAACAGACCAGCAAAGAGCGACTTTGCAAAATCAAACGAATATTATTCGTGATAATTTGGTAGAGCAACAGAAACAGTTTGTCGAAGCGGGCATAAATAAACTGAATAATAACCAAGCGTTAAGTGAACAAGAAAAAGAGCAAACTTTATCGAGTTTAAAAACTCTTGGAGAAATTCAAGCACAGCAAATTCAAGAAAACAATGCACAAATTCAGCAATTAGAAACACAAAAGAACCAAGCAAAAACTGAATCTGAAAAGGCAGCTTTTCAAAATCAAATTACACAAATACAAACGCAAAATAGTCAAATACGCCAAAGTGAATTAGAGCAAGGAGCGCAACTTCTAGCGATTATTTCCCAAAATGGCGCAAATAAAATATCTGTAACTGCCGATAACCTAGCTCAATTAAAAGGAGTGACAGACCAACAGTTATTAGGAATTTATCAATCGTATGTAAACAACGGTGCTAGCATTGACCAACAAATGGCTTTATTAGCTGGAATGTTACGTCAACGAGGAATTGATGGTTCTAACGGACTAGTTCAAGGATTGCAAAGTAACGATCCAAAATTGTGGGCAAACATGTCAAAAAATGACATTGTTAACACTTTACAAGCATTACCACCAGATTTGTTTAAAAATGGTCAGGATGGAAAAAACAAATTAGTTGAAGGATTAAATTCAGGACGTATTGAAATCAATAATGTCGGTAAAGAATTAATGAATTCAATGAATACGGGTGTAGCTTCTCAAAAGTCTAATTCCGAAAGAACTGCTGCTGAAAATAGTAGTGCAGGTGCAAAAGGAACTAGAAAAAAAGACAGAGAACATGAACAAGCTGGTAAAGGGAATGCTGACAGTAAAAATAAAGGTGTAAGATCTAAAAAATCTGACTCAGAACGTGCAGGAGCTGAACTAGGATCAAGTACCGTAACAGGTATACGTAAAAAAGCTCCTGAGGCTAGAAATGCAGGTAAAACTTTAGGTGATAATTTTGTACAAGGAATATTATCGAAAGTCTCATCAGCTAATAATGCTGGTAGAGAATTAGGTAATGCGATAAAAAGTGGTGCTAGTTCAGTCAATATGACATCTGTTGGTTCTAATATGGCAAAAGGCGTGGCTTCTGGTATTCGAGCTAGTCAAGGTGAAGCTGTGTCTGCTATGCAAAATTTGGTAGCCGCAGTTAATGCAGAAGCACAGAAAAAAGCGAAGATTAAATCGCCATCACGCCTATTGAAATATGACGTTGGTGTTTTCCTTGCGCAGGGTGTGGCAGCAGGTATTCGAGAAGATACGTCAGTTGCCGTACAAAGTGCAAAAGATATGATTTCAAGTATTCACCAGTCTATTACAGGCAGTCGTTTGATGAAACGATCAAATGCAATTGAGGTAAAACATTCTATAGATAATACGCCAATGGGCAAAATGGTAGAAATCTTAGAAGAAATACGTCATTTAACTATTGTGATGGATACTGGCCAAGTAGTAGGAGCGCTAGGAAGTCCGATGAATCTTAATTTAGCAGAACAACAAAAGCAAGATGGGAGGTATCGTAGTTGATTGAGATTGTAGAATATATAGCTAAAGGTCGTTTTAACAGCAAAGAACATGGTTTCTACATTATTGAACACGATGCTCCTTCTGCGGAAGAAGTAGAAATTATCGAGCAAATTCCTTTTATGCAAGGGCAATATGATTTCTCAATGTTGACTGGTGAACGAATTTTCAGTAATCGAGTTGTCACGGTTACTCTTTGGCGACCTAATACGCCTTATGATGAACGTAAGGCGTTGGAAGCCCAAGTGAAAGAAGAACTAATGTTACAAGGGATTGATTATATTGAAGACTCTTGGTTGCGTTCAGGTCTTAGATGGTATGGAAAATGCAAAAGTGTGAAAGCGGAAGATGATGCATCAAGTAACTCATTAACGTTAACTGTAGAATTTGATGTTTATCCTTTTGCTTTAAGGGAAAATATTTCTTATTCAGATGTTTTTGACGAGGACTTTTTCACAGACGATAGTGTAGATAACTGGACAGGCTACTATATTCATAGAAAAAGGGAAATTTTCCTTATCAATATGGGAGCAAATGCTTCTAGTCCAACGATAAAGGCAACGTCTTCAATGAAATTAACCACAGATGACGGAACAACAATAAAGGTTCCAAAAGGCGAATCACAAGATTACTTCTTTAAACTGAAAAAAGGAATCAATCATTTAACCATTTTTGGCGAAGGTCATATCTCTTTCTTTATGTCTAGTGAGGTGATGGTTTAATGTATCGTGTATTACTATATGACAATCCGAATCGTCTAAATCCCAAAATTGTTCACGAGCCTTATAGCTACGGTGAAAAAATTAAGGAGAGTGAAGTTTATCTATCTCTAAACGGATTAGGAATTTCTACGTTTGAATTCACATTCAACATTAACAATGAATACTATCAAAAGATAGAGCCTATTATTAACTTTATTCAAATTATAGATGTTGTACGAGAACAAGAAATTTTTTATGGCCGAGTAGCTAAAATAACGAACACAATGGATACATCGGGTAGCTTTTCTCAATCTTTTCTTATAGAAGATGAGAAAGCTTTTTTATATGATTCTGTGCAAACATACATGAAGCCGACTCGAATGACCGTCAGAGATTATTTGCAGAAAATAATTGATATTCATAACAAGCAAGTAGAACCCTATAAAAGGTTTAAATTAGGTAACGTTGACGTTATAGATAACGGTGATCTATTGAGAGGGCTGGGCTATCAAAGCACAGCAGAAACAATCAAGGAAAAACTGTTAGATAGGTTAAATGGAAATCTAATACTTCGGCGTGTAGACAACACAAATTATTTAGATTATGTATCGAATTATGGTAATGATAGTGATACCCCATTACAGCTGACAAAAAACCTAAAAAGCGCTACTCGAGATATTGATATCTCAGAACTTTTCACACGAATTGTTCCTGTTGGACAGGATATCGAAGACAACTCAGAAACAGATATTGAAGTTGGTACAGATTATTCAAGACCTAAATACACAATTGAATCAGTCAATGAGGGCAAGAATTATCTTGATGATCCTTCTTTAATTGAAAAATTTGGTTTAAATATTGGAATTGTCGAATTTTCAAATGTAAAAGAACCTTCAATTTTAAAAAGAAGAGGTCAGCAGTGGTTAAAAGATCAGAGCCTTATGCTAGTTACATGGGATGTTGAAGCAATTGAGTTAGGGTTACTTGACAAGAGATATGAATTAATCACGTTAGGAAATAGTTACAAAGTAGATAATCAATTTCTCTATGCGGTAGAAAGGCTACAAGTAATTGAAAAGAAGTTTAGTATTTTAGCACCTCAAAAAGTAACCCTTACAATAGGTTCTAAAAAGAAAAAATTAACAGACTATCAGAATGAAATAAAAACAATTCAATCTAATTTAGTTAATATCAAAGCAAATGCTTCGGCTGGAACACAGTCGATTTCGGATTTAATAAAAAAACAGGAATCTTTAAAAAATGAAGTGTCTCAGCAAAATAACGAAATAATAAATTTAAGTGAAGGAACTCAAAAACTTTCAGAATCCGTTAATTCCCTAAAAGATAGTATAGCTCAAGTTGAAACTGATTTAAGCTCCGAAATAACTGATTTAAAAAAATTTCGAGAAGATTCTGATGAAACTATTTCTAGTCTAATCAAACGAGTTGAGAATTTAGAAAATAAGTGAGGTGAATTTTGTTGACACAAGAATTTAAAGATACACAACCAACGAATGAACCTAATACGTCTGTAGATTACCGAGATCCAACAGATGTTGATGAGGTTCAAGATGAAATAAAGTATGGGATTATTGATCCTATTTCAAGAACATTTGCTACTTGGATAAGAACCAAAATGTATCGTCGACATGTAAGAGAATCACTAGCAAGAATGATGGAATATACTAGTGTATTGTTCAATAAAATTAAACTTTTAACAGAAAATACCGAGAAACGTCAATCAGAGATTGAAAAGCGACAAACTATTGTTGAAGAAGCTTTCAAGAGTGTTATTGCTAATACTACTGTAGATAGCGAAGTAATTAATGCTAGAAGTAGTGAGAAATACGGAGAGTTTAAAACACTAGACGAAAGATTAGAATATATCGAAAGAATTTTGTCGTCTTCTATACCAGAAGGATTTGATGTAACAATTGACCATAACTTAGGTGTAAATCCGTTAATTGTAGTTAGAACTTGGACGTATGGAATTGGCGTAGTTCCACTAGGAACTGAACCCGAAGGTTTCTTTGGAGGGAGCGCTTCTATAACAGTTCCTTGTAGTGTTAAGCAAATTAGTTCCAATAAATGTGTAGTTACAATACCGAAGGACTATAAAACAACATATTTGCCGAATAAAATTAATGATAATAAATATCTTATTATTGATGAAGAAAATAATCGATCAATCGTTTTTGATTTATCGATATAGGAGGGATTTTAATGCCGTTTCAAGAAATTTATCGAGGTATGGAGAATGGCGCAGAAACTATTAACCAAAATTTTAAGGAAGCTGTGGATATTTCTAGCAATCAACGTATTGGTGGTTTCAAAGACTTTCAACAGACACCAACAGTGAATGATATACCAGTAGCTTTAGATCAATTTATTTCAAAAACAGTAAAAACAACGAATACAACAGATTTTACCAATGAAAGTTCAGTTAGATTTGAACGAGATGGGCGAAGTGTAGTAGCCAATTTTTCGATCACAAATAAATCAGCCAATTTTGCTGGATGGAAAGTTTTAATGCCTTTTCCAAAAGGATATACGCCAACTTCGCTAAAAGATTGGGGTGGAACTTTGGCAAATAAAACCAATCGAAATCCTGCATTATCTGTTTATGCGAATGCTTCGGGAATTGCTGTGATGGTTTCTACTACAAATTTACCAGCAAATCAAGAGTGTTCT
>Ga0153922_1000224_pt1 | contig 23383 bp, 23 predicted proteins | sample TSNJ006MetaG_FD_104723 | JGI IMG/M metagenome (GOLD analysis project Ga0153922, IMG submission 104723) | Attine ant fungus gardens microbial communities from New Jersey, USA - TSNJ006 MetaG | ecosystem: Host-associated > Fungi > Mycelium > Unclassified | place: USA: New Jersey, Brendon T. Byrne... | reverse complement strand
TTTGAGCCGACTTCGCTGGTGGTGTAGCTTCGATGGGCACACCGTGCGGGGCTATGGCGCAGCTGGTAGCGCACCACACTGGCAGTGTGGGGGTCAGGGGTTCGAGTCCCCTTAGCTCCACCCTTAGCTCCACCAGGAAAAATTCGGCTTTCAGCACGCTACTCCGAGCCGTTTGACGACAGTTTTGATGACAATGGGCGTCTCGAATCGTCGCGCGCGTGTGCGAACAAGGTGCGCATCGAGTCCAGCGCATCACGCTGCACCGCCTCGATCACCTCGATGTATGTGCCAGTGGTGGGTTACAAACCAGCTTTAATTTCTTGCCGAGTCGACTGGCATGTACCGCGCGCCGCCACGCCGCGCTGTGAGGCCGCGACAACGGCTTTTCCCGTGCGGGCCAACGATGTCGCGCGGTTCGCCGACCCCCACACCGAAGCAGGACTGCGGTGCAACGAGCGGGCATCGGCTAACCAATCCGGTTTGTCAAATGTGGCCTACCCCTCAGCGTCAACCCGTCGCGGGCCGGTCAAAAACACCAGCCGGAACTTGCCCATCTCAATCACGTCGCCGTTGGTCAGCACCGCCGAATCGATCGGTTCCCCGTTGAGGTAGGTGCCGTTGGGCTGGACGTGTCGACGACCCGGAATTCGCCGGCGTACCACCGGAATTCGGCGTGGCGGCGGCTGACGGTTATGTCGTCGAGGAAGATGTTACTGTCGGGGTGGCGGCCTACTGATGTGACCGGCTGACCCAGCAGGAAATGGGAACCAGCGTTGGGGCCGCGCTTGACAACGAGCACGGCGGAGGGTGTCGGCACCCGTTCGAGTCCCGGCACGGCGTCCTTAGCGCGAGCCAGGCCTGAACCGTTGCGGAGGCCGGCGCCGAAAGCCGAGACAGCATGCGCAATGAGTTCATGTGACGTCTGGTCGTCGCCGGTATGGCTCATTTGCTGTTCCTTGTCGACTGTTCTGGCGATACCGACCACAACCGCCACGTGGCGGGTATACGGGTATAGCTGTCCCCGGTGGCATGTGCCCGCCGAGCGGGCCGGTCGGTTCCTCCTGTGCTGTTGGTACAAAATACTTGTGGCTAAGAGAAAAGCTAATGCAGAGGGTGTCTGTCCGGGTTGTGGCGGCAACTAACCTTTTTCGGAAGATCGTGCCTCGGCGAACAACGACCGATCGCACACGATAGTCAACAAGCGGTCGTCGAGGTCCTCCGGGACATCGACCGATCTTTCACCATGACAGGGTCTTCAATCGGTTGTAGTCACGACTAATGACCGGCGAAAGAGGGTGGCCCGCCGAACAATGACTCCCTGCTCGCCGACATCCACGATTAGGGGAAGCGGGAACTGCAACCAAGAAGGGACCTTCATGTCAGCGCTGAACCAACGCCATCAACTTGCGGCCGAGCATCATGAGCACGCGGCACGGCACCACCGCGAAGTGGCCAGGCTTCACGAGGCCGAAGACATTCTGGCGGCGGCGGATCAGGCGCACCTGGCCGCCGACCACCAGGTGCACGCCCTCCGCTACGCAACCGAGGCCGCCAAACAATACGTGACGGCGCACCGCCACAGCTAGAAGCACCGTACGCCCAGGTGGCAGTCGACGGACTCCGTGAGAGCGCGGCGCCCCGCGGTCGTGACGCCGCCGGCCACGCCGGCAGAAGTTCGCGGCTGGCCCAAGCCCACCCGGCAGCGGGCCGCGCGCTCTCTCGCCGCGACGACGCAGGCGAGGTCGATACCGGCAGCCAGAGTCACCGAGGCCACATATCGGTCGAGACGCAGCCCGGAGAGCGCGCAACACTAGGCGCTTGGCCATCGTATAGGCGCCCGCCGACTACGGGTGCCGGGCCCGGCGACGGTACGACCGGCTGCGGCTCGCGGAGGCGGCTCGCATGATCCCTTTCTCCGATGGCATTGCGGCCCGGCGGTTCCCAGTCGTGAACGTCGCGCTGATCGTCGCCAACTTCGCGGTGAGGCTGTTCTACGAGCTGCCGAACAGCGACGCCGTTAACCAGGCGTCGTTCTATCCGTGCGATGTCAACGGCACGTGCCACATCGGCATCTCGTGGGGTGTCGGCTGGATCGCGGCCATGTTTATGCATGCCAGCTGGGATCACATCCTCGGAACATGCTGTTTCTGGCTATCTTTGGCAAGAACGTCGAGGACGCATTCGGGCGGCTGGGTTATCTGGTTTTGTACTTCGCCGGCGGATTCGTGGCGGCGGTGACGCAGACCGCGATGACCCTGCTCTTCGACACGGCGGCCGACGCGCAGGTTCCGACCCTCGGTGCCAGCGGGGCGATCGCCGCTGTCCTGGGCGCCTATTTCGTGCTCTATCCCAACTCCCGCGTCCTCACGCTGGTGCTGTGGTTCCCGATCAGGATCCCGGCGTGGTTCTACCTCGGCGGCTGGTTCGTGTACCAGTTCTTCGAGAGCAACTACACGCTGGTGCACGGGCAGGCCGGTGGCAGTGGCGTCGCGTTCTTTGCCCATGTCGGCGGATTCGTCTTCGGCGTGATCGTGGTGGGAGTTCTGGTCAGCACCGGACGAATTGCGGCCCATCAGACGCGATGGAATGCAACGTAGGCCTATTCATCGTGCTGCGAGGCATCCTGTGTGTACAAGGCGCTGGCGGACGGAGGAGGTGGTCGAGCCAACGGAATGGGCCACGAAAGACCTGGATGACCCGGCTGCTGGGGTCTGTCCGTCCGCGTCGCTCGCCGCTCTCGCCCGGTGGTAGCAGTCCACCAGGGTCGGCGCGGGGGGCGACGTGGGAGGGACCGCGCGGGTGGTCCTACGCTCTGCCGTCTCGTGACTTATGGCCCTGCCACAGCGCGCTGTTGTCGGCGTGATCGGTGCCGACAACGAACACTTGCGGGCACCACTGCGCCGGGCGCAACCCACGTTGTTGGGGCGTGAACCGTGGTAGCTCCGTCCTTCCGTTCGGGGTACAAGACGAATCGCGCGCCGGTGGCGCGGAATATCGCTAGCCATTTCCAATGGATATCGAAATTTCACCGCCATCGACGAAGCTCGTGCCCCTACTCGCCGAGCTTTGGTGAGTCGAGCCGACAGCCAAGTACCACAAGCACTTCGGCGCGGCACTCATTCAGCGCCCTCAAGCTTGGTGAGTTCGGCGTCAAACACTGCGCTCACGAAACGGATCTCTTTCCTCACATTGCTGACATACTCGGGCCTCAGTCGCAGCCGGTTGACAATCTCCTCGGCCACATGACGAGGATGATCGGATAGCCGTGCGGCTCCACAAGCACAACTAATGGCGGCATCGCCAGCATGATCATCTTGGCCGTGATGGTCGATAATCTGGCGGTTACGTTCAATGAGATCGTCCATAGCCCACCACCTAACGTCGCTGGAGAATCGTTTTACGCATTGAGCGCGGCACCCATGGATTCATAACCGAATTGCCTTGGGACCCCGCCGTAGCAGGTACGGTCGGCGCGCCGTCAATCCGGCGGGCGCTTTGGCGTACCGACGAGATCGCATTGGCTGCCTTTGGGGTCCGCAATTTTCGTTGCTGGCTAACGCGACGCCGCGAGTTGCTGCGGCATGACGGCGGATCCGTTGACCGGCGACGTGGGCGGGGTGTTGGCGGCGTCGGCGCGTCGGCTGTACCCGCTGCCGTCGCCCGCGGCGGGAGGGGTGGTGGTCGACGTTTCCGGCTGTGGTCCGGATTCCATGCCTGAACGCTGCCCGGTGGAAAACGCGCTAACGATGCGGGGTGCGATCGCTGCCAAAGTGGTGGCGACGGCGGCGGTTGCCAGGGCTTGCGACCAGCCGATCGGGCCCAGGGGTGTGCTTCCCAGAAGTTGACTCAGCCCCGGGGTGCTGATCACCGCGGCCATCGCGACCAGTGACCCGATCGCGGTGGACACCACCAGCGGGCTGCGTGAATCCAGCAGGGTCTGGCCAAGTTGGGTTGCCACCAGCGCGACCAGCGCCACCGTGGATGCGCGCCGCGGCCGCCCGGTAACACTGGCCAATGCCCACGCGGCGGTAGCGGCCGCGGCAGTGGTGGCACCGCGGAGCGTGACGGTGCGCCACAGCGCGGCCTGGTCGGGCCCTCGGCCGCCCCCGCGCACGCCACCGTTGACCGGGCTGACGGCCAGCGCGGCCGCGGGCAGCGCATCGGTAAGCATGTTGACCAGCAGCAGCTGGCGGGTGTTGAGAGGGGAGCGGCCGGTGATCGCGGTGCCGACGAGGGCGAAGGCGACTTCACCCGCGTTGCCGCCCAGCAGCACCGCGACCGCCGACTGGACTCGCCGCCACAGTTGACGGCCCTCATCCAGCGCGCCCACCAGCGCCTCGATACGCCCGTCGAGCAGCATGACGTCTGCGGCCCCGCGGGCGGGATCGCTGCCGTGGCCGGCCACACCGATGCCGACCGTCGCTGCCCGGATGGCCGCGGCGTCGTTGGCGCCGTCGCCGACCATGGCGCACACGTGGCCGAGGCGCTGCAGGGTCTGCACGATCTGGACCTTGTTTTCGGGCGACATCCGGGCGAACACCAACCGCTCGGCGACGCCCTGTTCCTGGCCGCGGCGGGGCAGGGCCTCCCATTCGGCCCCGCTGATTACCTGCGCCGCGGTCACCGGGATGCCCAGTTCTGCGGCGATCGCAGCGGCGGTGACCGGGTGATCACCGGTGATCACCCGGACGCCGATCTGCCGCTCGGCCAACGCGGCGAGCACGCCAGAGGCCTGCGGCCGGGGTGTATCCGAGAGGCCCAAGAGTCCAACGATCTGGAGTCCTTCACCGCAGAGCTGCCCGAAGGCTTCGGGATCCTGAAGTGCCGAGGCGGCCTGTTCGGGTGTGAGTTCGCGCTGGGCCACGGCGATGACCCGCAATCCGTTCGCGGCCATGTCACCCACCGCATACTCGATGTCCGGATCGGCGTGCGCCCCCGCGGCCAACACCACCTCGGGGGCGCCCTTGATGGATAGTTGGCTGCCGTGCACCGACGCCGAATAGGGCCGGCCGGACCGGAACGGCAAATAGCCGGCGTTCACCACAGCAGCGTGTGGTAGGTCACGGTTGGAGGTGCGGATGGCGGCATCGGTGGCGTGGTCGTGGCCGCCGTTGGCCGGCGGGGTCGCCTGCGCCGCGCAAGCCAGCACCCGCGCGCCCCGGAACCCGTCCGCGGCGTGCACTTTCGATATGCGCAGTCGGTTTTCGCTGAGGGTTCCGGTCTTGTCGAAGCACACGACGTCGACCCGGCCGAGGGCCTCAACCGCGCGCGGAGTGCGAACCAGCGCTCCTAACCGGGTCAACCGCCGCGCCGACGCCTGCTGGGCCAAGGTGGCGACGATCGGCAGACCTTCGGGAACCGCGGCCACGCTGACGGCCACTCCGCTGCTGACGGCTTGGCGCAGCCCGGTGTGCCGTAGCAGCCCCAACGCGCTGACCAGTGCGCCCCCGGCCAGGCTGATCGGCAACGCTAGTTTGGTGAGTTCGCGCAGTTGGGTGTGCAACCCGACCGCGGTTTCGTCGCCGACGGGAGCCCGGGCGGCCCGGCGCGCCTCTGTCTGGTCAGCGACCGCGGTGACGATGGCCACGCCGGTGCCGGCGACAACGGTGGTGTCGGCATACAGCATGCAGCTGCGCTCGGCCAGCGGCGTTCCCGGTGTGGCGGCGGTCTGCTTTGCCATTGGTAGCGACTCGCCGGTCAGCGAGGACTCGTCGACCTCGACATCGACTGCCTCGATCAATCGGGCGTCGGCGGGCACTACCTCGCCGGGGCGCACCTCGATCACCTCGCCTGCTCGTAGGCGTGCCGCGTGGATGCTTCGGCAGTGGTTTTCGCCGCCGGGGTCGTCGATGACCAGTCGCGCCGGGGGATCCTGCACGGTCAGCATCCCCCGCAGCAGCCGCTCGGCACGCATCCGTTGGGTCGCGGCGAGGATGGCGTTGCCCACCAGGACGGATCCCACCAGGAGGGCGTCGATCGGCGAACCGAGCACCGCGCTGGCCGCCGCCCCGGTCGCCAGCACCGGCGTCAGCGGGTCGGACAACTCCGAACCGACCGCGCCGGCGAACTCCGACAGGGCCTGGCGCATCCGATCGGCGCGGCTGCCCGCATTGGCCGACGGCGTGCAGGTGGCATCGGGCCGTGCCGGGCGGTCGCCGTTGGCGACCGGTGTCGGTGTCGGCAATGCGCGGCGAACCTGTTCGATCGACATCGCGTGCCATTCATAGCTGGGCGCCGGGGGCGGCACGGCGGCCCGCAACGCCCCGCGGGCCAGCCGGTACCCGCTCCACAACCCGGCACCCGCACCGGCTGTCACCGGCCCGGGCCCTCGTCCACGCACGCCGGGAATCATCAGCAGCGCCCCCAGCAGCGAGGCAGCGGTGGCGATTTCCACTCCGCGTCGGCTGGCTCGACGCGCGGCGGGCAAGGCGTGCATGATCTGCCACACGCCGGCCATGTCGTCGACCAGCAGCTGTGCCTGCCACGGCGGTGAACCGCCCTGGGGGACAAGTCCGATCGCCACATCGGCGGCCGAAAGAGCTTGCGCGGAAAGGGTGGATAGCACCGCGACGGTGCGCCCGCCTCGCTGCAGCCGCTGCACCGATTTGGCCAGTGCGACGTCGATGGAGCCGTCCACCGGGTGCAGCTCGTCGAACGCCGAGCGAAGGTCATCCAGGGTGTCGACGTCGAGGGATATCACGTCTGCGCCGCTGCTGCGGGCTTCGGCAAGCACCGCCGACGCCAACGGGTGGGGCGTGTTGCAGACCAGCACCTCCACTGGTGTGGGCCGATCGGGGCCGGCCGCCCATGGACCTCCGACTGGTTGCCAGCCGGTTTCTGGCGAATCACCGTTGAGGTTGGCCTGGGCCCACCGCCACACGGCTGCTCGCTCGTTGTGTGCTGCGCCGCGAATTCGGCGCACGACCCGGTCGGGGATGCACAATGCGCGGGGGTCGATCAGAACGGTGTCGACGCGGTCCAGTCGGCGCAACGCCTCTGGCCGCAACGCGAGCACGCCATGATGATCGGCCAGCCCCCGCCCGAGGGTGCTCGCGAAGGACTCGCGGGCATGCCGCGCCGCTTTGGGAGCGGCCACCTGCGCGGCGATGGCGGCGGCGCCCGCACCAGCGCCGGCCACGCCGAGTCCGGCCGCTCCCGCCGCTTGGGCCAGCCCGCACAGATCGGCGTGGCGTTCCACCGGGCCGGGACGTGGCCGGGGGCGGCGCGGTACCGGGCCCGGACAGCCCGCGTGTCGCGACAGCGCCGGTTCGCGCAGCTGCCACGCCCGCGAGGCGGACCGCGCCTCGGCGGCCTTGGTGAGACTGATCAACAGGTCCACCACCAGCGGCGCCGGCGCTTGGGTGAGGGCATTAGCGGCGGCCGTGGCGACGGCGAGCGCGGTGTCGGCCGCGCGGAGACCCAGGCGGTCCTCGATGAGTCTGCGCAGCCGCGGCTGATAGTCGACGACGGTGACGACAGCGCCAAGACCGACGGGAACGCGTGGCCGGCTCAGCGCCCGCCCCATCAGCGCCGCCCCCAGACCCACGGCGTTGGCCGCGATGGACGCGACGCCGTGGGCCAGCACCACACCGTCAGCGGGCAGATCGGTCGGGTGTTGCCGACCGGTGCCAGCGCTGGCGGTGCGGGTGCTGTCTTCGGCGGTGCTGACCACCGCACACAGGTTGGGCAGCGTCGGCTCGTCGCCGTCGACCCAGATGATCACCCGCGACAACGGATAGTTCAGTCGAGCTAGCGCCACGCCGGGCTGGCTCCGCGCCGCCGCGAGTACGGCGGCCGCCACGCGTTGTCCGCTGCCGGGGTCGTCCAGACCGCGAATCTCGATCCAGCACCGGTTGCCGCCGCTCCAGCACCGCCGGCGCGGCTCACCGCCGACCAGTTCACCGGCCACCTGGGCCAGCGACCCGCCGATCGATGACATCGCGGTGATCCCATGGCGCACAGTCATGCTGGCCGCACCGGTCCCGGCCGCCGCCGCGGTTGCCGCGCACCCAGCCACCGTCTGCACCGACGCCGCGGTCAGCGCGGTTGCCGTGGTGGTCGCGGCGGCTACCGTTCGCAACGGCAGCGACACCGAGCTGCGCACCAGTCGCCCCACCGGCGCGACAAGGCCCACCAATCGAGCAGCACCCATGCTCACCGGCGCGGTGGCGCGTGCGCCGAAGTCGTCGACTTCCGCGCCCGCGGGGCGGATGCCGGTGTCTTCGTCGTGGCGGCACTCCGCGGCGGTGCCGAGACCGCCGCCGCGGCCGGTGGGGGAGTTGACGTCACCGCCGCCGGCGGTTGGGGCTTGTCCTCCGGCGATGGCTTGGTGAGTTCCCGCACGAGCAGAGCCGTGCCACCCACGATCGCAAGCACCGGCCACTCGACCAGTCCCGCGGCCCCGATCGCACCGAGTGTGAGCGCCGCGGCCGGCGTCGAATGTGTGCCGCTTCTGAGTCCGTTCTTGACACCCGCGGCCGTTCCCCGTATCCCGCCGATGACTCCACTGACCGCGGCACCGCCCATCGCGCCAGCGGCCGCGGTGGCGGCATGCGCGCTATCGGTCACCAAGCGAACAGCGCATCGAGACGAGCTCATCACCGGCTCTGAACCGCTGCGTCAGCCGCCGGGTGGGTGTCGGCGACCCCCAGTCGGTCACCTATCGCTTGGACGGCTTCGACGCCGCGGCGCCCGTGTTGGACCTGGAAGGCCAAGGCGATCTCGCCGATCCCGTGAATCAACGCGCCGGCGGCCACCCACGCCACCAAGACCACCAAGGAGACCTGCCATGACCCGGCGGCCCAAAAGCCCAACCCAAGCTCAAGGAGGCCGGCCACTAGCAGCACCCACCAGCCCGGCGCTCTGCTACCCGCCAAGGCCATGGCGATGTCGAAGACGCCGCGGAAGACGAAGTAGAAGCTGATGATCGCCGCCAGCGTGACAAATGTGGCCGCGAAATTCATGAATGACACGACACCCACGACCACAAACAGAATCGCCAGCAGCCAGTGCCATATTCGCCAGCCCGTCGACGTTGACACCGCGCCGACCATGATTTGATTCGCCCCCGCGGCAAGACAGTACACGCCGAAAAGCACGGCGATAGCCGCAACGGTGGTGTAGTCGAAACGCAAAATCACGATCGAAACAATCACCCAGGCAACGCCGGTGATAAGAAGCAGCCACCAAAATCGTGTCTTGGAAACGGCGTCTTGGAAGAAATGACCCACTGGCCCAGAGGGTGTTCTTGTCGCGAGGCGACTGGTGTCATTCATTGGTAGTCCCATCCACTCGATTGGTGAAGCCTTGTCTCGTGTTGGCGCCCCGCGCAGAAAGCCGCGATGCCGACCTCTCCACGGCGAGGCCAACTTCATGTTGCTCTCGGCCGGAAACAATTACGTTGTGCTTTGAAACAGCATCGCCGCCGCAGTGGTGTGGCGACCGACAGTGCGTATAGGGGCCCCACGACGCGTGATTGATTGGGCCACAACGGCGAACCAGCCTAGGCCAGCGGTGCTTGCTGCGTCGTGTGCGCGGTGACAGCAATCGCCGGGCGATCGTTGTTCGCTGTGACAGCGACGAAGAGGTTAAGAATGAGGGTGTCGGCGGGGTGTTCCGCGGCGGGGACCCGGACTCACGCATGCTGATGAAAACCCGGAAACGCATCGACAACGCCGGCGGGCGCCCTTACCGAGGCGGAGGTGGCGAACGCACGCCGCGTTTTCGAGGACCCGACATTCATCGACCGCTCTGATGCAGCCGATGTGGGGCCGCGCGCCGCCGGCAGAGATCGGCTCCTCGACGACAAGCATCGTCCCCCTCGTTCCCACTGCCGTGCGGTCGATGTTGTCAGCTGACGCCCCGGTGGTCATTCATCGATTGGGTTGTGGGACAGCTACGCTCGCAGCGCAACAGCGTGATGCGGACGTGAGCTGCTTGTCCTCGGCGACGCCAGAGCCGCCAAGCCGGGCGATGCCAAAAATCCGCTGGGTCGGGCCGCCCACCGGTTGCGTTCACGGCGCCGACGAATTGCGGTTGTGGCCGCGGCTAATGTGCGGTCGAACATCATGTCGCGCCAGACAATGACGGGTAGCCAACCGGGCGCCGACGATCGAGGCGGTAGGCAGGACAGGGTGGTAGGCAGGACAACCAGCCGCGCGGTGGGAATCAGCAGGTGACCCTCCGTACAGCGTGAGGGCACGGTGATTTTATGGATCCAGGACCGCCGCGAACTGCCAAAGGACGCGAGACGACTGCTATCGGCGGCGACCGGGTGGAGCTGACGGATCCCGATGTTGATGCCCTCGTGTGGCAATTCCTGAACTCTGCCTACGTCGGCGACGAGTATGCGTGTTGGCCGCTAGATCGGCGCCTTGACGGCTTCCTTCGGCGTCGCGGTCTCGGCCGCCTTGCCGACGACGGCGACAGCTTCAGCATCGTTTTGCATCGCGTCATCTTCGTTATCAGCGTGCTACCGCGTCAAGGCGGGGAAAGGGTGGCCGGCGCGGAACGGTCCCACCAGCTCGCTGATACGGGTCCGGCGGGCGATCCCTTGGCGAACGGCGGCGTCGTTTTCCCCCAGGCGTCACGACGCCCCCGTGACGCCAGACCGGTGACGCAGCGCCTCACGCGGTCGGGCCATGGTGGCAACGGATGACAAACGCGTGTGAGCGGCTTCCGGTGTGTCCGATGATGAAGGGCGTGCGGCAAATTGGTTGACAGCGGCGACGGTCACATGTCTGAACATCACCCTGTCGGCCGGGGTCACCACCATTTGGTGGGTCAACCTCACAGCGACGCCGAAGGACCGATCGCCGAGGCCGAACAACGGGCGGCACGAATGCGTTCCGACAAGCCTCCGTTCGGCCCACGGGGGCCCCACATGAATTGGAGCACCCCGTTCGGCGTGGGGTTGACGGCATCGGCGGGCGTGGCCGTCACGTACGGCGCGGTGCGTCTGCTCGGCTCGATGTCATCGGTGCTGGTATTGATCGGTGCGGCGTTGTTTTTCGCGTTGGGACTCGAGCCGGCGGCGTCGTGGCTCGTCAACCGGAGACTTCCGCGATGGGCCGCGGTCACGCTGGTAGTGGTGGTGACGTTCGCCATTGTCGCCGGATTCCTGGCCGCGGCGATCCCCACGCTCATCGAACAAGCACGGCAATTCATCGAGCAGGCGCCACAGTACCTTCAGCACGCTCAAGACCACTCCTCGTTGATCGGTCGGCTCAATTATCGCTTCCACCTGCAACAACGGATCATCGACATGATGCACGGCTCGGGCGCACCGGCATTCTCGGGAGTTGTCCGGGCCGGGACGGTGGTGTTCGGTGCCCTTTCCCACCTCGGCGTCGTGGCCGTTTTGACCGTCTACTTCCTAGCGGACATGCCCCGCATCCGCGCGACGTTCTACCGGTTCGTGCCGCGCTCCCGGAGGCCGCGGGCGATCCTGATTGGCGACGAGGTTCTCGCCAAGGTCGGTGCCTATGTCGCCGGCAACATCGCAACGTCGGCCATCGCGGGCGCAGCCACATTTGTCTGGTGCGCCTTACTCGGTATCCCATACCCGTTGCTGCTCGGTGTGTTCGTCGCGCTACTGGACCTGCTGCCGTACGGTTCAACCGTCGCCGGGTTCATTGTCGCCGCGGTCGCGCTGGCCGTGTCGATTCCCGTCGCCATCGCGACCATCGCCTTCTACGTAGCATTTCGGTGGTTCGAGGACTACCTGCTGGTCCCCAGGATCATCGGCCGTGCCGTCAAGGTGCCGGGGGGCCTCACCGTGGTCGCGGTCCTCATCGGCGGGGCGCTGCTGGGCATTGTTGGAGCCCTGGTCGCGATCCCAGTCGCCGCGGCGGTGCAGCTACTCACCCAGGAACTGGTTTTCCCCACTCTCGACGAAACGTGATTCGCGGCCGGCTGTTGACCTTCACCATGGCCAGCGAGACGTGTCCGCGCATCTCTTGCCACTGCGACGGCGTCTTCTCCCGCGCAGTGCCGGCCTTGTCCTTGACCTGATCGGCTGCCTCCGACGCCTTTACGCGCGCGCGGGCGGATGGGTTCCACCGCAACCGATAACCTGGTCGCGCGGGGAAGGGATGGATGCCAATCCGGCACGCGGCGATCACGGGAATTCACGTTGCAGTGTCTCGAAAGCGCGGGGTCAAATGAGTTGACGGTCAAAGCGATCAACAAGCCGCGGCCCGCCAACACGAGTCGGTCCACGTCGACGTGGCGCCCGGCCCGTTCGACTATTTCGCAGTTGGACGACAACATTCGGCGGTACCACCGCCGCTTCTGCGGCTTCGATGTCGCCGAGTTTTCATCGCGCGTGACCGGCGCAGCGCGTGCACATCGGTGACCCCGGTCGCGCTTCCAAGCCAGCGAGAGAACGTGCCGCAGCGTCTACCAGTTCCGGTTGTCGCTCTGACTAATCTCCGGTCGAAGACGGTGTCTCGGCCAACAATGACCGCTCGCCCGCCCACCACCGACGATTGACGCAGTGGGCGGAGGGCCCGCCTGAGGTGATAGAGGGAGTTCCTAATGGCCGATGTGAGTGCACAGTTCGACAAGATCTCCGACAAGGCGAAAACTGCGACAGACAACATAAAGTCTGCCAATCAGAGCACCAGGGAGAAACTCGACGCTGACGTCGCTCGCGCGCGCGTAAAGGCGTCCGAGGCAGCCGATCAGTTCAAGGACAAGGCCGGCACTGCGCGGGAGAAGACGTCGTCGCAGTGGCAAGAGATGCGCGGCAAGTGGCAGGCCCATGTTGCCAAGGTGCGGGCAGACGCCAAGAAAAAGAAACACCAACTCGACGTTCATGAGGCAGCGAGGGACGCCAACGAGGCTGAGGCGTATGCACAAGACGCCATCGATTTCGCCGCGTCCGCGATCGACGAAGCCGAGTACGCGGTGCTTGAAGCCATCGCTGCGCGCGCCAACGCGGTCGCGCTCAGTTCCTGATCGAGGCCGATCCAGCGGGTACGGGTCCGCCCGGGGACTCGGCCGAAACGCCCCTTCCCCGTGGCGGATTCCGTGAGCATCCTCTGATCTCGTGTGACGCGCCGTCGATCAGGGCCGCTGCCGGCCTTGATGGTGACACAGTGGGCCGCGACGGGAAGCGGCGGCAGGCAGGCCGGGCATCCGTTCAGCCGACGGGCACCGCGGCATTATCGGCAACGCGCAGAGAAACATCTAAGCGATATGAGCACTCGCGACCCCAATGGGCCACCTGCGCAACGGGGTCCTTGACGCAGGTCGAAAAGACCTGGCCGGCGCGGCCATCCTCGACATCTTGCGTGCTCTCTGGCCCATTGACCGTCGCGTTGTCGCCGCCGCTAGTCACAGCCCAAATGCGTTGTCCGCGGCAATAATGACGGGCGGACACGAGCGGGTGACGATCGGGAGAAGCGGCTAAGGAGCCGAATGAGGTCACGAGAAAGGAGCTCCTGATGGCAGAGGCCGACCGGAACGCTCAGTTCCAAAAGATCTCCGGCAAAGTGGAGGCGGCAAGGGAAAAGACCACCGCTGCCTGGCAGAAGACCCGCGACGAGCTGGCCTCGGAAGCCGCCAAGGCGAAAGACAAAGCCTCCGAAGCTGCCCGTCACCTCCAGAACACGGCTGAGACCGCGCGAGACGAAGTGTCCGAGCGGTGGCACGAGATCCGCGGCAAGCGGCGTGGCGATCGTAGCTAAAATCAGTGAAAGATCGGACGGTTGACATACTTTGGACTCTGTCGCGGCTAGGCTCACAAGCTGTGCCGGCGGCTGGGTGCAAATACAACGGACGGAGGGGCTGACCAGATGAGCGATGAAACCGCCTACTACCGGGCTGATGTGCAGGGCCTAAATCCAGGAGACGCCACCACCCGCACGCTTGACCCGCTCGACGACAAGGAATACACGTACGCGACAACCCGGCTTGACGTAGCGCGCGCGATCGCCGCAAGACACCCTGATTTCTCCGTTTACCGTGTCACACTCAACGAGCCCACCGAAGCAGACCCCGACGCTGCCGCGGACCACCTTGGTGAATTGTTCGTCAGGTCTCCGTGGGGCGCGGTCGTCGAAGTCGTGGATGAGAAAGAACGATAACCTCCTCGGCGGCCTCGCCGGCCTCGGCATAGCCAGTATTCCCGAAGCGTTAGGTTTGACAATCGGCCGAATCATCGAGCAGCACCGCGAAGTTGATCGCGACGACGCTCCCGGCGTTGCCTGCGGTTGCCTAGCGGAAGGGCTATCCGATCATCCTCGTCACGTGGCCGAAGAGATCGTTGATCGGTTGAAACTGCGGCCAGAGAGTGTCGACCACGTGCGCAACGAGATCCGCCACGCGAGTGCTTGGTTTGACGATGAGCTGACAAAACTGGAGGGCGCGGAATAACGAGTCTCCGAACCGGGCGAACGCGATGTCTGCCTCCTCGCCGCCACCGAGGTAGCCCGCGATGGCGATGGCAAGCCGACGACCGGTTCTCGCTACATGAGCCGGCGATACACTTCGAATGCCAAGCATAATTCGGCGAGATCGCGTGGGCGGGACAGGGATCGGCCGGTTCGCTTTTCGATTCGGCGTAAGCGGTGGCGCGCGGTGTCGGGGTGGCAGAAAAGTTGTGCGGCGGCGGCGCTCACTGACGCGTCGTTTTCCTGCCATACCCGAAATGTCTCGAAGAGTAGCTCGCGCTCCTCGTCGGAAAGATCGCTGAAGGCGACCAACGCAGCTCCGACCGATTTCGCCATCGCTTCCGGGGCGCTGACCGCGGCAGTCGCAAGGATGGAGCCATCGAACACCGCAACGCGGGAAGAACGGTCGGTCTGGCCCCGCAGCGTCACCTTTGCGAAGTGTAGACCCTGTGGCGTGTCGCGCAGATCCACGAAGGGGGCGCTGACCCCAACGCGCGCGGCCGCCATCCGAGACATCAGCGCCACAACCTGGTCGAGATGCTGCTCGGAGGCGACATGCACGATGCCGACCTGCAGTTCAGGGAGCAGCCGCCATGCCGAATGCACGTCGAGGCTGCGTAGCTTGGATTCGATGTCGGGTAGTGCCTCGGTGGCCCCGGCGGGGACTTCCGCTGCGATGACCACAAAGGGCCCGTTGCTCGGCAAGCCAGGGTTGCTGGCGACTTCCCACAGGCTTCAATGGTCGAGCACGCGGCCCTCGAGTACAGAGTCGATCAGAAGCGGGCGCTGCGACATCGCTCCGAGCATCTGCCGCTTCTGCTCGTCGCGGTATCCGGCCACCAGGGCGGTCGCGATCAGTTCGGCACTTCGGCTCATGTGGACCTCGGTGTCGGCCGGCATGGGGCCGGGCCGGTCCGAGCCGACGGCCGCCAGGCCCCACACGCGTCCGTCGACGATGACGGGGACTCCTACCGCAGCGCGCAGGCCGATCGCGCGCACGAGCTCGCCGAGAGTTCCGGTGGCGTTGTCGTAGGTGTCCATCCGGGCAGCGCGGCCGGTGCGTTGCACCCCGATGTACCGGTGTACGACCATCACGAATGACCACGGCAGAGCCGCGAGTGTGGGTGGCAACACCGTTTGGCGCAGTGACGTTGTCGGTCGGCACAGTGACGAAGGAGGCCGGCCGCGTGAGGATTCAGACGTAACCCAATCCGACAAGGAGTTCTCAATGGCCGATATCGATCTCAGCGCACAGTTCGACAGGATCTCTGATCAGGCGAAAACCGCGTCCGACAAACTGAAGGCCGCGAATCAGAGCACCAGGGATTGACTGGAGAGCGACGTCGACAACGCTCGCGATCGGGCGGCCGCGGCGGCGGATCGGATCAACGAAAAGGCAGACGCTGCCGGCGACAAGGCTTCGTCGGAGTGGCACGAGATGCGCGCCAAGTGGCAGGCCCACGTGGCCAAGGTGAAGGCGAACGCGAAGAAGAGAGAAGACCACCTCGACGCGCGGCTTGCCGAAACAGACGCCGAGATGGCCGAGGATTACGCATTGGATGCCATAGATTTCGCGCAGGCCGCGATCTATGAAGCCGAGTCGGCGGTGCTCAGTGCCATGTATTCGCGATCCAGCGCAGTCGCGCTCGGTTCGTCATCCGGTTAACGCCGCTGACGGGAGATGACCGCCAGCGCCGGTGCGGAGCGACAGCGGGTCGACGGCTTCGGCCGACTCGACCTGGGACTGCTGCAGGCCAGTGACTGGTACCTGTGGGGGCCCTATCTCAGCGAAAGGCAGTGGGGCACAGTACGCGAGGACTACAGTGCCGACGGCGACGCATGGAGCTACCTCCCGCACGACCACGCCCGCTCACAGGCGTACCGCAGGGGTGAGGACGGGCTGGCGGGCTTCTGCGACATCGAACAGCGACTTTGTCTGGCATTGGCGTTGTGGAACGGGCGTGACCCGATCCTCAAGGAGCGTGCCTTCGGCCTCACCGGAATGGAGGGCAACCACGGCGAAGACGTCAAGGAATACTGGTGGTACCTCGATGCCGTGCCCAGCCATGCCTGGAACAGTTGGCGATACCACTACCCGCAGCGGGCGTTTCCATACCAGCAGCTGCTGGACGAGAACCGCAGGCGCGGCAAACTCGACCCTGAGTACGAATTACTCGACACGGGCATCTTCGACGACGACCGCTACTGGATCGTCGACGTGCAGTACGCGAAGGCCGACCCGACCGACGTGCTGATGACGATCAGCGTGACCAATGCCGGGCCCGAAACGGAACTCCTGCATGTGCTCCCGACCCTGTGGTATCGGAACACCTGGTCGTGGGATGCGGGTCTGACCGCGCCGACCCTCGCGGCCACCGCCGCAGGGACAGTGGCCGTCGCTCATTCCTTTCTCGGTGACTTGGAGCTCCTGCCAGGGCCCGGTCCGCACGGCGAGCGGCCGGAGCTGCTGTTTTGCGACAACGAGACCAATTTGCGCCGGCTTTATGGTGTTTCGGCGGGGCCGCGGTGGCCGAAGGACGGCATCAACGATCACGTCGTCGCCGAGGCAGACACTGTTAATCCCCAGCGACGCGGCACCAAGTGTGCCGTCTGGTACCGGGTGACGGTGAAGCCCGGCGAGACCGCCGAACTGCCGCTGCGCCTATCGCCGACCGGCGCCGCGCCCGACCCGCGGACCGCGCTGGGCGCCGACTTCACCCGGGTGGCAGCGGCGCGTCGGGCCGAGGCCGACGAGTTCTACGGCGAGCTCACCCCGCCCGCGGCGTCAGCCGACGAAGCCGCGGTGATGCGGCAGGCGTTCGCCGGGGTGCTGTGGAGCAAGCAGTCCTATTACTACGACGTGGCCGGATGGCTTGACGGCGACCCTGCCCAGCCGCCGCCCCCGGCGCAGCGCCGGAAAGGCCGTAACACCCGATGGCGCAACTTCGAGGCGTTCGATGTGATGTCAATGCCGGACACCTGGGAGTACCCGTGGTTCGCGGCATGGGACTTGGCATTTCACTGCGTCGCGCTGGTGCATGTCGATCCGGCGTTCGCGAAATATCAATTGTCCCTGCTGTGCCGCGAGTGGTTCCAGCACCCCAACGGCGCCCTGCCCGCATACGAGTGGAACTTCGACGACGTCAACCCGCCCGTGCAGGCCTGGGCGGCGCTGGAAGTCTTCGCGATCGACGGCGGCCGTGACTTCGACTTCCTCAGCCGGATCTTCGACAAGCTGCTGGTGAACTTCACCTGGTGGGTGAACCGGGAGGACGCCAACGGCTCCAACGTCTTTGAGGGCGGGTTCATGGGGCTGGACAACATCGGCCCCCTGGATCGTTCCCACCTTCCCGTCCGGGGTGTGCTGGAGCAGTCCGACGCCACCGGGTGGATGGCGGCGTATGCGTTGTCGATGGCCACAATCGCGGCTGTCCTGCACGGGTCCGGGCACCGGCCCGCGCTCGATCTCGCGCAGAAGTTCCTCGAGCACTTTGCCGGCATCGCACAACCGCTTGAGACCGTAGGTCTTTGGGATGATCACGACGGCCTGTTCTACGACCGTATCCTGCTGCCCGACGGAAGTGCCGTGCCGGTCCGCGTGCGCTCGATGGTCGCCATGATCCCGTTACTGGCGGCTGCCGTGGTCAACGAGGAGGCCATCGACCGGTCACTGGTGACCGACAAGATGTTCGCCGATCATCTGCGACGCGACGGGCTGGGCGGGACCGAGCAGATGGTCGACGCCGGGATCTTGCGCGGAGAACCCGGAAAGCGGCGGCTCTTGGTCGGGGTCACTGGTCTGGACAGGGTGCGGCGCCTATGGCATACCCTGTTCGATCCGGCGGAGTTCTTGTCGCCGCACGGGCTGCGTTCCCTGTCCGCCTACCACCGTGATCATCCCTATGTGTTGGACGTGCAGGGTGTGCACGCGGGCATAGACTACGAGCCGGCGGAGTCGACCACCGCTATGTTCGGCGGCAACTCGAACTGGCGGGGTCCGGTGTGGTTTCCGCTGAACTACCTCGTTGCCACCGCATTGGAGCGCTGCCACGAATTCTTCGGCGACGACCTCACGATCGAATACCCGACCGGATCGGGAACCAGCGTCACACTCGACGTCGTCGCCGCCGACGTGTGGGAGCGCCTGGTCTCCATCTTCCTCGTCGACCAAAAGGGACGCCGACCGTGCTTCGGCCGCGTACACCGTATGCAAACCGACCCGCGATGGCGGAATAACCTGCTCTTCCATGAGTACTTCCACGGCGACAACGGCGTAGGTCTGGGCGCATCGCACCAGACCGGTTGGACCGGACTGGTAGCCGACGTGATCCGTCGCCGCCACCACGCCTACTGCAGGGTGTCCGATGTCGTTCAGCGGCTCGTCCAGGGTGAGGAGATGTGATGAACGCGATGATCCTGCCGGGCAGACCGACACCGCTGGGCGCGACCCCTGGCCCGGAAGGCGCGAACTTCGCCGTGTCATCGGGCGGCGACGAACTCGGCCGCACTCAGCAGGGCAACAACAACGCCTACTGCCAGGACAACGAGATCACCTGGCTCGACTGGTCCGTGGTCGATCTTGAGCTGATGCATTTCGCGAAAGATCTCATCGCACTGCGCCGCTGTCACCCGGTCTTCCGCCGGCGGCGCTACTCCACCGGCAAAATCAGCAGCGGACCTGCGCTGGTTCACGCCGGCTGATACGGAGATGACCGGCGGCAACTGGTCAGACCACTTGGCCCGCAGCGTCGCGTTGTTCATCGACGGCTCAACGGATCCCGACGTCGGTGCTGACGGCGCGCCGATGACCGACGACGACTTCCTCATGCTCGTCAACTCGTGGTGGGAGCCGTTGACCTTCACAGTGCCCGCCGACCTTTCTGTGCGGCGCTGGGACGTCGTCTGCGACAGTTTCGACCCGTTACGCAAGGGCACCGGGGCGGGAGCTCAAGGTCGGGCCGCGGTCAACGGTGGTCCTGCGCTCCCCGCCTGACCGCGGCGATCGAGTCGCCCCAGGCTAAACCTCGATTCGCGAACCGACCATGACGGTGCGGTCGCGCGGCAAGTGGAAGTACTCGGCGCCGTCCGCGGCCAGATGTGAGGTCGCGATGAAGAGGCGGCTGCGCCACGGCGCCATGGTTCGTGACTCACCCATCGTCAGTTCGATCGTCGATAAGACGTAGAAAGCATCGTCGATCGCGATCGAGTCTTCGGTCTGTGCGGGATCGAGCAGCTGCAATGCGGCGAGGACGTCGGGTGTTTCCATGTACCCGAAATGTGCGGTGATGTGGCTAATCCCGTCGTTGGCGCAGCCGAGTTCGTCGACTTCTATCCGCTCCGAGTCTCCTACGCGCGGCACAGGCAGCGTGTCGATAGACATGATCACGACGTGTTCGTGGATTACGTGGTTGTATTCGACGTTCGCCCGCATCGCTAGTGGCGCAGTCTGCTTGCCGCGGTTGAGGACCACTGCTGTGCCGGGGACTCGCATAAGCCGGGGATGACGGTCGGCGAGCTGGTCGATGAATTCGCGGAGCGGTCCTTCCGTCTTATCGCGCTCTCGGGTGACGACTTCTTGGCCGCGCTGCCAGGTCGTCATGATGGTGAACACCATCAGGGCGATCAGCACCGGCAGCCACGCCCCGTGAACGAGTTTGGTCAGGTTCGCCGCCACGAACATCAGGTCGAAGGCCAACAGGGCGCCGCCGCCGATCACGATGAGCCACATCGGAGTCCGCCACCTTGTCCGGGCGATGTAGAGGAACAGCAATGTGGTGATGGTGATGGTGCCGGTCACTGCCATGCCGTACGCATACGACAGCGCCGCCGAGCTGCGGAACGCGAACACCAGGGTGAGCACGGCCACCATCAACATGCCATTGATCCACGGCATGTAGATCTGTCCGTAGGTGGACTCGGACGTATGCACCACGCGCAATCTCGGTAGGTAGCCGAGCTGGGTGGCCTGCGACGCCAGCGAAAACGCCCCGGTGATGACCGCCTGGGACGCGATGATCGTCGCGGCGGTGGCCAGTAGCACCATCGGCAATCGAGCCCAACCGGGGGTGAGCAGAAAGAACGGCGCGCTCAGCGTGGCTCTGTCGCTCAGCAGCAGCGCCCCCTGCCCGAGGTAGTTGAGAACGACCGCGGGTAGGACGACAAACAGCCAGGCCAGCCTGATCGGCCGGGGACCGAAGTGGCCCATGTCGGCATACAGCGCCTCCGCGCCGGTGACTGCCAGAACGACTCCGGCCAGCGAGAAGAACGCGGTTCCGAAGTCGCCAACGATGAACTTGACCTCGTAGACCGGCGAGAGCGCCTCGAGGATCTCCGGACGGTCGATGATGCCGGCCACCCCGCAGGCGCCGATCGCCACGAACCAGCCGATCATCACCGGACCGAACAGACCGCCCACGGCACCTGTTCCGCGGCGTTGCAATGCGAACAGTGCCACGATGATCAAGGCGGTGATCGGCACGACCCAACCTGCAAGGCCCGGGTGGATCACCTTGAGGCCCTCCACCGCGGACAGCACCGAGATCGCCGGAGTGATCATGCTGTCGCCGGAGAACAGCGCGGCGCCCAGGATGCCCAGCGAGGCCAGCACCGTCGTGATGCGACCGCCGCGCGCGCCCCACCGCCGTACTAGAGCGATGAGCGCCATGATTCCGCCCTCGCCGTCGTTGTCGGCACGCATGACCAGCGTGACGTAGGTGAGCGTGACGATGATCATCACCGACCAGAAGATCAGTGACACGACGCCGTATACGTTGTCCGTGGTGATCGGCACGGTGTGGGGGCCGCTGGGATTGAAGATCGTCTGGACGGTGTAGATCGGGCTGGTCCCGATGTCGCCGAACACGACACCCAGGGCGCCGACCACAAGGGCCAAGCGAACCGTTTTTGCGCCGTCGGCTGTGCGAAGCCGCGACGCAGGCCCGGGAGTTGTGAACACGTTTCGATTGTTGGCCAGAAACCGATCGAAACCGTTGTGCGCGAACACAACGTCGCCACCAAGATGGTGTGCGGTCGACGCCGGCGCGCGTTGGCGTGGCGATCTTCGATCGGACGGGGTGCGAGGACGGAAGCGAAGCGATCGCCGTGCTACGAGCACGGACACCCAGCTGAACCCAGCGTCATCGCAGCGAGCGTGAGAGCGGCGTAGTGACGTTGTCGCTGCGGACAGCCCTCGCTGGCGATCGTTGTTGCCAGTCACATCGACAGCGTCGGCGGCTCGCTCAACGATGGAATTACTTCGCAGAGGGGTGAATCCAGCATCCGGTTCGGATCCCAACTGAACACCTGGAGTAAAAGCACATGGTCAGTTCACGAATGCAGAAACCACAACGTGCGTCCGGCGACAGTGCCACAGTGGGCCGCCTGTTCCTTCTCGACCTCAGCGACGACTGTGTCGTTTCGCTGAATCCGGACGGCTCCGACCGCAAGGTCATCGTCACCGAGTGCAGATACCCCGATGGCATCGTGGTCGATGTCGCGGCGGGACACATTTACTGGACCAATATGGGCGACCCGAAGGCAAACGACGGTTCCATTGAGCGAGCTGACCTCGACGGGCGGAATCGCCAGACGATCGTTCCCCAGGGCGGCACGTTCACTCCCAAGCAGCTGCAGCTCGAAAAGAAGACCGGAAAGCTGTACTGGTGTGACCGCGAGGGCATGCGCCTGATGCGCGCCAACCTCGACGGTTCGAACATCGAGACCCTGGTGGACACGAGCCAGGGCGACCCGCGACCGGGGCCGGATGCTACGAAGTGGTGCGTGGGCGTGGCCATCGATGTCGATGGCGGCAAGGTTTACTGGACGCAAAAAGGTCCCGACAACGCCGGCCAGGGCCGCGTTTTCCGCGCCGGCATCGAAATTCCCACGGGCAAGACGGCGTCTAATCGAGCAGATATCGAAGTTCTGTATGACGGGCTTCCCGAGCCGATCGATCTGGAGCTCGATCTCAACAATCGCGTTATGTATTGGACCGACCGGGGCGATCCGCCGCGCGGCAACACGGTGAATCGCGCGCCGATGGATGCGGATGCGAAGGGCCGCCCCGCTCCGGAGATCGTGTTCACGCACTTGATGGAGGGAATCGGCATCGCCCTGGATCTGAAGGGCGACCGAATGTTTATCACCGACTTCGGAGGCGACGTCCTTTCGGCCAAGCTCGATGGATCCGACAAGAAGGTGCTGCTCGTCGCTCAGGGAAACCTGACCGGCATCGCATATTCCGAAATTTCTTGAACGCAGACGTGATCACGTCGTTCGATAAACCACTTCGTTGTGTTGCGGTGGTCGGTACGGGAGTGATCGGCGCGAGTTGGGCGGCTCAGTATTTGGCGCGTGGCTTAGACGTCGTTGCGACCGACCCGGCTCCCAACGCTGAGGCCAATTTACGCAAATATGTCGACGAGGCCTGGGAACAGCTTGAAGAAGTCGGCCTATCGCCGAGCGCATCGCGCGACCGCTTGAGCTTTACCAAGGACTTGAAGCAGGCGCTTGCGGAGGCCGACTTTATCCAGGAAAACGGCCCCGAGCGACCCGACTTCAAAATAAAGTTGTTCGCGGACATGGATGAAGCGACGCCCGTCGATTCGATCATCGCCTCGAGTTCGTCGGGAATAACGCCAAGCGTGATGCAATCGGCTTGCAGGCACCCAGAGCGGGTCATTGTCGGCCACCCCTTCAATCCGCCCCATATCGTTCCACTTGTGGAAGTGGTGGGCGGCACCAAGACATCGCCAGAAGCCATCCAGCAAGCGATGCGTTTCTACGCATCGATCGGCAAGATGCCGATTCATTTGCGCAAGGAACTGCCCGGACACGTGGCCAACCGGCTGCAGGCAGCACTTTACCGGCTCTTCCGGTTTTAGAGTGCATCGATTCGTTGAGCGAGACTGCCGCAGTGCAGTAGTGAGCGGATTCGGTAGTGGGTGAGGTTTCTGAATCCGAGGGCGTTTCGGCGTAGGGCTTCGAGT
>Ga0153922_1000222_pt1 | contig 23438 bp, 18 predicted proteins | sample TSNJ006MetaG_FD_104723 | JGI IMG/M metagenome (GOLD analysis project Ga0153922, IMG submission 104723) | Attine ant fungus gardens microbial communities from New Jersey, USA - TSNJ006 MetaG | ecosystem: Host-associated > Fungi > Mycelium > Unclassified | place: USA: New Jersey, Brendon T. Byrne... | reverse complement strand
TAACGCTGCCCCGGATCCAGTTCAAGTGCTTTCATTAGTGCTTCTTCTGCCCTGACTGGTATCTTCACTCCCATTTGAGATGGTTTTAAAATATCTTTTCCGGATCTTCTTTCCATAGCATCTATCGGTTTTACTCCGGTTAGACAATAATACATAGTTGCGGCTGTTGCATATACATCTGTCCACTGACCTGTTTTTCCATTTGCCATATATTGCTCTGGGGGTGCATATCCTCTTTTAATTGAAATAAAATTATTTATCTCGTTGGTAAACACGCTTTTGGCTCCACCGAAATCAAGGAGTTTCGCTCCCCCTTCTTCCAATATCATAATATTATCCGGACTAACATCCATATGAATCACGCCAAACTGATGGACCTTCATTAAGGCATGGCAGATTGGTGCCATCAATTTTTTCATTGCTTCATACGTCATTTTCTCTTCTTTGATTCTTTGCCTGAGCGTCTTGCCGGTAAGATATTCCGTCACAATATAGGCTGTATTATTTTCTTCAAAATGTTCTCTGACAATTACAATGCCTTCATTATCCTCTTTATTAACCCGGGCTAAAGTTCGCGCCTCATCTAAAAACAGTTTCTTATTTTCTTCAAAACATTGTTCATCCTTAGGCTGTGCAGATATTATTTTGGTTTGATTTCTTATCGAAATTGATTTTAGATAAAGTTCTTTAATCGCTACCACTACTTGCAGCTGAATGTCTAATGCAATATATGTAATGCCAAAACCGCCTGCACCTATTGCTCTGCCTATTAAGTATCTGCCGTTCAACGGGGTTAACGGTGCCAGCTGATCAGGCTCCACCTGATAACTATTATTTGAAAAACCACAGCTTGTACAAATTCCATCTTCTCCTATTTTATCTTTCATACAATTAAAACATATCTTCTTTATATCCATAATTTCTCCCTGGTTTCTGCCTACTGAAAAATTTTCTCCAGTTCTTAACAAACTTCTGTTTAAATGTCTCTCTATCAATAATCAACAGCAATATTGCCCGTACAAGTTTGGAGTGCTGATTCAAAAGATTCACGAGCAGATCATAAGTTAATTTCTGCTCTCCTGATGGCAGCTTTCCCTTTTGCAAGTCCATATTATATAACTGCTGTCTCACAAACTTTTCAATATTAATCTGCTCTTTTGCACCATATACCATATCTTCAAAATATGATTCTGAAAAGATACCCAAATCCACATCACTTGGTGTCCTTAAGAATCCTTCAAACGGCAGCGAAACCTCCTGTGCCGAGAAATCTATTTGATCCATATATTCTGCAAATGTTTCAACAAATTCCCCTACAAAATCCATCGCTCCCTGCTGTAGACTGTTCACGACAAACAGATCGGAGTATCTTTTCGCCTGATCCTCAAAAACTGGCTCTATCAAACCATCTTTTTCTTGAAATCCAGTACAACTGCCGGCAGTTTCAGATAACATATGCTCTCTCACAAGCCCTGTCATATTAGGATGAGCATCATAAAATGATGTAATTTTAAAACCGCTGTGATTCTTTAATCTAATAGAGCTATGATAGTCCTCATGAACAAACAGTGCATCTACCGCCTCACCGCACAACTCACATATCGCAGCATGTATCCGTCCGCTGTAGCCCATATCAAAAACCAGGCTGTTGGGGGCCACCCGGGCATAGTACTGCCGGGCCTTTTGGTACTCTATCCGATGCTTTTCTTTAGAATATATTGCTCTTAAAAATACATTTATGAACTTGTAATAATCACTGCTGTCTTCAAATGGCGCATCAGCTTTCATTTCATTGTTCTTCAGCAATTCTCCCCACTCACTTGAGGAGATATCCCGTGCTGCAAAATCAAGCATAGACAGTAATGTCTTGGGTGTATGCCCTCTGTATTCAATCGGCAGCTGGTAAAAATTAATTTTTTCTTTTACAATTGCCGGTAAGAGCGCTCTTCTGGAGGCTTGCATGTAGGAAACAGAAACATTCGTACCACTGTTCTGCTGATATTTCTTATATGCCTTAATTGGCAGATAGCCATCCCTTGCCAAGAAGTATACATTTTTGCAATTTCTCTTAATAATCTCGTCATCAATCCATTTTGCCATCCCCAGCATATGCATGCCTAAGGCGTAATAACCAATAAAATATGGGTCGATATTAAAATCACTGCCGGCATGAAAAGTTCTGTATGGATTATCAAAGTATCGATTCAAAACAAGTGCCCGCATACATCGAAAGCCAATATTTTCCGTCGCTTTTTGATAATTTAATATGTCTCCATAAACACCTTTTCCAATATCAGCACAACGATTCGTAGAACAGTTTTGTATTTTATTTTTAAATATTTCTCGTGCCTTTGGTAAGAAAATGCTTTTTATATTTGCTTTTTCACTACCTTGAATATCACTTTTCCAAGTATCCCCAATATGTACAATGTTATCTTTGACATCCGGCATATTGGCCAGCACTCTTTTAAACAACCCGCTATTATGCTTAAGTTTTCTTTCTTCACAAGAAACATAGATTTGCTCATATCCAACATATCCATTTTTCTTTAGAATTTCTTCAATAGTAGTTTTTCTAAGGTACATATCGGTAATCAGTAAGACCTTTTTGCCGGTATCAAGAGCCAACTCATAAAGTTCTTTCCCGGCTTCCCTGGCTCTGCAAAAGTTTATTTCCAGTTCCGCTTCCTTTATGATCATCTGCTTTATTACCTGATGTGGTAAAACATACTGTGTTTCTATATATTCATATATTTCATCAATATTAATATCTTCAAATGACGGATGTGTTTTCCCATATGCCAAACGAGCTAATCTTTCTCCTTCTTTTCGCATTTGTGCAAATGACACTGTGCTTCCCGTCAATTTTAAAAAATAACCGTCTAATAAAGTAAAGATATCCTCAGGCTGATAAAAGGGACGTGTGATCAATGTGTCGAATATATCAAAACTGATATATTGTTCACTGCCCAATGCCACCTGTTCTTTCATATATTCCAGGCCGCCATTCCATGTCGTTCTTATCGATTCGAAGAAATGATCATTGATATTTTCATTCAAAGTTGAACAATATCTATCGACAATAGCCATAGCTTCTTTTCTTTCTTCTGCTTTAAAATTGTCATTCGCCAGATTGCTCCACATCCTGGCATAATGCTTTCGTGCATTTAAGAAATGATCTACTATCTCCTGAGAAGCTTTCTTCGCTTGCAAAAACATATCAACTTGATTAAATACAAATGAAATATCACTCATATTTTTCTTGAATTTACTTAACGAAATTCCCATCGAATTAGTTGATGCATTTTTATTGGTACAATAAAAATATGCGTCATTATTCACTTTTGTCAGTACTTCAGCTTCATAAAATAGTATCGAAGAAAAGAAAATATCTTCGGTCATAATGATATGTTCTGATACCTCCCTAAAAAACGCCATACATTTATCCCATAACTTTTTGCTGTATAGCTTGTTCCATATGGTATGCCACGAATAACAATTCGCTTCCTGGACAAAATATGCCTTTCTTATGTCCATCCCAGTCAATCTGGTGAAATTGAAACAATTATCATGATAATTATAAACACTACATTCCCCTTCATCTTCCCAGACAGTTTTGCCAATAACGATATCCGACTTGGTTGCTTCTGCCCTTCGAATAAGTGTCCGATAAAAATCGAATGATAAATAATCATCACTATCAACGAATGCAATATATTCTCCCTGCGCAATTTCTGCACCACACACCCGTGCTTTTAGTAATCCTTGATTCTCTTTATTGTCCACAAACTTTACTCGGAGATCCATTTTTAAATAACTGCGGATCATTTCGCAAATATTTCCTGGTGAACCATCATTTACAACTATCACTTCGATATTTTTATAACTTTGTCTGAGAATACTTGATAGGCATCGTTCAAAATACTGTTCTGTATTATATACCGGAACAATGACGGAAATTAATTTCTTATTCATTTTTGTTTCCCTCATCTGCATTCTCCAATTTTTTATAAATATACTTACCAAACGGAACCTTATTTAATGCCGCCTCTAAAATTGAAATATGCCGCTTCATCTTCGTAATTTGTTCTTGCTGTTGTGCAATATGCATTTCTCTCTCCATAAGCAATCCCTGGCCGGTTTTCAACTGTTCGTTAAGCATTTCTCTTCCAAGCTCAAGTTCGCTGATATATGAGTCCTTGCCTTGAAATATTTCGTTATACCTCTCAATATCGTTTAATAGCTCTTTGATGTAGCTTTCCTTCCTATTAGAATGTTTTTCCCATTCTTCAGCTTGCACTAACAATTCTCTAATATAGATTTCTTTACTTTTTACATCAGCTTGATAACGTTGGATTATTTCTCCAAGTTCTATAATGTAAGCGTCTTTTTCCGCGGTATCCTTTTGATAACCGGCGATGTCCTTCTGTAAATTTTCAATATATCCCTCTTTTCCCGATATATCCACTTGATAGTGCCGGATTGTTTCCCCAAGTTCTATAATATAGGCATCTTTTCCAGAGATATCTTTTTGATAACTCGCGATGACCTGTCGTAATTCTGCAATATATCCATCTTTTCCCGATACGTCTGCCTGATAGTCCGCAATTACCTGTCTTAGTTCCGTAATATATCCATCTTTTTCTGAGTTATCTGTTTGATAGTCTGAAATTGTCCGCTTAAGCTCGGCAATATATTCATCCTTCCCGGAGATATTGACTTGGCAGCCTTCCAAGGCCTGCTTTAACTCGGCTATATATTTATTTTTTCCTAAGATATCAGCTTTTCTTTGTTTTTCTAATTCATCGATATAGCAATCTTTTCCCGCTATTGTTTTTTCAAATGCTGTCACTGTATCCGTCAGAGTGTTGGTCAACTGTTCTATTTCTGCCGTACAAATCTGATATTGCTTTTTCAAGTTTCCTTGCTCTTGTTCAATTCTGGCTATATATTGCTTTTTTTCACCAACGTCCTTCTGGTATTTGTCCAGATGTTCACTATTAATCTGAATCTGCTCTTTTAAAAATGCATTATATTTTTTAAATTCTCGTATTTCAAAATAATATTTCCTGATCATATCCTTATTTTTTACATCAGCATAATTAACTAAGCTCTGGTAAGAAAGCAAGTCTACACCCGCAATCATTTTTTGATATTCTCTTTCAGAAAAGAATAGTACTCCCAGACCGAAGCTAAAAGGAAATTCTATCGTATGTGCATATTCCTGCTTCACTTCTTCCCAAAAGATATGAGACCCCATTACCTCACCAAGAAGCTCATCTTTCCCAATGTCATGGAAAAATACGACACCATCTTCTTTCACTTTATCTTTCCATGATAAAAAATCATGTTTGACATTCTCATATGTATGTGAGCCATCAATATGCAGTAGATCAATTGATTTATCCGCGAACACCCGGATTGCCTTATCAAATGTCATTCTTAACATATTAGCATTTTGATTGTTAAAACAACTATCCTGAATCCTTTTATACTGGGTGTAAATATCCTCTTGATAATCTTTTTGGGTAAAACTGTCTCCTTGCCATGTATCAATTCCATAAAACTCAGAGTCCAGGCTTTTATCTTTTATTGCCTGCAGAAAAGCAAACGCGGAACAGCCATAATAACTACCAAGTTCTACAATCTTCTGCGGTTTTTTAAAACATACATAATCATAAGCAAAATTCCTATGACCTGACCATGGAGAATATACCATCATTTCTTTGTTATATCTATCACTGTCGAAGACCGGCAAGTGATATACCCAATTTTTCTCACTCATCTAATCGATCCTATCTACTTTAAAGCACTCCATTGTATTATTAAAAACACCATAAATCAGCTTATTATGTGTGGTATTGATAATATGGATGGCCTGATTGATCCAACATTGTTCCACTTGCTTCAGCACGTCATAACCTTCGCCTATCCCCAGTGTAATAAAATAATCCCCTTCCCGCACTTGGGGCCACCGCACTGCAAATGAAATAATACTCTTACCCCCTTCAAGCGGAGCACCTTCCGCTCCTGAAGTCATCGATGTCTCTCCAAAAGTTTCATTGCCAAATTTATCTCGTACTTGATAACCCACGATAATACTTTCTATCTTTCGGCTGCTCTTTACAACCATTCGCACCGTGATCATCTTACCTTGCTCACAATATTCCGCAAAAGGGACTTCATCTATCTGATAATAGAAACTTTCTATTATCACATCCATCCTTCCACTATATTGATTCACCGCCGGCTTCACAAAATTATCTTTTAAAATCAAATGATATGTATCTTGAAGCTGTCTCTTCGTACTTTCGTTCAAAATACTTCCCTGCTTAACCTTGTAATATTCCGTAATGGCTTCTTGGGCATCACCATCATATATCATGACCCCGTGATTCATTACAAATATTCTTTTACAAAACTTCGTTATTGAATTCAGGTCGTGAGATACGATCAGCACTGTTGACTTCTGAGAAAATTCTCGAATTTTGTTATAACATTTTTGTTGAAAAAAAACATCTCCGACACTTAATGCCTCATCGACAATAAGAATATCCGGCTCTACTGTGATCGCGATTGCAAAGGCAAGTCTTACAAACATCCCCGAAGAATACACTTTAACCGGTTGATGGATAAACTCTCCGATATCAGCGAAATTAATAATATCATCTAATTTTGCCTGCGTTTCTTCTTTGCTATAGCCCATTATAAGAGTGTTAAGATAAATGTTCTCTAATCCAGTATATTCGGGACTAAAACCGGCGCCTAATTCTAATAACGCCGCAACTTTACCTTGTATTGCTACTTCTCCCATAGTCGGCTTGATGACCCCGGTTAATATTTTTAACAATGTGGATTTTCCGGAACCATTTAAACCAATTATACCGATACATTCCCCTTTTGAAACAGTAAAACTGACTCCTTTTAACGCTTCAAAATCCTTATGATATCTTTTTCCCGTAAGTGAAAAAGCTTCCTTAATCTTATCAGTCTTCTTGCTATACAGCGGATATCTTTTTCTTACATTAGATACTTCTATAACCGTCTTCATAACTATACCTCATCAGCAAAAAAGGGCTTGAGCCTTCTAAAAACCAATACCCCCATAATGAAGATGATAATTGTTATCGTCCAAAAATACAGGGTGTCACTGCCATTTTCCCAAAACCATTTATTAAAAATAAGACTATCCCGATAACCGTTAATAATGTAATGCATCGGATTAAGGCTCAATACTTTAGCTACATTCTCATCAACCATCGACTCTTCGTTCCATAAGATTGGTGTGATCCAAAATCCAATCTGAATACAGACATTCACAATCGAAATCGTGTCTTTAAAAAATACTGCCGATGCCGATAACAGCCACACTAACCCCAGACCATAAACTGCTGTCGCCAAAGTATAATAAATAATCTGCAGATTGCACAAATTAAAACCATACTCATAAACCCCAAACATAACAATTAAAAATACAATAAAGAACAGATGTACAAAAGCTGAAGACACCAGCTTAATAATCGGTATAGCTTCAACATTAAACTTGATTTTCTTTACTAAAAAACTATACTCAATCAAAGAACCACTTCCTGAAATAATAATATCAGAAAAGAATACCCAAGGGATATATGCTGCTGAAAACCACAATATATATGGAGCATTTCCAACTGGCAGATTCTTAAATCCCATCTGAAATACATACCAAAATACTAAAATCGTTATTAACGGCATTACGAACGCCCAGATTATTCCTAAAAACGAATTGGCATAACGAGCTTTAATATCATTTTTTGCCAGCTGTATAATTGTTCTAAAAGCACCTGATTTATTCTCCATTATTTATGAATGCTCCTGTAAGATTAATTTATAAAACAGATTTACAAGCTGGGGATCATTAATAAAATCTGACATAGGCAGCCATGCATCTTCTGCCTGAATCTGTAAATCAAATTTAATGACAAACGGCATAAAAGCATCTGCAAAATCAGTAATTCCTCTATGTATTTCCTCTATCTGCTTTAGATAACGATTTTTTTCTTTAAATTCAAACTTTACTTCTTGATCCGCTGTTAAAGTATAGTGTTTAAGCGACGCTTGAGGGGATGAAAACATCTTTTCAAAACAAAATACCTGCTTAGTACCAAGTGGAATACCTATATTTTTATCCCTTCGAATTTTGTCATCTGCGAATAAATATGTAAACACACCACCCAAATGGATATAATTAGAAATTGTCTCATCATCAGTCGCTGCTACCAGTGCACCGACAATCTCATTATCCCAGCCATATTCCCGCGAAATATTTTGTAAATATCGAAAGATTGTCCCATGCCATCCCAAGTCAAAAATCGCTATTTTCTCCCGATGAGCCAGCATCTTCTCCATGTAGGATAAACCGGCTGCTTTATACTGCTTCAAATGGATCAGCACTTCTTCTTGGTGTTCCAGAACCATCCTTTTAATCTTTTCATATGTCTTAGGTGTCAAGTATTCCCTTGGGTTAATGTCATAACTTTCATAATACTTACTCATAAAAGCTAATCCGAAATCTTCCAACTCTTCGCCAGTCAAAAACCTAATATTACGATTCATTGCCCGGTGAAGCCAATAATTATTGATATATTCTTCCGGATGATCTTCAAAGGTTATTTCTGATATAGCCCTTCTTGACACATATAAATAGTCAGTTACTGATGGGAAAAATTTATTATAGATTTTATAAAACATCTCTCCGTCCCGAGAGCAGAATAATAATTTATCAATTCCTTGTCCCTGTACTAATTGCTTTAACCAATGGCAAACCCCGCAGCACAATATTCCTGCATATTTATATCCCATTTCATAAAAAAAACTCATATCTGATGTGGGCAGATGAAATTTGCAGGCCATTAAGGCATTGTAATATTTCAAAACTGGTGAAGTGCCCAAATAGTTGCGATAATATCGACTGTTTGATTTTATGTTGGGAAAAATCATATCCGCTTTAATATCTTCAAATCTATTGCTGCAGCGCAGAACAAAAGCTTCTTCTGCCGATGTACAAGCGGTGTCGTCGATGCATACTCGATAACCACTCTCTTTTTCATACTTAATTGGGGTTCCCAGATTGCTAAATCTTTCGCGCCATACAGACTCCCACTTCTTCCACTCATTTACTGTGAACAAAATGTATCTATCGATCTGTTGATTCTCTTTAATAAGATTCAATAATTGCTCATTATAAATGTAAAAGTCACATAAATCCTTTGCTGCATCTCCCTTTCCACAGGCCTTTGCTATAGCCAGAAAATAATTTTCCGGCTCTGCATTATCGAACACTGAAAAAACAAATACATCCTGCCATTGAATCAGTAACCTTTTCTCTTTGCTGATTTTTTCATAACACTTTGTAACTTCTTCAACTGTATGGTTCTTCCACTCCGGATAGCTTAATCTTAATCTTTTCTTCTCCCATATATCCCAGGGCGTGTTTCCCATAATATGAATCTGAAAACATAATTTTAGTAGTATGATCAGCTTTTGAACATAGGAATATTGGCCGGATTGAGCCAACGAATCTAATTCTTTTGCAAAAGCAAACTGTATGCCATTGTCATCCCGGAGCAGATGTTTATACCCCCAATTTTCCAAGTTCCACCGTAGATTCATAATTCTTTTGTTACCGTTCACTTTCTTTTACAATAAAGTCCATATTCGCTATCCGGATATAATCTCCGATCTTTATCGCTGCTGCTTTACCCGATTCTATTCCAGCTCCATTCAAATAGGTACCATTTGAGCTATTCAGATCTTCTACATAATATTGACCGGCTTTAAAAGACACTTTACAATGTCTGCGGCTAACCGTTCTATTAAAATCAATTACTCCGTCTACAAGTTCTGCCTTCTGACCAATAACAAATTCATCTTCACCAATCCGGAACATTATCGGCCGTTGCGTTTTAACACCTTCCAGAATAATCTCATGGTTAGACTTTGGTGTACTATCAAGCACGCTTGAAAAAAGCGGTGTCACCTGTTGTGGAGGTGTTTGAATCCCTTGCTGCTTTGGTGTCAGCAAAGTTTTGTTTGATGGTTGTTTTGCCACTGACTGTATCTCTGCACCGAATACATCTATATTTGCTCGTTCAATATTTGTTTCTTTTTGATAATTACTGTCTGCTGCTATTTTTTTGTTTGTTCCTAAGTTTTGATGTTCTGCATGTTTTCCCATACGCCGCCATATGATAACTACTATCATAGCCAAAATAAGACCTGCGCCCACTGATATCTCTACACTATTAGATATATCAATTACAATTATCATAGCCATCACAGCCAGAAAGACTACTATCTGACGGTTTTTCTTGAGTTTCTTTTCATCTGTATTATTTTTTTTAATCGGCTTTTTCTCTTTTCTTTCCTTTTCTTTCCTTCTCTTTCTTTTCTCCTTCTTTTCCTTCTCTTCTTTTTGCGTAAGAATCGGCGCTTCCTCTGATTTCATAGAGCGAACAGGCATCTCCGGAATATAGGGTTCTACATTTCCAGCACTTGTATGACCATCTAACACTTCTTGTAATTTAGCCAGGGTAAAGTCTCGACTATTCAACAGTTCCCATATGTCCCTGACTATATTTTGAGGATACATATGAATTCCCTGATATACGAATGCAAGAATTGCCTTCACTGTATCTTCAATTGGCTCTTTTGTATCTGCCTTAGCATACGGTACATAAAGAAACTCTACCTTTTGTGACGGCTGAACAATATAGATGTACTCTGGCTCTAAAATCATATGGGTTGCTAATAACATGTACTCTTCCAGGCGTTTTATTTCCTGCAGTAGGTTTTTCAGAATATGTATACCCATTTCCACAGTTAAGCTTCCACTGCTCTTTAACAGCTCCTCTAAACTTGTCTTACCTGCCACATCATATCTGATCGTAACCCAATCATCGATTTGCTGCAGGGTCATAGGTACTAATTTCGGGATATTATTATTCTCAATGATTCGTCGCTCCATTGGATTAACTTCATCTACTGTCAGACGAATAGTTCCATCTTCTGAAATCATAGTTTTCTTTTCCATCTTCCTCTTCAGTCTCCTTCTATTAACTTTTCAACTATCGTATCCTACGCCAAATACACATAGTAAAATGCTATTATCGCACCTGGCAGCACGGCTACCATAAAAGGCATCGTCTTGGCCTGGGTTACTTTAAATGTTTCCATTGGCGCTGTGCTTTTTAAGATAATGGAACTCCAGATGGAATACAGAACATTAACCATCCTGGAAAGGAATGTTCTGGTGAATAAAAGAATCAGTGCACCGATTATACCACCCACAATAATGGTATAAAACATACAGTATAAGACAAACTCTATATTGGTAATCAATCCAATAATCGCGAATGCTTTGACATCTCCGGCACCGATCGCTTTTAAGATATATAAAAACATCATAATTGCTCCTGCTATCAGCATTGCTCCAGCACTAAACAAAAGTCCTGTCACACCACCCACCAACAGCGAATTTATCACTGCTATGGGGGCGAATATTAAAATTAATTTATTCGGTATTTTTTTCGTTTTAACATCAAAGTAAAAAGCTAATATAATAAATATACTTAAGATAATGATTGTCGACAATGTCACTTTTTCTTTCGCTCCTAACTATAATCTCTCGAATCCTGAACCTTATCTCTTGCGGTCTTCTAATCCCGTGTATGATTCTGTATATGATGCAATACTTTATTACGTATACTGCCAGCCATCACCTTACCGGAAGCCACCGCCGCTGCCGCCACCTGAGTATCCCGTATCTCCACCGCCTGAAGAGGAACTTCCACCGCCGCCCGAACTTCTGCCGCTGCTAGAGCTTTTTGCTTTGGACTCAGCAGAACGCATCGCACGATAACTACTTTTGGAGATGTCATCGACAAAGTCCTTTGTTGTAAAGAAATCCGCACTGTTCTGTGAATAAGCACTTGATTGAATATACTGCGGATTCAGTTCTTTAAATTGTTTTGCTACTTCATCGGCACAATTAAATAAAGTTGCAAAGACTAAATAATCATCCCACAAATGAACTTCTTTTGCCTCACGTTCGTTCACCAATGTGAAGTCCTTCAGATACTTCTTAAACCCAAACAGATTCAGACTTTGCCGCCGCCCTTCGGCATTCATAGCGAAATCATAAGAACTAGTGGTGGCTCCTCTTGGCATTGCCCATCCGCAATCAATAAGCTGCTTCTGGCCTGCTCTTTCGACTCCATCAAACCAGTATGACAATTCATAGTAATTTCTTGAAATCCACTGTTTTAGTTCTTTTTCCTGAAGAATGTGATCTTTACCCGATGCCAAAAACATAATTTGAAACAGCCTTTCTTCTATACGCTCTGCTGTAATCGAAAGTTTATTAAGGATCAAAGAAGTCTCCATCCTTTTCCCTGAACCTAGCGTATTTTTAGATTCTCTTATATCTACCGTGATATAACCTTGCTTAATCCACTTAAGAAGATAAGCACTGATAAGATTGCTTTTCTTCACCTTATGATGATAATAGTCTAATGCATAGTAGCAAGCAGGTAATTCTCCATTCATCGGAATGTCACGATAATATACAATTTCTTTTGATTTTATGCGTTTTGGACCCTTTTTTGTAAAGGAGGTGGTGATACTGTGGACAAAATAGAGTATAAAAGCAAGAATTCCCAATTGATAAAGAATCGGCAGGGAGCGGAACATGTATACCCAAACAAAAAACCTACCTTTGTTCAGTGCCTTCGCGAGTTCATCATCATAATCACTGCCCTTTTTTGCCACAGCTTCAACTTCTCTAAATGTCAGGTCGCTTGAAGCAGAACCAGAGACAATATCTGAGTTCAGGCGCATCAAGACAGTAACATGATTACTTTTGGTAAGGGCCTTTGTATTCCTGGCAATAACACTTCCGTCGATAAATTCGATATCACCGCTATACCCAAATCCCCATATGCCGGCATTTTCACTACTAAGTATGACATCCTGCCGCTGAATGGTAACCTGGATTTCCTCTGGTGGATTGGATAACTTACTATTTACAAAGCGAGAATAAAATCCATATGTATCATCGGCATAGTGTTTAATAAAATTGGTCATAGTATAGGTTAACGTATAGGTATGCTCACCATAGCTGCCAATTCCCCAGCATAGTTCCAATCCATCGGAAGTAGTGTTAATCCCGCATTTGTTCGCTTTATCTTCTAAAGATGCCTTCACATTCCAACTGCCGATATTCTGATAGATAGTACCCGTTTCATCCGATACACCAAAGTTAATAATTTCAATATCGCCTAAATTGGTCTGTGGAATATAACCTTCCGTACCGCTGTCGCGTGAAGTATTCCAGACTTGTGTAATCTGAGCTGAACCATCATCCATTAGCTGCACGGTAATGTCAATACGATGAATATTATCGCTGGCAGCCTGAACGATAACTGCAAAAGAGAACAGTCCTAAAATCAGAAAACAGCTCAGTGTAAGAAAATATTTTGCCAGCTTTTTCGTACCCCTCATCGTTTTATAGAAGGTATTTGATCCTTCTTGTCAGTCTTTTTCAATTTCCACATAGTTTATCCTTTCTATTGCTCCCCTGGAACATAGTCTTTTATTTCACTTTCATCAACGTTGTATGCATATTGGGTTGTGAGGACTCCACTCTTCTCAACCACAAGATTATCTTTAACCCACATAAGAGCTATTCTTCCAGTGACTTTATCTCCTTTGGAAAGAATTTCATCTGGATTTGAAAATGTATTTAGACTATACTCTGATTGATGTTCTGGGTAAAATTGAAACCCATCAATATACATTTGCGAAAAAACAATCCCATAGCTCACATCTGGGCCAACGCCTTCCAATGTAATATCTATCACTATGAATCCTTCTGAATCACTATCTGCCGGGAATCCATTGATTTCACCATCAGCATATTCAACCGAATTCAAAGTCAATTTATACTGGTATGGTTCCTCTACTCCGGATGTTGCTACACACACTGTATCTCCAATCCGTAAATCCGGAAATTCTGCTTCAACATCAAACTTATCTCTTTCGGACTTAACTTCACTCATTGTATCCTGTTCATTCGTAGTATTTTTCTCACTCGTAGCTTTTCCTTCATTTGCACCACCCGCCTCATCAGTACTATTCTTGCCGCATCCTGTCATACACATTGCTACCACTAATAAAATTCCCAAACATTTTATTTTCATTTCTAACTTCCTCCTAATATGATGCATATTTTACTGTTTTTAGATTCAATTCATTTGGTGATTCCGTTCCACCTCTATCACCTACCAGTGACTTGGTGATTCAGATACAAATCTGAAGATCAACTGATTTTCTCTCCAATATTGAGAGCGGTTACCCACATTAAGTGCCAAAATCAATTAACAAGTACCTATAGGCCATAAGTTAATATTTCATTTTCCATATATAACTTTTTGCTTTACTCGAAAGATTCATCTTATAATTTTTCACAAAGGGAATATTAATTGGTACTTCACATGTCACCTTGATACTCACAAAATCTGTACTTTGTTCCGCATATTCTACAACAACATTTTGAGCCCATTTTCCACTCATCGATTCCGTTAAATCCTTTTCTATTGATGATTTTAATTGCTTTTCGCCAAATGCGATTCCCTCCGGTCCATATGCTGTATCATATGAGATACTGTTAAGATCAAATCCACTAACGAAACTTTTTACTGCATCTTTGACCAGCGAATAAACATACTCATTATCACCAGTGAGATCCGCACCCAGTTTTTTGTCTGCCACTTCTTCTGCTTTCTTTACCAATTGCTTCTTTACTTTTTCACCTGTTGATCCAACATAACCTACCACATACCCATTTTTACAAGCCCCTTCTACAGCATCCTTAGTGGCTCTGTCCAAATTCATCTGCGCGGCAGAAACCATAATTAATATCCATAAAAAGAAGATAAACAGCATAAAAACAGGCGCTATGATAGCTGCTTCTAAGATCATATTTCCATCTTCTTTTTTCCACATCTTCTTTGGCATCTGACTCTCCTATTTATTTTCTTCTACATCACGGGCTAGTTATAATCTGATTTTCTATTGTTGTCCTGGAACATAGTCTTTTATTTCACTTTCCTCAACAGTGTATATGTATTTTGTCGTTTCCATACTTCTTTTTTCTATTGTAAGCTCTTTTCTACCATACCTTATAGCTATTTTTCCTGTAACTTTCTCTCCTTCTGACAATACATCATCTGGATTTGAAAAAACATTTAAACCGTAACTCTCTTGATGCTCAGGTGTGAATTGATTACTTCTCCCAATATATAACTCTGTCAGAATTATTCCATAGTTTACATCTGGTCCAACCCCTTCTAAAGTGATATCCGCCACTACAAATCCATCCCCTTCACCATCGTAATCATTAATTTCACCAGCAGCATATTCAATTGAATTTAAAGTGAACTTATACTGCCATATTTCATCTAATCCTGCTGATGCTACACACACTGTATCTCCAATTCGTAAGTCTAGAAATTCCGCTGTTGTTTCAAATTCATCTTTTTCAGTTTTATTTTCACTTTTTGTACTTGTTGTTTCTTGTTCGTTTGTAGCGCTTTCTCCGCTTGTAACACGTGGCTCACTGGCATCGCTTTTCCCACATCCAACTATACATATTACTAATATTAACAAAGTTCCTAAAAATTTTTTCCTCATCCTTTATTTCCTCCTAATATGATGCATACTTTACTGTTTTTAGATTCAATTCATTTGGTGATCCCGCCCCACCTCCATCACCTGACAATGACCTAGTGATTGTTGGCAAAAACCAAAGTTTCACTTTTGCTGAGCTTTCTATCTTAACCTGTGTTGGTTTACTTGCTAAGCCTTCTATATCTGTATCCTTTTCTACAACAGCTACTAATCGTTCATACTGACCTCCCCTTGGATGATACAACAGCATAAGCCTTAAATGATCTTTATATGTCCATTTAATTCCTTTACCACCCGGTAATTGATCGGTAAAGTTTAAGATCAACTCAACTTCTCTCTCATCTCGGTCTTTATTATCACTATTTCCTAATGTTATAATATCATCAGCGGTGTGAATTACGGCATATGCTAAAACCACTCCTAAATATATTAATGGATAAGACTTAAAAACACTAACTCTATCATCCCGCAATGCAGCAATTGAATTCATTACTAACCGTATTAATATAATTTCTCCCATGGATAGTGCATAATTCGCTCCGCTTACATATTGCCCATACATAATAAATTCCAATTTTTTATTTTCATAACTCATATTCCCAGGTAAATCATCAAACAAATCTTGGGGCTGCTTAGATCCAACCTCATTTAACAGGTATTCATTTATCAACGCCCTATCGCGTAAATTCTTTATCCCATTCAATAATTTTTTCAGTAAATTATTGCTCTGCTCATACATCTTCTCCTGACTCTCTGTATTAATTTCAGTAGCACCGGCGCTTATATCCTGCATAGTACTTACAATTCCACGCAATTTATCATAAACCGTTTGATCATTGGCAATACCTTCTAAATCATTAATCATATCTAATATCTTAGTGAAACTTGTATCTGCTTCTGACTTATACTGATTTTCTTGATCTTTCACCTCCTGACTTGGATCTTCTTTATATTCCTTTTCTTTTGCCCATTTATTAACATCGGTAATCTTTCTCACCATTCGTTCAAAATCATGATCCTGTTCTTCTTTCACAGCTTTCTCAAAATCGATTTTGTTTTCCAGAAAATATAGTGTCAATCCTACTGTCATTAGATAGTTTTTGGCCTTTGTCAGATTATCATCAAACGTCTCTTGAAGTTTAGTTGCCGCATCATTATCTAGATCTAATGTCCATATATATGTATAAGTGAGTTCTGGTCTAACTATATTTTCTATTCCACCAATTATATTTTTTAATTCTCTTTCTATAATCTTTACATTCGTTTGATATGTTTTATATTCTTCCTTTATATCACTAATTTTCTGTTTCATATCTTCAAAATCTTGATCTTTCATAATAGTTTTTTCTAAAGATTCCTTAAGCTCCTTAGTCTCTTCGGTCACTTGAAAATCTCCTATTATTTTATTGATTTCTTTGTTTTTCTCTCTCGCATCATCTATTTTATCTGGTACATCATCTAAAGCTTTCATTATATCATCTGTATTTCCTGATTCCGTTGTAAATGTACTTAGTAAACTCGTCAGGATGCCTGTTGCCGTCTTATCAAGTTTCTTTATCTCTTCAATCTTACGCTCTTGATTCGCTATTGCTCCTTCATATACTGCAGCCATCGTTAGGTCATCATTTAATATACAGTTGTCTCTTTCTTCCTTAAGACTGTTCAGCGTCAGTGATAAGGGACCCAGACCCGTTGTATCAGATCCTACGAGAACTTCTTCCAAACAACTTTCCGCACATCTTCTGGCGATGGTATCCATGTTAAGATCTGTTTTTTTTGCCTTAACCTTATTCTCTAATTTTTTCTTAATCCCATCTGTCTTTGTCTCTATATCCTTTAAGACCTTATTTCTCTCCTCAACAAGCTTACTAATTTCATCTTGTTTATCAACCATCTCACTAAAGCTTTCCATCGCTGCCCCGTTTTCTTCAAAAAACCCCAATGCCTCCAATACTCCTTTTCCAAATGTATATACACCCGTATACTTTGAGTTCTCTAATAATTGGTTCTCTAAAATTTCAGAATTAACGGTTGGATTCAATATATTTCCAGTCTCTAGTGTTACTTTCACATTCTCTAATATAGCCATACTAAATGTATTTTCAACACCACTTGTATAAGTCTCAACAACATCTTTAGCATGTGCCATTGATTTATCTTCCTTACCTGTATAAGCTAAAATTCCATATTCATTAGCAAGTTTACTGCTATATTCAGCTAATACAGAATCTGCTGCTGCTTCAGTGGCTAACTCAAGTCGCTGCTTCGCAGTACGGACTCGAATTCCATCTATCAAAAGTCCTCCCAGTGCTACAAAACAAAATATAATTATCAGCAAAAAGATAGATACTGATCCTGCTGTTCCATGAACAAATTTTGTCATTCTTCTCATCTGATATCTGCTCCTTTCACAGCCCAAGCTTTTTTAATACTTTATCTAAATCTTTAAATTGCTCACGCAGCTCATCCACTACGAATATTGCCACTCGCACATTACGTATTCCTTCAACTGGATCACTCCACTTTGCATAAGCTATTGCTTTTACATCTGAGTTTATGTTGAAATTTTTTAATATATCGGGAATCTTAAACGCACTGGTTGCTGTCACTTTGATACGACTGGATCCATCTGTTAGCAATTCTACCTTTATCGTTGTATTATACTTCGCTGAGTAATATGTCTCTCCTTTTCCCAGCTTACTACCTGTTTTTCCTGATGATTCAGCGCTTCTAACATTAAAGATTTCTCTGGTAATAATATTATCTTCAAACAACTTCCAGTACAGGCCATCTTCGCCATTCGTATTATAAGTAGTGACTTTTCCATTATATCCATCATCATCGCCTAAATTACTAGTATCATTCAACCAGGTATGCGCTATCCCATCTGCTGCTGTATGAGCTACATATGAGACTACTGCTTTTTGATATACGACAATCGTCATAAATAGTAAAACCATTGCCATAATCAATATTGACGGGTACAAGAAGGTAGCTTCCATAATTGCCGAACCCTTTTCATCTTTATGAAATTGCCTTATCTTATTGCAAAATTTTCCTATCACTACGTTCAAACCTCTTCTTTAGTGGTTAGTATGAAAACTTGCTTGCACAAGCTTTCATACCAAAGTTCAATCATCCGCCTGTGATTGTTTTCATCTCTGTATCACCTTTGTTAATCAAACTCTGTACCCACTCCATAATTTTACCTCTAAATAAAACAGCAATGACTACAATGATTGCAATAACCATTAAAACTTCTAAAGTCTCAATTCCATCTTCTTCATACCAGAAACTTTTCAGAAATTCTCCCACTTTTCTCACCTCCTCTCATATGTTGTAAGCTTCATATTCTTCGATGTACTAAAATAAAGAAAGTGCCGGATAGCCAACAATAATCATAACAATCACAAACACGATCATTAACGGTGCGACCATCTTTGATGCCGCTTCTTCCCCGCGTATTTGTGCCTGAGCTTTACGCTTTTCCCAAAGAACTACGGATAAATCCGATAAAGCTCGAACTAAATCGTCCCCACCTTTCCGATAATTCAAAAGAAGGGTGGTGGTAAACATTGAAATTTCTTGGATTGCACATTTTTTACTTAACTGATTCAATACCTCCGAAAAAGGCATATTGTTCTCAACTTTAACCATCGCTTCATGAAGTTCATGATATAGAGGATTGTTATCCTTTTCATGCTCCTTTGTTTTTACGCATCGGATAAACGCTTTTTGCACGGTCTCGCCAGCATTGATCAGCAAAACCATCTTGCTCAGAAATTCTGGTAATTCATAAATAATCGAAACCCGGCGTTTCTTTACCTTTGTCCCCAGATCTTGAATCATAAAAAGCGGAAACATAATCGCCATAACCCCTATGACTACCATTGTCAAGGTATCCCCATTTTGAGCCAAACCGACTAACAGAACAAATGCAACACCAAAGAAAGCCACCGATATCAGACGCGCTATAAAAGCAATCGTCTGGTTCTTCGCCTCTTTCATGCCATACAAACTAATCATCTTTTGCTGTACTTCCGCCACCTGGGCATGCAGACGCGACATAAGGTCAAAACTTGCTATCATTTCCAAAGCACAAGGTGCTATCATGGGTATCATAAGTTCTTTCTTATATTCTTGAATGAATACACCATATTTTTTGCCCGCTCGAAGCTGAAAGAAAATGAGTAGTCCCAGCACTGTCAACAACATTATTATTAATATCAGCATTTCCCTTCCCTCACATTTCAATATTCATAATCTTCTGTCCCAGCAAAAGTGCTCCTATCAGCAACATCAGACATACTGTCATCACAATTGGTCCAGCCCCGTTCCAATCATATAAGGGGTCTAAGTAGTCACCACTTGTTACCTTTAACAGTAATACCATTGCCACCGGCATAACATTTAATATCTGTGACTCGAATTTCTTTTGTGAAATCTGTACCTGGATATCCTGTTGAATCTCTAACTTATCACCAATTATGGTCGCTGTCCGTTGAATAACTTCAACCAGACTTCCACCTGTTCTTTTACAAGTAATAAATACATCGGCAAAATTTTGAATATCTTCAACATCTGATCGCTGAGCAAAATCTTCAATTGCCCGCTCCAAGGTATCACCATTTTCCACTCTTCGGTTAATAATATCGAACTCCCGCAGAATATAAGTATTCGGATCGGGATATAGAAGCCTTAAATCACTTGCCACTTCTTTAAATGCACTTTCGGCTGAACGTCCTGCTGCCAACGAGGATGACAGCGACTGTATCGCCTCTTTAAATTGCAAATTCAAAATATGTTTCCGGTTATTCAACAATTTTTTCCGCTGCCAGATAGGTGCCAACAATGAAAATAATGACACAATTAGCACAACCCACCACTTCTCATAAAAAATATACCCAATAAGAGCAAATACAGCACCCACCATGATCACCGTGGTCAACCACTCTCTTAGACTTAGTGTATAGCTGCCATAATCAATTAATTTTCTGTCCGTATTATTTCGCCCTGCAATAATCTTTAGTCGCGTATCACGTACCTTTTTCTGATGTGCTGCGGCGCGTTTTTCTTCTGATTTTTCCTTTTCAACAGATGCTCTTCTTTTCCATCTGCGAAGAATCAATACTGCTAATAATGTAATGATAATAACAATACCAACGACATTCTCTATAATGTTCAAACAATCCCTCCCCGCACTGCTTTATCAGTTATTTCTATAACTTTACTCCTGTCATCCGTAATTTTGACATATCATGTAACTCGTTTCCCGTCTTCTTTAATTCACCTAAGACTTTGTTTCCCTTTTCTCCCGTTTCTTCAAAAAAATACAATGGGCTCAACTTGATTTCTCCTGTGGCCACATCATACCCGAGTACTTCAGTAATCTCCAGAATCTTACGCGAATGATCACGCATCCTTGACAAATGCACCATGATATCTATGGCCGATGCCACCTGTTGTCTGATAACCTGCACCGGCAATTCGGCACCAGTAAGAACCATCGTTTCCAATCTGCTCAGCATATCCCGGGTGGAGTTACTATGCCCGGTCGACAAAGACCCATCATGTCCGGTATTCATGGCCTGCAACATATCTAAGGCCTCGGGTCCACGGACTTCTCCCACGACAATCCGATCCGGTCTCATCCGCAAAGAAGACCTGATCAAATCCCGGATACTAACCTCACCTTTACCTTCTGTATTAGCATTTCTAGTTTCGAGACTAACCAAATTAGAAACTGCCTTGATTTGTAATTCTGCTGAATCTTCCACCGTAATAATCCTTTCATTACTTGGTATAAAGTTGCTTAATACATTCAGAAAAGTGGTCTTACCAGAACCTGTTCCGCCACTTATAAAAATATTGTATTTAGCTTGTACTAATTTTTCAAGAAAGCTTGCGGCTTCTTTTGTAATACTGCCAAACCGGATATAGTCATTAATTGTCAAAGGCTTATCCGGAAATTTACGAATGGTCATCACCGGACCTTTAAGGGCAATCGGCGGCAATACCACGTTTACGCGAGATCCATCTGCCAGTCTTGCATCTACAATTGGCGAAGATTCATTTACAATACGATTTACCTTTGATACAATCGTCTGAATAATATCTTCCAGCTTCTCTTGTGATTCAAACTTCAATTCACTCTGCCGTACCACACCAGCCTTTTCAATAAATATCTCTTTATGGTTATTAATCATTATCTCGCTGATCTCACGATCATCTAACAGCGGCTGCAGCGCATCCAAGCCCCGAAACGAATGATAAATGCGGTCTACAATAAATTGCACATCCTTTGACTTGACCGCATTCTTAGATGCATACTCAAACACTGCTTCTTCTATATATGTTAAAATTTCGTCATCCTTTAGCGAATGCATAAAATCCAAAGTTTCTCTTAACTCTTCCATTAACGACTTTATTACACTATCATCAACCATTCATCTTCTCCGTATCAGGTAATACATTTTCCAAACTATGTAATACTGCCTGCGCAAAACCACGATGCTCCAACTGTTCCTCAACCCTCTCGGCAAACTGCCACTCAGCGATATATGGCAATGCCCCTTGAATTGGTAGTTCTGTGTCAAGGTAATCACCATTTATACAGCAGCTTGTCACAAAATGCACCTTCGCTTCATTGTAGCAATCAATACCCAATAGCTTTTCACTATATCGCGCCGTATACTCTGTCTTAAAAATACTTATTCGATCGTTGCGCATCAACCATATAATTTCATTACTTTTACGCAAGATGCTTTGATTACGTTCATGCATCTGCGAATCCATGTCTACAATAATATAATCATAGTCTTCTCTACCCTTTAGCATTTGCAGCAAATACTCCGCATCTTCTCCTGTAAACTCCTGCATTTCTTCGGGATTGTTAATAAAATCAAAATACTCAAATTCGCCTTCTATATCTTTCCTTTTACTGCCTTCAATCTTGGACAGCAATTTATCCGAACGGTTTTGGACATAATAGATAATCTCAGAACTTGCCTGGTTATTATTCTCATCTTTCAGAAATAAAGATGTTGAGTGAATTGTCTCTAAATTCAGGAAAAAGACCCGATGTCCGCGACGTACTAATTCCTTTGCCATAGTAATTGCATACAATGTTTTACCTACCGATGAATTCATTGAGAACACCGATATCACCTGGGTTCTACTCGTTTCCTCGATATACTGTTCATTCAATCCTACCGCATCAAAATATACTTCTATAATGTCTTTTTCTAGTTTAGACAAGGCCTGATATTTTTTAATAGTAGGATAAGTAAATTCTTCGCTGTAACTTTCATCATTCAGCAGCGCAATCACTCGTATTTTCTTAATGTCGTCTTCGCCCAAAAACTTTGGACTTATAACCAACATATCAAATTCCATTTCTTCGATTCTTTTTCTTAACGAACTTTGATTGCTCACCAATCTTATATCTAATTTGGAATTTCCATTTCGATTAGAAAAATACGTCATAAATCGCTGCAAATATTCTTGTTCTTCATCGCATATCAATACCTTGATTCTTTTCATACTATCTTACTCCCACTGTTTTAGCTTCATTTTAAAAGAAATTCACCTTTTCAATTATATTAATAAGAATTTTAAATACCTTATTCAAAAATAGCATTTCGTCAAAAGTTGTGCATACTATTAACACCATTATACCATATTTTTAATGGAAATTCAATGAAATTACGCATATT
>Ga0153922_1000221_pt1 | contig 23531 bp, 19 predicted proteins | sample TSNJ006MetaG_FD_104723 | JGI IMG/M metagenome (GOLD analysis project Ga0153922, IMG submission 104723) | Attine ant fungus gardens microbial communities from New Jersey, USA - TSNJ006 MetaG | ecosystem: Host-associated > Fungi > Mycelium > Unclassified | place: USA: New Jersey, Brendon T. Byrne... | reverse complement strand
TTCCATCCGCTTTATTTGTATGCAGGCATCTATCAAATCCGAAAAAAGAAAACACTTAACATATTAATAGCTTAAACTGTTTCTGCCTTTTTGATGTTGAATATTATTAACTTAATGACATTGATCATGGCCGCTTTACGCCCTCATACACGCATTTTTAATTCATGTAAATAGGAATTTGTATATCAAAAACGCCTGGACAGGAGAAATCTGTCCTGGCGTTTTTGTGTTTTTCAGGCATTTCGGTTTCCGACCCCGCTGCCGTTCACCGCCTTTTCCAATCTGTTTTAACCCCGACAAAAACAGATTGGAGGCAGACTCATGAAAAACTATAAGGACAGTGATTACGCACTGAATAAATACAGCGCAGGAATCGTCTACCGCTTCGGCAACCAAATTATGGAGATCACCCTTGCCGATTATCTTGCCGCGAATCCCGATAGTACGGAACAGGATTTTCAAAAATGGAAGGCTTTATCCGACAGCATCTATCTTGATCAGGTGCGAGCCGAGAATGCCCAGACAAAAAAGAATGATTCCATACATGGCATGGAGGAAAGCCGCAATCTCGGCGGGATTCCCCTAGATGAAGAGTACATCGAGACTCAGGAGCGTGAAACGGCGAAGAATGCACTTTCCATGCTTTTGAAAAGCGGAATGCTGACGGAAACGCAAGAGCGCCGGTTTAGGATGCACATCTTCGATGGCTTATCAATACGGGAAATTGCTAGACGCGAGGGTGTGGTTCCCAACGCAATTGAGCAAAGTGTCAGCTCTGCAGTGGACAAGCTCAAAAAACATTTTAATTTTTTCTGAGCTTAAGCATGTACACCCCCCTTAAAAAAGTGCATTGGGTGAGGGGAATGTTTCTCTCACCTTGCACCTTGACAAACATCGGCACCTTGCCGGTCATATTTCGGAACACCGGGTAACGTTACCCCCCGCGCCGAGCGCCAGGATCGCCCAGTCAGCAATGGCTGGGCAGGAGCGCCCGCTCTCATTTGAGATCGGCAGACACAAGGCACGGAGGTCATAATGATACCTTTCCCCACGGGGAACCCGCGAAGCAAAAGTAGCGGGGGAAGCGTCGCTCCGGCTGGGACAGGCCGGAGGGAGCTTTCACGCGGGGCGGATTACCGCCGCGGCTCGGTGTACCATTAAATTTTGAATTGTATTTTTATCCGCTGAATTAACGGTTTGGCGGTACAGCAGTGCGGCGGAGCAGTCCGGTCAATAATAAATGCGCTATTGAGACGCAAACATCCGGGTCCGTATGGGTAAAGGATATGCTTTGCGAAAAAAACAAGACGCGCGATCCGCCGGATCATAACCGCCCCACCGCACTTCTGTGCCGCCAAGCCTTTCATTGCATCCATGAAGGGAGGTGAAATATTGTTATCTGAAATTATACGGGAGATACCACCCGACGTCGCGGCGCGGTACGGGCTCGAAGGCAATCCTTTATTTCTGGCCTACGGTTGCATCCTACTAGAACGGAACACCGGCAAGGCTTATGTTTATAAGGCGGTCAACCTGGAAACCCGGCGGTCGGCGCAGATCAGTCGCAGGGTGAAGCAGATAGACGAATCGAAATATGAGGCCATTGCCGCGAAAATCCGCACATGCGGCATCGCCGGAGCCGGACGGTACTCTGTGGACATGAAACCCAACCAAAGCCTGCGCCCGGATAAACTCTCGGAAATACAAAAGCTCATCTTTGAGGATATTCTGCCGCTGTATGGTTACGCCGTCCGTGAGAAGCAGGTGGAACTGGCCGAGCATATTCTCGGCGCAATCAGCCACCGAGTTATCTCTCTGTCCGAGGCCGAGGTGGGCACAGGCAAGACCCACGCCTATCTTATCGCCGCCGCCCTCGCCAAGCGGAGCCGCGTCAACGATTTCTGGCTGAGTGGGAAATATCCGGGCCAGAGCTACATCTCCAGCACGCATATGCCCGTGGTGGTGTCCACTTCCAGCATCGCGCTCCAGAAGGCCATCGTCACCGATTACATACCGGAAATATCAAAAATACTTATGGAGCACAGCATTATTCAGACACCGCTCACCTGCGTGATCCGCAAGGGCAAGGAGCACTATGTCTGCGAGAAGAACCTGCGGGCATTTCTGTACTTTGAGCGGGATGACGCCATAAAAAAGAAGCTCGCCGCCCTGCTGGAGAACACCGCGGCCACCGACCTGGGAGACGCCGACGGATTGAAGCCCTATGTCAAGCGTAAGATCGGCGTGTCCGGGCGGTGCGGCAGGGAGTGCCTCTTTTACGAGAACTGCCGTTACCTGCGGCATATGAAGCGGGCGCAGTCCGGCGAGATCGACTTTCAGGTCTGCAATCACAATTATCTGCTGGCCGACGTGCTCCGGCGCGCGAAGGAGCAGGGTCCTCTAATCCCCCACTATCAGGCGGTTATTATTGACGAGGCTCACAAGTTCCTTCCCGCCGCCCGGCAGATGTACGGTGGGTCGCTGTCAGTCGAGGTATTTCCCCGTTTAAGAGAGACTTTGTGCTCCTTCACGTTTAAACACTACGAAAGCCCGACGCCCGTGCGCCGCCTGGCTCTTAAGCTGGAGGGACAGGGAAAAAGCCTGTTCCGGCTGCTGAATGAGAACATCCCCAAGGGCAGTTATGATGACGAAACCGAGCGGTTTGCCACCGTCATGGACGAACAGGCCGCCCGGCATCTCAGCAATATCTGCCGCATTATTGACAATCTGGAACTGGCTCTGGCCGAAAAGCCCGTACTGGACAGATACAAGGGCAGGTGCTCGCAGGCGCTGTGGGAGCTTGGCAATATTTATGAACAGGCCGCTGTCCTCGAAAGGCACGGCAGCCTGGTCTGCTGGCTGGAGAGGGAAAAGCCGAAAGAAACGGAAGCTTCATTGCTCCGCGCCATCCCGAAAAATCTGGACGAACTGCTTTATAGAGATATCTGGAGCAAGGGCGTTCCCATTGTCCTCACGTCCGGTACGTTATCGGCGAGCGGCAGTTTTGAGCACATTAAACGAAGCCTGGGACTGAACAGGATCAGGAGCGGCGGGCTGTTGGAAACGAGCAAGCCATCGCCTTTTCGTTACATGGACAATACTCTGCTGTATATCAGTGAGACTATGCCATTTCCAACTGGCTACTGGGATGAGCGGTATGTCGGGGCTGTGGCGGAGGAAACGGCGCGGCTGATTCGTGCATCCTACGGCCACGCCGCCGTGCTGTTCACATCCTATAAGGTTATGGACATGGTGTTTGAGAGGCTGTCCAAGCGAAATCTTGGCTTTACCTTGTTCCGGTTGGACAGGGGCGGCGTGGGCGCCATCGACCGCTTCAGGCGGAGCGGCAACGGCGTGTTGTTCGCTTCCGGCGCTCTGTGGGAGGGCATCGACCTGCCCGGCGATATTCTGTCGCTGCTTGTGATCGTCAAGCTGCCCTTTCCCGTGCCGGATCCCATCAGCGAATATGAGCAAACGTTATACCTCGGTATGGATGAGTACAAGCGCAAGGTTATTGTGCCGGAGATGTTGGTGAAACTCAAGCAGGGCTTCGGGCGGCTCATCCGCTCCGAGACCGATACCGGCGTTGTGGCGCTTTTGGATTCTCGCGCCGCTTTTTATAGTACTTACCGGGAACGGGTGCTTTTGGCTTTGCCCAACTGCCCGGTCACCGATGATATAAAGATCGCCGAAACTTTTTTTCGGCAAAAGAAACCGCCCGGCTATTTTGCGTAGCAGCGGGCGGCGTTCCATAACGTAAATATTCAGTAAATTATGCGAAAGCTCTTGTATTCAGAGCTTTGGAGAGTTAACATGCAAAGGAGCTGTGATATATGGAAAACACCAATAATATTGTCAGGCAGGAAATAACCGCACGCTTTATCGTAAACGGTTCAAAAGTCACAATGAAGTTTGCGCCGGAGGCGAACGATCAGGTCTTAAAAAAAGCAAAAAACATTCTGGCGGCTTCTTTCAGCCAGTCCGTCATCCAAGACGGTCAATCGCACCTTGAAAATCGAATATTGATGCAACCATAGCAATCTTCCATTTTTACTTAAGAAAGGACAGATTGTTATGAGTAATCAAAAGAAAAGAGTTTATTGTCTTTACAGAGTTTCCACTCTCAAACAGCTTGAAAAAGAAGATATCCCTATGCAACGGCAGGTGTGCCGCGAATTCGCTGACGGGCAGGGATGGAACATCGTTGAAGAAAAGACCGAGAAGGGCATCTCAGGTTTCAAGGTGTCCGCTACAGACAGGGACGCGATACAGGAAATTCAACGGGATGCCATCGCCGGGAAATTCGATATACTTCTTGTCTTTATGTTTGATAGGCTCGGCAGGAAGGAAGACGAGACACCTTTTGTGGTCGAGTGGTTCGTCCAGAACGGCATTGAAGTCTGGAGCGTGGTGGAAGGTCAGCAACGTTTCGACAATCACGTTGACAAGCTGATGAACTACATACGTTATTGGCAGGCGTCAGGCGAGAGCATAAAAACCTCTATCCGTACCAAAACGCGGCTCGGCCAGATAGTGCAGGAGGGCCGCTTTCGCGGCGGAACCGTACCCTATGGATACAGACTCGAAAAACAGGGACGCTTGAACAAACAGGGACAAGAGGTATACGAAATCATGGTCGATGAAGACGAGGCCGTCATTGTTAATCAGATTTTTGAGATGTATTTGCATCATGGATATGGCTCGCATCGGATATGCACCTTTCTTGAGAACAAAGGCGTCAGAAACCGCTCAGGTGTCAACTTCGTTAACTGCACGATTCAGCATATGCTTAAAAACGAATCATATACAGGGATTTTGAAGAGCGGAGAGACTAAATCGGAAATCTTTCCCGAACTACAAATCATTGATCCGAACACCTTCAGTCAGGTGCAGGAGATGCTTGCCGTGCGTTCCGTTCAGTACAAGGAACGAAATCTGCCCCTTCATACGAAAGGACAGGGACTGTTATCCGGCAATATATACTGCGGTCATTGCGGAGGACGGTTGGTACAGACATCCAACACAAGGCGGGTTCGCAACGAGGATGGCAGTATAAGAGCGGAGTACACCCGCGTCCGCTATGTTTGTTACAATAAAACAAGGCATAAGCAAAGCTGTGATGGTCAGACCGGATACACTGTCAGTAAGATGGATGAGATCATCGACCAGGTTATCTGCGATATATTCGCACGCGCTAAGGACATTCCTCAAAGTCAGCTTATCGGGTCCAGATACGATGAACGGATCAAAGAGATGGAAGCACGCTTGAAAGCGGCGACCGCAAATCTAAAAAAACGTCAAAAAGAACTTGAGGACCTCAAAACCGAGATGGTCAGTGTAATTCGCGGCGAAAGCGTTCTTGACCGCGAGACACTCAATGAAATGATTTTGGGAAGTAAACAGACTGTTGAGGAACTGACAGCCGAGGTTGACAAACTTACCTCCGATCTGGAAAATGGTCAAAGCATTTACGCTGAACTTCAAAAATCCCATACCGAGCTTTTATCATGGGCGGACATGTACGGCGGCAGCGATCTTGAAGTCAAGAAAATGATTGTTGCCAACATCATCCATCAGATCAAGGTAAGGCGGGATTATGATTTGGAAGTCGATCTTAACATAAGCTACAGCGATTATTGCGGCGGTGATTTGGCCGTAGAAGTCAACCCGGAACTGCTAAAACTGAGTGCCGGCAAAAGATGAGACGCATATATTTAAGCCTGAACTCTGCCGGCAGACACATCGGGCAGGTGGTTTTGGGGTATGCGGTTAATCCGGGGTTTTTTATACAGGCACTTGAATGGCAGTCAATGTAATTTGCCTAAAAAGTTAGGAAAAACGGCCTAAAACTTTCGTTTTAAGCCGTTTAGATGGTGGAGATAAGCGGGATCGAACCGCTGACCTCTTGAATGCCATTCAAGCGCTCTCCCAGCTGAGCTATACCCCCATATTATGAAATTTTCGTTGAATTTTGGAGTTTCTTTTTTCCATTATTTAGTTGTCGTTTGAGGGACGCACAGTGACTAATCCGGGCTCCCAACTGCGCTACGCCCCCTTAAGTCTCTATTATAAAGTATCAGCTTATAGAAATCAACAAATATTTTAAATTCCATCAATGAAAGATTGCCGGCCAGGATTTAAATTATATTGTAATAATATACCAACACTTCAACATATACTACATGGATAAATATAAATGGATGCATGGTGATAACATGTCAAAGCGATACACAGCTACTTTTTGTGTGATTATCCTTACTATCATAGGGATATTTTATTACTTACAGACGCGTCAAAGTGCCGGTCAGGCCGAGAATCAAACGGCTAGTATACCAATTATTATGTATCACAAATTAACGCAAGAAAAGGGTTTATTAGGTGATTATTCAATTACCCCCGAGGAATTTGAAGAAGATCTTCAATATCTCAAAGAAAATGGTTATCATACCATAACGATGTCGGAGCTTATTGATTTTATTAATGGGAAGACTGCACTTCCTGATAAGCCTATTATTTTGACATTTGATGATGGCTATTTCAGTGACTATAAATATGTATATCCGCTTCTTAAGGAATATGATATGAAAGCGGTTTTTTCTGTGATTGGTCATATTACCGATGAATATACAGAGGAAGGACGTCAGGACATTCTTTATCCGCATATATTATGGTCGATGATTATTGAAATGGTAGAATCCGGTCATGCCGAATTACAAAACCATGGATATGATATCCATGGACAAAGCGGTGGGGTCAGGGGTGCAAAACAAAGGAGTGGAGAAAGTGATGATGAGTATAAGGAGCGTTTATCTGCCGATTTAAGTTTATTTCAGGCAAGAGCCTTAGAAATGATCGGCGAAATGCCGACTACATTTACATATCCCTTTGGTGCATATAGCCCGACATCGGATGATATATTACGTTCATTGGGTTTTTTGGCGAGCCTTACCTGCAATGAAAAAATAAATAAAGTGATAGTAGGAGATGCCGATTGCCTGTTCGGCTTAGGACGTTTGATAAGGCCTCATGGTTCTTCAATTGCTGCCGTATTACAAAAAATCGATTGATTTGCCAAAGCAATTCCTTTATAATTTAACCTATAGTAATCAAGACAGATATTATAGCTAGGGAGAATTTATCATGAGATATGAAGGAACGGTTTACCGGCCGCCCAGTGAAGCAGGCAGCCTGATTATCCAACTGACAATTGGGTGTGCAAGGAATCAATGTACATTTTGCGGAATGTATAAAGACAAGAAATTTAGGGTTAGAAATCTCGATGAAGTAGCGGAAGATTTATATATGGCAAGAAAGTATGATAAAATGCCGGTACGAAGGATATTTCTGGCAGATGGGGATGCCCTGACTGTGAAAACAAGCGACCTGCTATTTATTCTTGACAAAATCAACAAGATTTTCCCGGAATGTGAACGAGTATCTATTTATGGAGCCCCGGGAGATATTCTTAACAAGAGTCCGGAAGCATTAAAAAGTTTAAAAGAGTCTGGGCTGGATATGGTTTATATGGGCGCTGAATCGGGAGATGATCAGGTTCTTGAAGATGTTAAGAAAGGCGCAGCCGTACCGGAAATTATAGCGGCAGGACTAAAAGTACGGGCAGCAGGCATGACACTATCGGTGACTTTCATTTCGGGATTGGGCGGCAAGGCAAGATTAAAAGAGCATGCCCAAAACAGTGCAACGATGATTAATGCCATGAAGCCGGAATATGTGGGATTTCTCACCTTATTGTTAGAGCCGGGTACGCAAATGTATGCTCAGCTTGAAAGGGGAGAATTCACGCTTCTTAGTCCTGAGGAAGTACTTGAAGAAATGGAGCTGGTTGTGAGCCATATAGATTCGGGTGGAACAATCTTCAGAGCGAATCATGCCTCCAACTATGTAGCGCTTAGAGGAACATTTAATAAGGATAAAAGTCTTTTGCTGAGTCAGATTAAAGAAGCCGGGCGATTAGGGAAATACCGCCCGGAAAGCTTTAGAGGCCTATAGATACCTCGTTTATGTGGCCCGGATAGATTCCAAAGTGTTGATGAGATTTATTCGGCCATAACCCCACTGTACATTTGGATAGACAACCCCTTCATCACGCTCACAGCCTCTGATTAGAAGCGTTTTTGTCAGATACGTGTTGAGCAATCGGTTATTGCCTTCGACAATTCCCCACTGAAGTAAAAGTGCACAGGCACCTGCCGTAAATGCTGCGGAGACACCGGTTCCGCTCATGGTGCCATAACCGGAAGGCAGTACCCCGTCGATATCAACACCGGGAGCGACAAAGTCCGGAGACATCATTGGCAGCCTGGTTGGTCCCCATGATGAGTTCACATATAAGCTTTTGTTCAGGCTATTGTAGGCCCCACAGGTGATAACACCAACTGCCGTAGCCGGAACAGTTATGGTACAATTAGGAATGGCAGCCAGAAATACAATATCCGGATCGACAAAGCCGGTAATCGGCAGCCAGACATTGAAGGTTCCTTCTAAAATAGTGTCGCCATATATATTTAATGTCCAGATTCCCGGTGTTGGTTCAAGAATTTTAATGGTGGTGAGCTGTGCACCACTTCCTTCAATCGGAAAACCATATTTGATACCTACGGTAGAACGCTCCAAAACCAGCCTTGATTCAAAGTTGGTGCCCGACCTTGCCGGGATCCTTCCCACGACCTCACCTGCAGGAGATCTGATAGAAACCGAAAGTCGGTCAGAAGGGCCGTTCCACAAACTAATATAGATATCATTACTTTTTGTTCCGGCATCAATTTCAATACTTCGGGAATCCCCGGCAGCGGGAATAGTACCTTGAATATGATGCTTTGTATTACTTTCGTTTCCGGCAGCAGCGCAAATGGTAACGCCCACGGTATAAGATATTCTTGATAAGTAGTCTTCTAAAACGCTATATCCGTCATGCCCGCCCAGGTTTGTGCCAATACCGATACAGATAGCCAATGGACGATCCAGTTCAATTGCCTTTTCAATTGCATATTCGATGCCAAGCATCAGGTCACTGGATTCGAAGGCGTTTTGCTGCTGTTGCGGAACCAGAAATCGGTTGAGATAAAAAGGACTTGCTTTTTTAAGCTTCACAATGATTAATTCGGACTCCGGGGCTACTCCCAGATAGCTTCCCGTTTCATTGCCGGCGGCAACCGAGGCCAGAAAAGTTCCGTGTCCTAAGTTGTCTTGATGGGGAACAACTAAATAGGGGTCCTCAGATTGTAATGCTTCGTTAATTTGGCTATTTGTATATTCGGTTCCAAGATGATATCCTTCAGGGGCATTTCCATTGATTGTCTGATCCCATATATATTGTATTCTGGAGGTTTTATTTCCATATTGAAAGGCCTCTTTGGTATAATCTATCCCTGTATCAATGAAGGCAATAAGCGTTTGGGATCCTCGTAAAGCCAGATAAGGCTGACGTTGTACCTGAGTGATACCGGAAGCTTCTAGATCAACCTGGGATAGTGGTCCTAGAACCATGCTTGAATTGGTAACGCCAAGTTCTTCAAGAATCTGATCGAGCAGGTCGTGTTGGACATAGGCAACAGCAAAATTACCGGTTAACAACTTGCCCAAACGGATATAGGGCCTCTCGCTGATATATTTTTCAGTTAGATTATTGTATCTTAGAACAAAAGATGTGGTGTCCGGCAATGCAATAAAATCTTCAAGGGGCATGATATCTGATGGTTGGTTTGCAGCCATAGTATAAAGACTCCTCCTGTTAGAAAAAAGACTTCGTTTATACCTATTTATATGCCGCATATGAAGAAATAATTTCTTTTTTTACTGTTGAGCCATCATATCGCCGGAATAATTCTTCTGGTTATTTACAAAACGCATTTATTAGGGTAAAATAAATGTGTTTTGTAAATTAAGCAGAAAGGTGTTGAGTAAATCATGAACAACGGCTGGATTGATATTCACAGCCATATTATACCCTCTGTAGATGATGGCGCAAAGGACTGGAAGATGTCTAATCAGATGCTGCAGATAGCTTATAATGAAGGAATTCGGACAATCATCGCCACGCCCCACTACCATACCAGGCACAGGAATCCTTCAGGTGCCACTTTACAACGGGCAATAGAACGCTTGAATCAAATGGCACATAAAATTGACAAGACATTTAATATTTATCTGGGAAATGAACTGTATTATAGTGATTTGGCGGTTAAAGCCCTGGATTTTGGAGCGGTTCATACGATGGCAGATTCGAACTTTGTATTGGTGGAGTTTTCACCGGATAAGGAGTATCCTTACATTAAGAATGCACTCTATCACCTGCAGATGGAAGGATATAGCCCTATTATTGCCCATGTGGAAAGATACGCAAGTCTTCATAAGGAGCTTGACCGGGTTTTACAGCTTGTTAACATGGGGATTTATATACAGGTCAATGCGGCCAGTGTAACCGGTGAGAATGGTTATCCAACAAAAAGGCTGGTTAAAAAGCTATTGAAGAATGAGCTCGTACATTTTATCGGAACTGATGCCCATAACATCAGCAAACGGCCTCCCGAAATGAAGAAGTGTGTGCAATACCTTAAGCGGAAGTTTGGGGAGGATTATACCCATCAGTTAATATATGCCAACGCGTTGGAGCTTCTTAACAGTAGCTCCAACGGATAGACATTTTGAATTTATCCGAAGTCTTTCTTTAGAAATTCTTTGGATTTTTTTGTAGGTGTATTTTTGTTTTGCCGGGTATATTAATGAATATGGAAAGCAGGCCTGCAATCCATTTGATGCTCAACTTTTCAAAACCGTGTTGTACATTGTCAATGGAGGGTATGTTATGATAGATAAAAATAACATTAAAGGATGAGTTGTGATGGAAACATATAATATTTTAATAGTAGAAGATGATAAAGAGATTAGGGATGGTATTGAAAGGTACTTAATAAGCCAGGGTTATCATGTGTATAAAGCGGCGAACGGTGTCGAAGGCTTAGAAATGGTTGAGAGCAAGACGATTCATTTGGCGATTGTGGATATTATGATGCCTCGCATGGATGGCATTACAATGACAATGAATCTGCGGCAGCATCATGATTTTCCGGTGATTATGCTTTCGGCCAAGTCAGAAGAGGTAGACAAGATTATGGGATTAAATATTGGTGCGGATGACTATGTGACTAAACCGTTTACCCCCATGGAGCTTTTAGCCCGTGTCAATTCCCAACTGAGGCGATATTCCAAATATTTACAGGCGATTGAATCGAAGTCGGAGGAAGAAACGAACAGCTTTATAATCGGTGGTCTGGAAATTAACGAAGATACGGTGGAAGTCTTTGTTGACGGAAGTCCGGTGAGAGTGACCCCCATTGAATTTAAAATTCTTCTGCTATTAATGAAAAATCCCGGAAGAGTATTTTCGGCCGATGAAATTTATGAAAGAGTTTGGAATGAGCGGGCGATCAATACGGAGACAATTATGGTTCATGTCCGGAATATCCGGGAAAAAATTGAAATTGATCCTAAAAATCCAAAATATTTAAAGGTGGTATGGGGCGTTGGATATAAAATCGAAAAGAAATTATAAAATAGGAATTGTCATCATGATATTGGCAGTGCTGCTGCCGGCTATTGGAACCGTAGCGATGTATCCGGTCTTTGAAGACCGGGCGGCCGAGTCGGAGCACATGCCAAAGCAGGGATTTATAAACTACGGGGTGCTAGACTCCCTTATGCGAGGAAGCTTTGTGCTTTATATGGAAGCCAGAGAGGCTAAAGATGAGCAAAAATACAGTCCTTCAGATGTATTTTTAGCTTCGGATTATGTAGGAAGCGAAATCCAGTATGCTCCGGATGAGGTGGCATATGAATTGCCTTCAAGGCAGGAATTGGAGGTCAATGTTAATGAAACAATTTATTCCTGGAAAATTTTTTTTGAAGATACACGCAAATCATTGGAATATTCAGTGTATGATTCATCGGGGAAACTCATGATAACGAATGCAGAGAATTCGTCATTAAAATCCTTTATAAATGGAAGTAACATCGCAGAAAGTAATGAAGACTATGCAACAGTCATTGTTATGAACTATGATTCTCTGGGAAAGCTTAGGGCAGACCGATATTATGGCGATTCATCGGATAGTGCAGTAAGCACTTTGGAACAATTTAACCGGGAAAATCCTTTGGCAATAGAGTCATATGGGGAGTTAGTATTGACGGCGATTGCTCAGCCTTCCGATGTAACGATTGTTTACGCTATTCCCAAAGATTCTGCGCTGCTGACAAGCGCTGATGATTGGAATGTATACTTATCTTATTCTGAATCAGGATTCCTTCTGTGGTACATTGTGCTTATAATGGTAATTGCTGCAATTGCCTTTATACTTCCGTTGATAAAGCCGCTGCATCTGGGTAATGTAAAATTATTTAAGATACCTTTAGAAATTGCTATTATCTTAATCAGCAGTGTTTTAAGTTTATACGATAGTATGCTGGGGATGGTTATCGATTCAAATGGCGGGGTATTCTTAACTTCATTGTCAACATTAATATCGTCTCAGACGGCCTCCGCGGTTGTGGCGACCATCGTCAACGGCATTATTTGGACGATAGTCTTGAGCTTATGTTATTTGGCAGCGGCATCGTTACACGCAGTTGTGACCTTGGGATTTAAAAATTATTTAAGGGAAAGAAGCTGGACATGGCGATTCTTTAGATGGGTAAAACGGAAAATAAAAGCCTTTTTCCAGGCATTAGCAGAGATTGATTTAGAAGAGCAGACGAATAAGCAGATTTTTAAAATAGTATTTGTCAACTTTGTTATCTTGACAATCCTATGTATGATGTGGGTTTTTGGCATTGTTGGCGTCGTTATTTACTCAATAGCACTTTACTTCCTGCTGAAAAAATATGCCGGATTGGTTAAAACGCAATATGAAAAGCTGCTGAAAGTAACGAATGCAATGGCGGAAGGTGATTTGGATGTGACGATTGATGAAGATTTAGGACTCTTTAATGCTTTTAAAAAAGAGCTTCAGAAAATCCAAAAAGGATTCAAAAAGGCGGTAGAAAAGGAAGTTGCCAGCCAAAATATGAGAACTGAATTAATCACCAATGTGTCTCATGACTTAAAGACACCGCTGACGGCTATTATAACTTATGTCAACTTATTGAAGAATGAAGATATTACAGAGGAAGAATGTAACAGCTATATTGAAACTATTGACAATAAGTCGATGCGGCTGAAAGCTTTGATCGAAGACTTGTTCGAGGTCAGCAAGGCAGACAGCAAAAACGTGACCCTTAATCTGGTACCTGTAGATTTAATCGACCTGATTAAACAGGTCTATTATGAGTCGGAAGATAAAGTGGCAGAGGCAAACCTGGAATTTCGTTTAAACTTACCGGATCAAAAGGTAATACTAATCTTAGACAGCCAGAAAACCTATCGAATATTTGAAAATTTATTGACAAACTGTATCAAATATGCCCTGAAAGGCACAAGAGTTTATATTGACTTTACAGAAAATGACGAGGAGGCCGCAGTCGTGTTCAAAAACATTTCGGCATCGGAACTGAACTTCCCACCAGATAAGCTGACTGAAAGATTCATACGCGGTGATTTGGCCCGCAACACGGATGGCTCAGGGCTGGGTCTGGCGATAGCCAAAAGCTTTATCGAACTGCAGGGAGGCCGGCTGGATATAGAAATAGATGGTGACTTATTTAAGGTCGTCGCAAGATTTAAAAAGAAAGCTTAGATTTAACAAATAAGCGGATACTTCGCACAAGGTATCCGCTTTTAGGCGTCGGTATTATTGACATGTAAAAAAATTCGCTGTCTGCTGCCACTTTTCAAGCCAGCATTTAACGCATCTACGGCCTCGATATAGTATCTTTGTAATTTGAACAGGTTTTCAAAACGGCCGCTTACCCCGACATGTATATGATGCTCTGAAAAAATCTTGCTAAGTTTGCGTAAATCCTTTTTTACATTGAATGTACTATCGTTTGTACCGGCAATCATTAAGATATAAGGGGTGTAAATGAAGTATTTATATGCCGGCTGCGTCCGCTTAAATAAATCTCTAAAATATTCAAGCTGAGTATCTGTAGTACACTTAGGAATATCCATAACAGCTAAATAGAGGTTGTTTCCAAGATCCGTATAAATACTATCCACCTGAGCGGTATAATAAAACTCGTTCCCCTCAATGCCACCCTCAATTAATCGACTTACCAGAGATTCTAAATACGCTTGGCCATAGTCGGTATAAAAGTTATCTTGGCAAAGTTCTATGGAAAGAGCATCACACACCGCTTCATGAAGTTCCAATATGTCGTCCTCAAACGGCTTATGGCATGCCACTATGGTCGCGGCGCCCACGGTAATACCGTCTTTGTCTAAAAGCTTACCGTGAATCCTATCATACTTCAATTTATCGGTAATTAAGAAACTCCAAATCGGATCATCGGTGACAATATCTTCAGTACACGCTAATGCATTATGATCCCTATCATGTATTATAATTGGGTTTCCGAGAATTTTATATACTTCACTTAAAGTATATCGTATTCCTTTGCCATTATTTATAAGTGCTTTTATTTTTTTCATTTTATCGAGTGATTCATGCATGGGGACGTCCCTCCTTTGCTTGTTATGTAAAGCTTTAGACAACAATGCTTGCTTTAATCTAATTCGCGAAGTCTTTCAATAATTTCAAATAGATATATATTCATCGGTGTTGTATCCGCGGGAAATTTGTTTTTTACCTGCCATAAGATGTAATTGACCATGCCCCCAGCGAAAAAGCTAGATAAAACAACGTGCTTGGGACTTACTATTCCTTGTTCATTCTTTTTTGAAGATATATCCAAAAAAGAAATTATATACTCGTGCAATACATCTAAAACTTCACTATTCGCTTCATATACTAAATTTTTAATCACGTTCTTGTTGTTTTGGACAAGGTTATTAATTGATGCTTCTAGCTGCTCGTAAGTATTATCTTTGATGATGACCTTCAGTTTTAATTCGGTCAACCAGTATTGCAGCAAAGCATATTTATCCTCAAAATGCACATAAAAAGTAGCCCGGCTGACCAAAGCCTCTTCACATAAATCGCTCACTGTTATATGCTTGAAATTCTGGGTTTCCAGCAATTTAGACATTGCGTCAGTTATCGCTTTTCGCGTTTTTATAATTCTTAGATCTTGTTTATTGTTATTGTCGGGCAAAATTACCCCCCCTTTTTTTGCCGATAACACACTTCACTTTTTATCACACAATCGAGAAATAATACATTATGTAAATTTTATCACAATTCCCGCCCATATTCCAGTACATCAGATTTTTTCCGATTTTAAATAATTTCAAAGTTATTTAAATAGGTCTTGTGAGTAGTTATGCTTGTTTTGAATAAGCATGGTAAAAATTTGCCCTTGCTAATTCTAGCCAAAACATATATAATAGTTTCTGACACATTACGATATCTTTTGAACTTTATAATTAAAAATACTAAATCATTATAGTTTTTTTGACGAAAACAGAACCAGATTTTTTCGTTTTTATTAAAAGCATGCTATTTTAATGCTATAAAATTTTGGATGATACACTGAGGAGAAGAGGATGGAGACGAACCAGGAAAGAGATGAAATTGAAATTGATTTAAGAGAGTTGATTATGACACTCTGGTCAAAAAAGCTGATTATTATATTATCAGGAATGGCAATGGCACTAATCGCTGTATTTGTAAGTATGTTTGTAATGACTAAGACATATGAGTCATCAACGAAGGTTTACATGCTTAACCAACAGAGTAGTGATATGATTACTTATTCGGATTTGCAATCAGGTTCACAGCTGACAAAGGATTATCAGGAACTGATTACAAGCCGTACGGTTCTTGGGAAGGTTATATCGAATCTAGACCTGGATATGAGTTATGAAGATCTTGCAGCGATGGTAAGTGTGGAGGTTATTACCGATACGCGTATTTTAAGAATAACGATTACCAGTGATGATCCGTATGAGGCTATGGACATAGCCAATTCGGTGAGAGAAGAGTCCTCTGAGCAGATTAGTACGGTCATGAATATTGAGGCGGTGAATGTAATCGACGAGGCCAATCTGCCGGATGAACCCTCAGGGCCAAGTGTTAAAAGAAATGGTATCCTTGGGGGGCTGATTGGAATCGTTTTAGCTGTTTTGGGTGTTTTAGCCGGATATATTTTAGATGATACCATCAAAACACCGGATGATGTAGAAAAGTATTTAGGCGTTGGCGTTTTAGGTTCCATTCCTTACAGTGAGGAAGAGAAGAAAGTGAAAAAGCCGGTTGTGAAAGCCAAAACAAAAAAGGTGGTGGCCAGATAAAATGTTGATTAATTTAAATAAAAATAGTACAGCGGATTATCATGTCAATGAAGCGTACAAGTCCCTGATGGCTAATGTTCAATTTTGCGGCAATAATCATAAGATTATCGCTATAACCAGTTGTACACCCAATGAAGGAAAATCAAGCATATCCCTCAACTTAGCCATTTCCCTTGCTGAGGCGGGAAAGAAAGTCATTTTCATTGATGCTGACTTAAGAAAATCCGTACTCGTCGGAAGATATAAGATAAGTCAAAAGATAAAGGGACTTAGTCATTTCTTGTCGGGACAGAACGAATTTGGTGAAGTGATTAACGATACAAACGTACATAGATTACAAGTTGTTTTTGCCGGACCAACCCCGCCAAATCCATCGGAATTGTTAGGGAGCAATCGTTTCAAATCCGTCCTTCAGGCCTTGAGAAATGTATATGATTATATCATTATTGACACACCGCCTCTGGGAAGCGTTATTGATGCAGCTATCATTGCAAAGGAGTGTGACGGAGCAGTCATGGTCATTGAATCTAAAGCAATCAGTTATAAATTTGCCCGGAAAGTTAAAGAGCAATTGGGAAAAGCAAACTGTACCTTATTAGGTGTTGTGATGAATAAAGTAGACTTAAATCATGATAAATACTATGGAAGATACTATGGAAAATATTATGGTGAGTATAAACATGCATAATAGTAGGAACCGAGATAGCGAGGGATAGGATGAAACAGAGATTAATTATTGGAATACTTTCTGTTATATGTATCATACTTTTAGGTTTGTTTGCGGCGATGTATTTACAACAAGATAGAGATGGACCGATTATTACGCTTAATGACGCTATTGAAACCTTTACTGAAGGTGATGATGTTTCGGTATTATTAGAAGGGGTGACAGCCTATGACCAGAGCGACGGTGATGTCACAGATACATTATTTATAGAGAGGGTTATACCATCGGCAGACGGACAAAGCGCCAAGGTTATCTATGCGGCAAGAGATTGGAGCAATAATATTACGAAGAAAGAAATCGTAGTGAGCTATATCAAAAACAATAATAGTTACGTATTACAAAATCCAACAGAGGACACTTCGGACACTGATGGCATCAGGGATACAGAGGATGCAAATATTGCTGAAAGCGGGCCAACAGATGAAGATGACCTGATGATCAATACAGATACAACACCATTGGTGAGTACCGGGGTACCGGTGATTCGCTTGAAACAGTATAAGGCGATTATTAATGTAGGAGGTGCCTTTAATCCGCTGTCTTTTGTGGAATCGGCGGTGGATGATAAAGATTATGCATCAACACGCATTCAGGTTGAGGGAGTGTATGACATATATACGTCCGGTACATATGAGTTGAGCTTCTATGTCATTGATTCCGATGGGAATCAGTCAAATATAGAAGTGCTGACTCTGGAAGTTCGTAATTAATCATGAAGAGAAATTGAGTATTGTTAATCATTAAAAAACAGATGGATTTTATTATTGTGAGTACAATGAAATTTACGGGGGTGACTTTGTTGGAAGTAAATAAAGTGGCAAATGGTTCGTTATATAAATTATTAATATTTATTTTCGATATATTGATAATGATTGGTTCATTCATTGCAGCATTTCTGATCAGGTTTGACTTTGTTTGGACATCAATTCCAAAGATGTATCTTGAAAAATTAGCAATATATATGCCGATATACATCGCTATAACGTTGTGCATTTATTATGCCTTCCATCTATATCATCTGGTTTGGCGTTTTATTAGTTGTCTGGGTGTCGTACGTATTGGACTGGCTGTATCGGTCACAACAATTATCAACTTTGCACTCAGCTCCCTCACGGGATATCGTATGCCTGCTTCGATATACTTTATGGCATTCATCTTTAATTTTCTTTTATGCACGATGGTTAGATTTTCTTACCGTTTTGTCACATTCTGTAGAAATGAGGCTTCTCAGAAAAATAAGCCGAGTGTTAATACGATGATTATTGGTGCCGGTGCGGCAGGAGCTATGCTTATCCGTGAAATGGCCGGTAATTCGGATATTATCGAAAAGGCCTGTTGCATTATTGATGACAATAAGCGGATTCATGGCAGCTATATCAAGGATGTTCCGGTGGTAGGCGGCAGGGAACATATATCTGAAGCAGTTCAGAAATATAACATTTATACGATTATATATGCCATTCCCTCTGCTAGCAAAAAGGAAAAGAAAGCAATCTTGAATATTTGCAAATTAACAAATTGCAAACTGCAAATGCTTCCCGGAATTGATGAAATCATTCATCAGGGGATTAAACTTAATAAATTGCGTGATGTAGAAATTGAAGATTTGCTTGGACGAGATCCCATTACGGTCATGCAGGGGGATATTAGCGGTTATATTCAGGGACGAGGTATTTTGGTTACCGGAGGTGGAGGCTCTATTGGCGGCGAACTCTGCCGGCAATTGGCATCCTACCAGCCTAAACGGTTGATTATCTTGGATATATATGAAAATAATGCCTATGACATCCAAATGGAACTGAAAATGAAATATCCTGACTTGGATTTGGTTGTATTGATTGCTTCGATCAGAGATGAAAAGCGTATCAATGCGGTATTTGAAGCATATCAACCGGATATCGTATTTCATGCGGCGGCACATAAACATGTACCGCTTATGGAGGACAGTCCTAATGAGGCTGTGAAAAATAATGTATTTGGAACCTTTAATACAGCTCGGGCGGCCATAAGGCATAAAGCCAAACGTTTTGTATTGATTTCTTCGGACAAGGCAGTGAATCCGACCAATATCATGGGGGCATCAAAGCGGATCTGTGAGATGATTGTACAATCTCTGAATCGCAAATCTAAGACGGAATTTGTAGCAGTCAGATTCGGCAATGTATTGGGTTCTAACGGGAGTGTTATCCCGTTGTTCAAGAAGCAGATTAAAAACGGCGGTCCGGTTCGGGTAACACATCCTGAGATTATCAGGTATTTTATGACGATTCCTGAAGCGGTGTCATTGGTTTTGCAGGCCGGTGGTTATGCAAACGGCGGGGAGATTTTTATTCTTGATATGGGAGAACCAGTTAAGATATTAAGTTTGGCCGAGAACCTGATTCGTTTATCCGGATATGTGCCATACACGGAGATTCCTATTGTGTTTACAGGGTTGCGGCCAGGAGAGAAGCTTTATGAGGAACTTCTAATGGAAGAAGAGGGTCTGAAAAGCACGAAGAATCCATACATATATATTGGGAAGCCGATTGAGATGGATGAAAGGAGATTATTTGCCACATTGGAGACTATCCGATTTATGTTAAAAGATGAAAGTTGTGATATTCGCACAGTGGTCAAAGAAATGGTTCCAACATATCAATATAATGAGCAGAAGGAATATATGAAGTTCCCTGAAGCTAAAGAAAAGATTGATAGCAATAAAGGAGAGAAAGAACAGTCGTCATTTGTGGCATATAATGCTTAAGATACATCAGGGTGTAATGTTTTGAATAAATGATAAGAATTTTTTACCATAGAATTGAGAGGTTAATGAACAGTGATTGATAAAAAAAGAGTATATCTTTCATCGCCTCATATGAGTAATGAAGGATATGAGATGAACTATATTCAATCGGCATTTGATACTAACTGGATTGCACCGCTTGGAGCAAATGTAGATGGATTTGAAAATGAGCTGGCATCAATGGTTGGAACACAGCATGCCGCCGCACTGTATTCCGGCACGGCGGCTATTCATTTGGCCTTAAAGGCAGTTGGTGTAGGCAAAGATGACATTGTGTTTTGTCAGTCATTAACTTTTTCTGCTACGGCTAATCCTATTATATATCAGGGTGCAGTTCCTGTCTTTATTGATAGCAATCATGATACATGGAATATGTCACCGGAAGCGTTGGAAAAAGCATTTAAAAAGTATACGGATTCTGGGAAAAAGCCTAAAGCTGTCATAGTTGTACATCTTTATGGACTGGCAGCTGACATAGATGAGATTTCAGGTATTTGCGATAGATATGGTGTCCCTCTGATAGAAGATGCGGCTGAAAGCCTTGGAACTACATATAAAGAAAAGTATACGGGAACCTTTGGAACTGCAGGTGTTTTTTCTTTTAACGGAAATAAAATAATCACCACCTCAGGCGGAGGAATGCTTGTTTGGAACAAGTCGTATGATGGAAAATCATCGGAAGAAATTATCCAGAAGGCGCGTTTCTGGGCAACACAGAGCCGTGATGTAGCAAGGCATTATCAGCACAGCGAACTGGGATATAACTATCGGTTGAGCAACGTGTTGGCAGGTATCGGTCGCGGTCAACTTAAAGTTCTGGAAGAGAGAATTGCTAAGAAAAAGTATATTTATGACTATTACAAGCATGAATTGAAGGATCTGGAAGGTGTTTGTATGATGCCAATCAAGGACTGGAATAAGCCTAATTACTGGATTTCCTGCATAACTTTAAGGGGAAAGGTACAGCCGTTGGATGTTATACTGGCATTGGAAAAATACAATATTGAGAGCCGACCTATTTGGAAGCCGCTGCATATGCAGCCGTTTTTTGAGAGGTATGATTATTGGGATAACGGTAATGTTGCGCAGTCTATATTTGAAAAAGGCGTATGCCTGCCATCAGATACAAAGATGACGAATGAAGACTTAGATAGAATTGTAGAAATTATTAAGGCGTTATGGAGGTAGTGATATGTTTGTTGTGTCAAGAGCCGAAAAGGAAGTGGGACATTTAGAAAATTCTTTGAAAATGAGAAGAGGATTCTATTGTAGACATATCAAACGACCGTTGGACTTTCTGCTGTCGCTTTTAGCGCTTATTATCTTAAGTCCGGTCTTATTGGTTTTGGGCATACTGGTTAGGGTGAAGCTGGGAAGCCCAGTTATTTTTAAGCAGAAACGACCGGGATTGAATGAAAAAATATTTACATTATATAAATTTAGGACTATGATAGAAAAAAAGGATGAGAACGGTCATCTGCTGCCTGATGAGGTAAGGCTTACTAAGTTTGGAAGGCTTTTGCGTTCAACAAGCCTTGATGAATTGCCTGAATTAATGAATATCGTTAAAGGTGATATGTCTATTGTAGGACCGAGACCGTTGTTAGTTCAGTACCTGCCGCTATATAATGAGCATCAGAGAAGGCGCCATGAGGTAAGACCTGGTTTAACGGGATTAGCACAAGTGAATGGAAGAAATGCGATAAGTTGGGAAGACAAATTTGAATATGATATAAAATATATAAATCAAGTTGCTTTTTTGATGGATTGTAGACTTATTATTAAAACGGTATCTAAGGTAATAAAGCACGAAGGAATAAATAGTGAAAAATCTGTTACTATGGAATTTTTTAATGGTGATTATAAAAAAACAATGAACGAAAATACTCGTATATCGTGAACGGAGGAATTGCTATAAATGGGAGAAAGTATTAATATTCTTTTTACAAGCATTGGACGACGTGTCGAACTTGTTCAAGAATTTGTAAAAGCAGGAGAGGAATTAAATATAAATGTAAAAATATTTGGAGTCGATGTAACTTCTACAGCTCCAGCCCTATTTTTTTCTGATGAAAAAAGGCTAATCTGTCCTATAAGCGATAGCAATTATATTCCTGAGTTATTAAGTGTTTGTAGAAACGATAGAATAGATATTCTGATACCCACAATTGATACAGACTTATTGGCTTTAGCCAAAGCAAAAACAGATTTTGAAAAGATAGGAACCAAGGTATTGGTTAGTGAAAGTGATAAAATTTGTATTTGCCATGATAAGCGATATACTGCTGAATTTTTTGCTTTATGTAACTTGCGGTCTCCTATTCCGATAGATGATGTGGAAAAATATCAGCAAGGATATCCATGTTTTATTAAACCTTCGAATGGAAGTTCAAGTGTCAATACATTTGTTATCAATACTCCAGAGGAACTTCATTTTTACGCTAAAAAAATTTCTAATTATATTATTCAGCCATTTATTGAGGGAACTGAATATACAGTTGATATTATGTGTGACTTTAACGGAAATCCGATTTATATTACTCCGCGTGAGAGAATGAATGTAAGAAGTGGAGAAGTTCTTAAAACAAGGATATTTAATGATGAAAAAATCATTACCGAATGTAAAAATCTTATTAACAAGTTTAAGCCATGTGGTCCATTAACAGTGCAATTGATACGCCAAAAACAAACGAATGACGATTATTATATTGAGATAAATCCACGATTCGGTGGGGGATCTCCTTTAACCATGAAAGCAGGTGCAAATTCAGCAGAAGCATTACTTAGGTTAATAAAAGGGCAATCAGTAACCAATGCAGATGTGTCAACGGTCAAAAATGGTCTAATATATAGTAGATTTGATCAATGCGTTTGTGTAAATGATGCCTCTAATGAAATTGTGGAGATCACAAATATTGTGGAACTTCAATATTTAGACAAAGGTATCGAAGCTATAATATTTGACCTTGATGATACCCTTTATTCAGAAAAGGATTATGTACGGAATGGATTTCAAGCCGTAGCTGATAGGTTATCACAGGTTGAAGATGTATATGAAAAACTATGGGCATCATTTCTGAAGGGAAAGCCAGCGATTGATGAAGTATTGCATGAAAGTAATATTTATTCAGATAAATTAAAAAAAGAGTGTGTTGAAGCTTATCGTTTCCACAAGCCGTCATTGCAATTATATCCCGAGATTAAAAATATTTTAGTAGATTTAAGAAAGAAGGGAATAAAAATAGGTATTATTACTGATGGTCGTCCTGAGGGACAACATGCTAAAATAGAAGCCCTTGATTTAAATGATTTAGTTGATGAAATTATTATAACAGATGAGTTGGGAGGGGTTCAATTTAGAAAACCAAATGATATTTCTTTTAGGTTAATGCAAGGGAAAATGTGTATACCATATGGAAAGATGATTTATGTCGGGGATAATATATATAAAGATTTTATTTCTCCTGCAAGATTGGGAATGAGGTGTTGCCATTTCAAAAATCCTGATGGATTATATTTCGAATAAGTAGAGGGAAAGTGTGAATCTATAACCTGAATTTTGGGCACACTAACCCCTTGGTCGAAATAGGCTCAAAAAAAATTATTTTTCAACTGCTGACAGCTGTTGTTTGAGTTGGTTCAGCATACTTTCATCA
>Ga0153922_1000219_pt1 | contig 23643 bp, 19 predicted proteins | sample TSNJ006MetaG_FD_104723 | JGI IMG/M metagenome (GOLD analysis project Ga0153922, IMG submission 104723) | Attine ant fungus gardens microbial communities from New Jersey, USA - TSNJ006 MetaG | ecosystem: Host-associated > Fungi > Mycelium > Unclassified | place: USA: New Jersey, Brendon T. Byrne... | reverse complement strand
CTGTTGGCAGACGTCGAGGGCTCCACGCGGCTGTGGGAGGACCAGCCCGACGAGATGACCGCCGCCGTCGCGCGCCTCAACCAAACCGTCTCCGGGGTCCGCGTCGCCGGTACAGACGTCGACCGTTACTTACGCCTTTCCGGCCGGGCCGAATCGTGTGAACAGGTCTCCGCGTCAGTCGCGAATGAATCCCTTGTTCCGCATCAGAATAACTGGGCGTTTATTGCGGCAAGCTGTAATGGTTGTGCGGCAAACATGCAGGTCAAACGGTTGGCTATGCTGGTAGAAAGAAGTCTCCGCTAACTCTCTAGCGGACTCCCTGCGGACTGTGGCGGATCGAGGTTCAATAATGCAACTGAACGGTTTCGTGGGACGGGAGACGAAGCTCAGCTCGGGATCTTGTACTCGCCGATCGCGCGGTGGGCGGCGATGAGCAGCTCGCGGTAGATGAACTTCAGCTGGTCCATCGAGAACCAGCCGTGGCGGTAGCCACTCAGGGCGATGTCCTCGACCATCGCCAAGGTGAAGCGCCGGTACCCTCCTGCCGTTCGTAACGGCTGCACGATGGTGCCGTCAACTAGCACGAACTGGTCTTTACGCAACCGCTGATCAAGCCAGGAGTAGCTCCTCCCAAGGAGGGCCGCCGCTTCGCGGGCCGAGTAGGTCGGCTTAATGCCGAGGGCGGCGATTATGGGGGTGGGATCGGCTGACATCATTCTGACCTCCTGAGTGGTGCGGGCACTGGTGGCAGCGGAAGCTGCGCACCGCCTACACACATTCAGGCGCGAGAGTCCAAGTGACACAGGATAGATACACACTCGGGGACGCAATTAGGCATCGGTAGATCGGGGACTCAGGACCGTAAACTGCGGTTTTCTCTCGCGGAGCTACACACAACCTTCGCAACTTCCGGGCGCAAAGTAGGCCTCGATTTACTGGTGGCGCGGGAGGTCTGGGTCAGGACGGTCGTCCGTGTCGGGCCACGGCTCCAGCCCGGCGGCCGCCCGGAGGATATTCAGCGCGGCGACCGGATCGTCGGGCAGCACGTAGTAGTGCAGGCCCTGGCCGATCGGCTCGGACATGTCAGTCACGATAGCCCGCAGGCGGTGACGACACGTGTAACGACCTAGAGGACGGCCACGTCGCGATGATCGTCGGCACGGGCATGATGATGGAAGCCAGGCATGGACGCGCTACTTAAATCGGAACGCCTGTTCGGGTCGTGACACGGAAGAGCTCGGTGTCTTCCGGGATACCCTTGAGGCGATGGGCTCCAAGGCTTTGGAAGCGCAGGCCCGAGCCCGCTGAGAGGTCGCGCACTGTGCGACTTGCAAGCACTTCGTCGGGTTCGGCCATCGCTCCGATACGTGCTCCGACATGGACGGCCATGCCGCTCCAGTCGTCGCCACGCCGCTCGCATTCGCCGATGTGAACGCCCACGCGGACATGAATGCCGCGCGTCGCCAGGGCCGGTACTAGTTCGAGAGCGCAACGAGCGGCTTTAGTGGGGCCGTCGAAGAGCGCGAACACGCCGTCGCCGGTGTGCTTGGCGCGGCGACCCCCGTACCTCAATAGCAAGCTGTCAACCAACCTGTCGTGCGCGTCCAGCTCATGCCGCCAGTGCGCGTCACCGTGAGAGCTGAGCAGCTCGGTGGAGCCGACAATGTCGGTGAATAACACTGCGGAGAGCACCCGTTCGGTCGGGGCATCAGGATGGGTGCCGCATGCGAAGTCCAACACCGCCGACGCCATCGCATCGTCGAGGAGGCCGTGTGGTCCCGGTGGCAGTTCCTCGAATTTCGCCCCTGGAATGGCCTCCGCCCACGCCGCGCTGGCTTCAACGGTGTGGATCAGGTCGCCGTTTCGTGCCAACACGAGCGTGGGTACGCGGATGGTGTTCAGCACAGCCCGGACGTCGATGTGCATAAGGGAATCCCACAACATCAGTGCCATCGTCGGGCTCGCGGAGAGTCGTTGAATACGCCCGTAGTAGTCGCGGAAGCCTGGTACCTCGGCGATTGGGCCGAAGAACAGCTCTGCCAGTGCTCCTTCGCCCCAATGCGTTTCGATCTCGTCGCGGTAGGTGGCCAACTTTTCCGGAGTGAAACCCCAGGGATAGTCGGGCAGTTCCGGGGTGTATCGCGGCAATGTCCCGTACAGCACCAGCGACTGAACTCGCTCGGGGTAGGTTGCGGCAAACAAGATGCTCATCGGGCCGCCCTCCGACATCCCGAATAGTGCCGGGCGCTCGGCTTCGGCCGCGTCCATCACCGCCCGCAGGTCGTCCATCCGTTCGTCCAGTGGCGGAACATGGGTCACCGGGTCCGACAGCCCTGTCCCGCGCTTGTCCCAGGCGATGAACCGCGTTTCCTCGGCAAGTTGCTCGAAAAATGCGGTGAAGGCGGTTTGGGGCTCGTCCAACAGTTCGACGTTGCTGATCCATCCCGGGACCCAGACCAGCGTGGTGTCCCCGTCGCCCAAGATGCGATAGGCGAGCCGGACGTCGCCATTACGGGCGTAGCGCACCCTCCCGATTTCCACCTCAATAGTCTCGCAGCTGCACGGTCGCCAGCCACCTAGTTTTCGCGTTAAACCCGCGTCCGTGCGGACTAAATGGGACACGTTGGACACCCCAATGCGGCCTGCTTTACGGCGACCTCGCCGTAGGGGACGGCCACATGTACCGATGGTGGTGGTCGGCAACCGCATGATGATCGAAAGCCGAGAGATCAATACGGGTACCGACCGAACGGGGACGCTGTCAGCGCCCGCTCCATGAGTCCCTCCGGGCAGTAGCCACTCTCCGCTTCTTTCACGGCCCAAAGCTCTTGGGGAGGTGTTACTCCGGGTCGCTGAGGAGTAAGGGACGACTTGCGCGCCCAACCTGTTTGTGGGCGTAGTCGAGTGCGCTCGCTACGGCCGTGACGATGCGCACGACCTGATCGGTTGGCATACCGGCGGGATATCGGTCAGCAAGAAGGCGGGCACCATCCACACCGTCGACAAAGTCCATCGAGATCCACAGCTGGCCGTCGAACTCACCCCGATCGTGGACACCGACGATGTGCGGGTGATACAGGGCGGACGCGAGATCGGCCTCACGGAGGAACCGGGCGCGATATTCAGGATCAGCAGATACGTCTGCCGGTAGCACCTTTAGTGCGTCTTGCCGCGGCAGCCTGGGGTGTTGTGCAAGGTAGACCTCGCCCATTCCCCCTGAGCCCAGCAGCCGGATGATCCTGAACCCGGCAAAGGTCTCACCGCCCCTCAACGGCATGGGCGGATGGTACCCAGTTGGGAATTTTCGGATGCACGATGCCTTGACCCGCTTCCCGCATCCCGGCCGGAAGTTCGGCGCGGAGTTACGCTCCGGGTGCAGATGGTCGGATCAGCAGGTGACGTGAAGGACCGCGCGGACCTCCCGTGGCTTGAGGCCCGAGATCAGTCGGCAGGCCTGTTCCGTCGGGACAGCGACGAGGTCAATGTTTTGGCGCGCAGCCTCCTCGACCACCCCATGCATGATCGGCAATGAGCCGTGGGCCCCGGTGCCGATGATCAAGCGGGGTCCGCCCCAGGGGATCTCCTCGTCGGCCGAGAGCGGAGTGTGGCCGAACTTGTCGCGGTATGGCTTCGAGGGCTTCTTGCTCCGCTTGCGCACCGCACCTCGGTCGATGACGATGTCGTGCTCATATGCTCGTCCCACGACCTCGATCGAGCGCATTGAAAGTGGTCCGCTAATCTGCACTCTCGTCGACGTCGGTCCCGAGCTGAGCAGCCCACGCCTCGTTCGCCGCGACGAACAAGTGCCGGACCTGCGCGAGGTCGTACGGCTGTTCCTGGAGCGTGTCGGGGTCCCACTGGCTGCGCGGCTGGTTGATGAAGTCGCCACCGTAGACGTGGATTGCGCCGGTGAAGCGGCGCTCAGGGTTGGCGACCGCGTGGATCGCGTCAGCGCCGAGCGACAGGACCTCCGACTCGTGCAGCGCGCGGCCGCCGGACGCGACGATCCGTTCGGGTCCGCGCCGGTACATCGTGTTGTCCTCGCTACCGCCGTAGATCCCGATAACGGCCCACATGCGATGGTCGTGCGGATACAGCGACATGCCTGGGGCCCAGATCGCGTTCAGGACGGTCAGCTCGGGCGAGTTGTACAGGATATCGAGCCCGCCCTTGTCCCGTCCGATCGCGTCCTGCACCACCGATGGTTGCGAGACCGTTCTCGTCACGATGTCGCGCACGGCCCGGCGGCCCCCGTCAGACTCGGTTCGGACAGCGTCGAGACACTCGGCGATGAGCGTATCGGTGTCGAACATGCCCGCCCCCTTCGTCCGCGTCTCGACCCGAATCCGAGAAATCGCACATCTATTACGTGTCACCGTACCCCTCACCAGCGCGTGCGAAGGGCAACCCGCAACTCCTACCCAAGATCCGGCCACCGGGTGGCGCTACGCCGCGCCTCGGGGGCGCAGGTGTCAGGCCCGATCCGCCAATGTGCGAGGTAGGAGCGGGTCTGTTATGAGATTCTGCGGGTGTGTCCGCTGCTGCGGCGGCTGCTCCTTCGGGGGTGGTGACGTTTCTGTTCACCGATGTCGAGGGTTCGACCCGTCGGTGGGAGGCGGACGCGGATGGCATGCGGGCGGCGCTGGCCACACACGATGCGGTGCTGGGTGCTGCGATCGACGGGCACGGGGGCTTCCTGTTCAAGCACACCGGTGACGGGGTGTGTGCGGCATTCGCGTCACCCAGTTCTGCAGTGGATGCCGCGGTGGACGGGCAACGAGAGTTGGAGTTGCCGGTGCGGATGGGGATTGCGACCGGCGAGGCCGAGCTACGCGAGGGGGATTACTTCGGTGCGGTGCTCAACCGGGCGGCGCGGGTGATGGCGGCCGGGCATGGTGGTCAGATCCTTTTGGCCGAGTCGACGGCTGGTCTGCTGGGCGGAGTCGATCTGCTTGATCTGGGGTCGCGGCGATTGCGGGATGTGTCGACCCCGTTGAGGCTCTTTCAGGTTCGCGCACCCGGACTACGGGCCGAGTTTCCGCCACTGCGGGCACTGGACACCAGCCCGGGCAACTTGCGGCCTGCGGCGACCAGTTTGATCGGGCGTGAGTCCGAGGTCGAGGAGGTGAAAGGGGCGCTCCATCAACATCGGTTGGTGACGTTGACCGGGGTGGGCGGGGTCGGCAAGACCCGTCTGGCAGTGCAGGTCGCTGCGGACCTGGCCGATGAGTTCCCGGACGGCGTCTGGTTTTTCGAGCTGGCCGCTGTGGCTGATCCGGGTGCGGTGCCCGATGCTGTGACGGCGGTACTGGGCATTACCCAGCAGCCGGGTAAGAGCGTGGCCTCCAGCGTGGCCGCCGCGCTGGAGGGCAGAGTCCGGTTGTTGGTGTTCGACAACTGCGAACATGTGCTCGATGCTGCAGCCGATCTCATCGAGGCCATCCTGGTGGCATCGGCGACCGTGAAGATTCTTGTCACGAGCCGCGAAGGACTGCGGGTTGCCGACGAGCAGTTGTGGACAGTGCCCTCGCTGGACATTGACGCGGGAACCGACTCGGCGGCAGTGACCCTGTTCGTTGATCGCGCCCGTAGTGTGGCGCAGCGATTCTCGTTGGCCGGGGCCGACGAGGCCGCAGCCGTGGTAGACATTTGCCGCCGCCTCGACGGAATCCCCTTGGCCATCGAGTTGGCGGCCTCGCGGATGGCGTCGATGACCGCCAGCGAGGTGCGTGACCGTCTGGATCACCGGTTCCAGCTGTTGGTCGGATCACGCCGTGGCCTCGAACGGCACCACACACTGCGGCACGCAGTGGCGTGGTCCTACGACCTGCTAGATGATACGGAAAAGTCGCTACTGGACAGGTGCTCGGTGTTCGCGGGCGGATTTGACCTCCAAAGCGCCTGCGCCGACACGGGTTCCGATGACGACTTCGCTGTACTTGATCTGTTGGACGCCTTTGTGCGCAAATCACTTCTCGTGGCTGATCGGTCTTCGGGGACGACGCGGTTTTCGATGTTGGAGACGATCCGCCAGTTCGCCGAAGAACAACTCGTCGCCTCCGGTACGGCAGAACAGGTTCGGGCCGCCCACTCGCGGTACTTCGCCGGACGAGAAGCCGACATCCTGGCCCTGTGGGACAGCCCCCGACAGCGTGAGGCCTACGACTGGTTCAGCGCGGAGCTGGCCAACCTGCGCACCGCATTCCGGTGGGCCGCCGACCATAACGATCTCCATGTGGCCGCCACCATCGCCTGCTACGCGGGCTTCTTCGGCCTGGTGACCGAAAACTATGAGCCGTTCGGCTGGGCCGAAGAACTTATCGAACCCGCCCGAGCCGCCGATCACCCACGGCTTGCGGAGGTGTATGCGGTCGCATCACAGTGCTGTCTGACCGGACGGCTTGATGACGGCATCCTCTACAGCGACGCCGCCCAGATCGTTCTTACAGAGCGCCGCGATGTGCTGCCGTTCCCCTTTGACGGCTTGATCGGTGCCGCGTACATGTATAGCGGCCATCCCGAACGGTGGATCGAGTGGTGCCGCGCCCAGCTCCAATGCGGCCCCGACTCCGTTCACATGCAGTCTTGTCTGGTTTTCGGTTTGGTGAACGCCGGTTCCGCTGAGGAGGCGATGGGTGCCACGCACGGTCTCATCGAGGCTGCCGAGGCAGCAGCAAACCCGTTCATGCTCTCGTTTGCCCTCTTCGCCTACGGCTACGCCTTCCGCGAGGCGGACCCCGCCCGCGCTCTTGACGCCGCTCGCCGAGGTTTGGTGATCGCTCAAGACAGCGGCAGCCGGTTGACCGAAACGCAGTTGGCGATCACCCTAGGCCGCCTCGAAGCGGAGCACGGCGACATTGCATCCGCGTTCGATCACCTCAGTCTGGCGATCCGCAACATGCACGACTCGGGTGACACCAATACCACCCCGTTGGCTGCCCTTGCCGCGTTGTTCGACCGGCTCTCACACCACGAGTCGGCGGCGACCATAGCCGGTTTCGCGCTCAGCCCGCTTACCGAGCTAGCAACCCCCGAACTCAACACCGCGATCTCTCACCTGCGCGAAGTCCTCGGCGACCAGACCTACGAATCGCTCGCCCGCAAGGGCGAGACGATGACCACCGCTGCCGTGGTGGCGTACGCCTACGACCAAATCGATCAGGTGCGAGCGGGACTAAACGCAGTCTCGAAATAGACGAGATACGAGAGTCTCAAAATTCGTGTCGAAGATGGCATATCGATATGACGGACACCGCTGACCAGCGGTGAAACGATACTGACGTGGACCCCAGTCGGGACGGTGGCGGTGGACTGGCCGCGACCGGTTTGATCTGCGCGGCGTGTGGCACAGAGCTGCTGCCGGACTCACGGTTCTGCAACAAATGCGGCGCGCCAATCGCGCCAGCCGCTACCTCGGCGGAGTACAAGCAGGTGACGGTGCTCTTCGCGGACGTCGTGCGCTCGATGGACATCGCCGCGGCCGTCGGTGCGGAACGGCTGCGCGAGATCATGGCGCAATTGGTCGACAAAGCCACTGCTGTGGTGCAACGCTACGGCGGGACGGTGGACAAGTTCACCGGTGACGGGATCATGGCGGTGTTCGGAGCGCCGATCGCGTTGGAGGACCATGCCATTCGTGCGTGTCTCGCGGCGTTAGGAGTTCAGGAGGAGACGAGGCGGCTTGCCGTCGAAGTCCAAGAGCGGGACGGTGTGGACCTGCGGCTGCGGGTGGGACTGAACTCCGGTCAGGTGATCGCCGGTGAAATCGGTTCGGGACCGTTCGGCTACACCGCCGTCGGTGAGCAGGTCGGCATGGCGCAACGGATGGAGTCGGTGGCTCCACCGGGTGGGGTGATGCTCAGCGAGTCCACCGCGCGGTTGGTTGAGGATGCCGCGGTGCTGGCTGAACCGGAAATGGTGCGCATCAAGGGCGCCGAGGACCCGGTGCCCGCGCGCCGTCTGCTGGGCATGGGCGAAGGCCATCGCGCTGCCGGGCGGGCGGAGTCGAATCTGGTCGGTCGGCGCTGGGAGATGTCCGCGGTCGAGGGCTTGTTAGAGCGCGCCATCGAGGGCCACGGCGCGGTGGTCGGCGTGGTCGGCCCAGCTGGCATCGGTAAGAGCCGTTTGGTGCGCGAGGCGGCGGCCATTGCGTGTCGCCGCAGTGTGGAGGTGTTCACGACCATCTGTGAGTCCCACACCAGCCAGGTCCCCTTCCATGCCGTGGCGCGGCTGCTGCGCGCGGCCACCGGCGTCGAGGGTCTTGACCCACATGCCGCCCGCGCCCGGATACGGCCGCAGGCTGCTGACGCCGAGGCTGAGGACTTGCTGCTGTTTGATGACCTGCTGGGCATCGCCGATCCGAATGTGCCTTTACCGGCAATCGATCCGGATGCGCGTCGGCGGCGGTTGACCGCCCTGGTGAACTCCCTCTCGTTGGCCAACGAAACCCCAGCGGTCTACGTCATCGAGGATGCCCACTGGATCGACGAGGTCAGTGAGTCGATGCTCGCCGACTTCCTCACCGTCGTTCCGCAGACACCGTTGCTGACGCTGATCACCTACCGACCCGAATATCGGGGCGCGCTGTCCCAGGTGCCAGGCGCGCAAACCATCGCCCTCGCGCCGCTTAGCGATCCCGAGACTGCAGCCTTGGTCTCGGAACTGCTCGGGCCCGACCCCTCGGTTGCCGCGCTGGGCCGTACGATCGCCGAAAGGGCCTCCGGTACACCGTTTTTCGCCGAGGAGATTGTGCGCGAGCTGGCGGAACGTGATGTGCTGCGCGGGAAGCCCGGCGCGTACGTGTCGGCGGTCGAGGCAGCCGAGGTGAGTGTGCCCGCCACGTTGCAGGCGACGATCGCCGCGCGCATCGACCGGCTCGGCCCGAAAGCAAAACGCACATTGAGCGCGGCGGCGGTCGTCGGCACGCGGTTTGGCGTAGGGCTGCTGACGGCGCTTGGGGTCGAACCGGCGGTTGCTGACCTGGTGGCGGCCCAGCTAATCGATCAGGTGAGGTTCACCCGGCACCCGGAGTATGTGTTCCACAATCCGCTGATTCGCTCGGTGGCCTACGAGGCTCAGCTCAAGTCGGACCGCGCCGACCTACATCGGCGGGTAGCCGCCGCGATTGAAAAACAAAGTGCGGGATCACTTGACGAGAACGCGGCCTTGATCGCGGAGCACCTGGAGGCGGCTGGTGATCTCCGCGCCGCATTCGACTGGCACATGCGCGCCGGCGCGTGGTCGAACAACCGCGACCTTTCAGCGGCACGCGTCAGTTGGGAGCGCGCCCGCCAGGTCGCCGACGCACTGCCTGACGAGCTTCCCGACCGCACGGCGATGCGCATCACGCCGCGAACCCTTCTGTGCGCAACCGACTGGCGAGTCCACGCTGACCAATTTGGTGTCCGCTTCGAGGAGTTGCGCGAGCTGTGCACGCTCGCTGGCGACAAGACCTCGCTCACGATCGGAATGATGGGCCCGATGGGGTGGCACGCGCAGCGCGGCGAGCCTCGAGAGGCACAGCGACTGGCCTCCGAGCAGATGGCGGTGCTCGACTCGATCGGCGATCCATCTCTGACCGCTCAGGTGGCATTCGGCGCTATCGGCATCAAGGTGCTAGCCGGTGAGATGGATACGGCATTGCGTTGGGCACAGGCCACCATCGAATGGGCAAATGGCGATGCCGCGAAAGGCAAGCTCCTTGTAGGCTCACCGCTGGCGGCGGCATTGGGCATCCGCGGACTCGCTCGGAGCTGGTTTGGGCTTACTGGGTGGCGCGAGGACTTCGACGACGGCGTTGCCTTCGCGGAACAGAGCGGCGAACCGTTCACCCTCGCCATGCTCGTGTCATGGAAATACGGGCTGGGCATGTGGTACGGCGTGCTCCGTGCTGACGATGGTGCAGTACATGCAGCCAAAAGCGTGCTTCAGACCGTTGAGGCATCTGGCGACAATTACGCCGTCGTCATGGTCAAGAACCTACTGGGCTGCGCATTGCTGCTTCGGGGTGCCGATGGTGACCGGAACCGCGGACTCGAGTTGCTAGCGCAATCTCGCGACATGGCCGTCCAGCGCCAATACCTCGGGTCGGAACTGCCGGTCATCGACGTGTACTTAGGGCGGGAACAAGCCAGGGGCGGCGACGCTGAGGGTGGCATCCCGGTGCTTCGGAAATCGGTGCATGACATGATTACTCGGGGCCAAGTCGGCTACTACATCCCAGCTGTAGGTGTTCTCGTGGAGACATTGCTCGATCGCGGGGCCCACGGTGACGTGGCCGAAGCCGAGGCGGCGATCGAGCGGTTAGCGGCTGCGCCAGCCGACGACGGACTGGTTATCCGCGACATCTGGCTGCTCCGACTACACGCTCTACTGGCCCGTGCCCACGGCGATTACGCGGCCTACGCACAATTCAAGGATCGCTACTGCGACATGGCCAGAACGCTTGGCTTCGAGGGGCATATCGCGTGGGCCGAGGTGATGCCGTGACGGCGGTCGGGCCGATGACTACCGCGGGCGTCTTGAAATAGAACACATACAAGACAGTCGCTGGCATACCCGTGGGTGGACCGGTTCGGCCAGGTGGCTGTGTCTCAGAAGTCTGCCTCAGAAATAAGTGTTTCGATAATCGTGTTGGGACCATTTATGAGTCACTTGGACGAGAAGGACATCCGCCCCAACACCGGCACCCGGATCGGGTACGTACCGCGGATCTGTTCGACGACGATCTTGATGTTGTCGCAAACCGTCTCGACGCCGCGATCCAATCTACTGCGGACCAGCTGCGGACTGGGTCTGAAATCTGAGTGAAAATAACGCCCTGACCTGTGGATATGGGTCTACCAGTCGCGAATGAACCCCTTGTTCCGCATCAGAAAGTCGGCGAGGAATCCGTCGTGGGGGATGGCCGGCGCCGCGTGATGCGTGGGGAAGTGGCCGCTGTACACGTTCGTCACGGTCGGCTCGTCGACCAGATCGTCGATGAGGTCGTAGTCGCTGGTGATGGCGTTGATCACCAGGGAGTTTCGCAGCGGGGCGAGACCGTCGTCTCGCGACCAGGCCGACACCCACACACACGGGAAGGGCAGCTCGACATTGAGCTTGTCCGTGTCGGGTTCGGTAAGTAGGTGCACCGCAGGACGCAGGGCGGCGTAGCCGTCGCCGAGGTCGGCCACGACCTGGTCGGCACCCAGCAGCGCAACGGCCCCGCCGGCCTTGACGCTCAGATAGTCCGCGACGGACTGTGCCTTGTCGATCGGCAGCGTCGGCAGCACGGCGCGTTCATCGGTGTTGGGCAACGCAGTGAGCCCTGACAGTTGCTCGGCGATCGCGTGCGCCAGTGCGGCAGCATCGCCTTCGTACAGAACGGCCGTGGCGTTGACGCAGGCCATCCCCCCGAAACAGCAGATGGAGTCCACGATCACATCGAGGTATTCGTGCCAATCCTGCTCAGCGGTGAGCAGGATTTTGCAGCGTCCCGGCCCGTTGGTGAAAACCGTTGGGTCATCGGCGTACTTGTCCACAACGTCTTGTCCGCCGTAGACCATCGCCAGATCGGCGGTCCGGATCATCTCTTCTGCTCCCGTGTAGTCGGTGGGCAGATACGCCGCGTCTTCGGGCCGAAAACCTGCGACCCGCAACGCCTGGACGAGCCGGTGGGCGGTCAATGGCTCACGGCGCGACGGTCGGATCGCAACCCGGTAGCCCAGCGCGAGCGCCTGGGGCCACAGGCCGTGAACACCCGGGGCATTTCCCGGCGCATGCACGGCCAGCACGCCACCTCGGCGCGCCCAGACCGCCCCGCCAGTTCGCGTGCACACCTCGCGCCAGCCGAACGCCGCGCCGGTCGGCTGCGCCGCCCGCACCGTGTCGAATGCGGTGTGGAGCGACTCGGCCACGCCGCGAGCTGCCTCGCGGGTCGTCGTGATCGGCACGCCGGAGATCAAGCAGGTGAGCTCGACGTATGCATCGAAATCCAACCCGGAGATCGACGAGTTCAGGAAGATCTCGGCGGCGTCGTCCAGCGCTGCCGCGCGCTGTTCGGCCCGCAGTGGTCGGGCCCTCCGCTGCGAGGTGATCGCGCGGGCGACGTACAAGGGTGGCACGACGCTCAATTCGGCTACGGGGACACCGGCCGTGGTTGTGATGATTTCGCGGTGGCGCGTCCGCCGGTCACCTCCGGGACCCAGTGCGTCGATCGCCAACAGATCGGTCAATACACTCCCTCGATGACGGGTCTTCCCCCGAAGGTGGCGACCGGTGCGACCTCGCTGAGAGAGTCGCCGGGTTGCCCGGCGGGCCCGGGTCGCCGGATCGCCGTGTCGCGCTCGAGATTGTTGGGGATGAACATTCCCTTGCTGACGTGGTTCATGACGATCTGGCCGCGCGAACCATACGGAACTTCAACTCCGCGGTCGGGATCGATGACCCAGAACACCACGTAGGGTGTTCGCGGGTCGAAAACCCAGGTGTCGGAATCTGTTGCGGTCCGGGTGCGGGCCTGTGACAGAATCATCGTGCTGCCGAATGCCATCGAGATCGTGGCGCCGGGGAAGACTTCGTGCAGGACGTCAAGGGTGTCCCGGTCGACGTGGGCCCCGCTGAGCAGCACATAGCGGATTCGCCGATTCACCAGGTCCACCAGCGCATCGTCGCGGGCGATCGCCTCCAGGAGGGGCGGCGTCGTATGCAGGTTCGCGACCTCTTGGGTTTCCAGGATGAATGTTGCTTGCTCCAGGACATGGTCGACGTATGCCGACACCTCACCGGCCGCGCCGCGGGCGGCGAGCTTTTTCACCCAGCGAGGGTCCAGGTCGACCGGGAAGAACGGCGAACCCAGCCGCTCGGAAACGGCGCGCGAGAAGTGACCGACTCCGTGCGGTCCGCTCGGCATCAGGAACAACAGTCCGCCGCCCGGCACAAAACCCCCGGTGGCGAAATCTTCGACCTGCCACTGAGTGACTTGTTCGACCCAGTCGGGCATTTGCACGGTCCGGCGAGGTGCGCCGGTGGTGCCGCCCGACTCGAATATCCGCGAGACGGGTGCGGGCGAGCCGTATCCGCGGGGAATCAGATCCTCGACTCGCGCCGTGCGCAGCTCGTCCACGAGATTGGGAAACAAGCGGAGATCCGTGAAGGTGTGAACGTCAGTCAGCGGGTTGAAGTCCAGGTCCTTGGCCGTGCGGAGCCAGAACGGTGATCCGGTGTCTGCACCGAAGTGCCACGCCATCGCTGCGCCCAGGTAGGCGTCCGGATTCTCGATTGCAGCTTCTCGCGGCACGTCCAGCAGGGCGAAGTCAATACCGTCCATGCCGCCGATCCTGTCCTAGCTCGCCGCGGGCGGCCAAATGCGCAATCAGGGGTTCACGTGCTGGTCGGCTCTTCTTCATCAGAATTGCCAGAAGCCGCGTCCGGTTGCGCGCCCGAGGACGCCGGCAGTTCAGCCAGGACGTCGGCGCGGGTCTCGTCGAAACTGAGGTGTCCCCGGATCGGCAGGGTCTCCGGCAGCGGCTCCTCGTAGCTCCAGGCCGCGTCCGCAACCACGACATCACCGACCACCGCCGCCCAATAACTCGCCACCCCTTTGTAATTGCAATAACTCGACGTCTGCGTTCGACGCAGCAGATCGGTCCGCACCAACGACGGCTCGACGTAGAGTCGGGGTTCGAGCGCGGTCTCGAAGACAATCACCGTGTCGTCGGTGTCCACCAGCACCCTGCCGTTGACGGCGACGCGCAGCCGCCGCCGCGTCGGGCGGCAGTCGACGCGGTGATAAGGGTTCGGGGGGTAGTGAACCAGCTCGCGACCCTCCTCGAGCCAGGTGTCGACCGCATCCCAGGGCACGTGGACGTACCCGGGTGCCTCGGGCTCGGGCTCGCTGGGTAGCTCGCCGATTTCGTCGGCGGGAAACGCGTAGCTGAGCGGATTGTCGCGCCGGTGCACCATGAGCGCCCGCTCGGTGTCGATCACGAGGTCGCCATCAAGGAACGCCTGAACGCGCCGCGGATGCGGCTCGACATAGACCGTGTCGGCGGGCAACGGGGACGAGAACCAGCCTGCCGGTTTCTTGCTGAGCGGACCACGTCCGGCGACGAGGCTCATTTCGGCACTATATTACCGTCGCCTGCAAAGCCACCGCCGGCCGCAGAGCATGCTCGATTGGCTTTACAATCTCATGCTATTTTGTAACGCTAGGACCATGGTGGCTCAGGACAACGACCCGGCCCCCTGAGCTTGGGTCTGCGGTCCCACGGACGTATGGATCAGTGTTCGATCCGGTCACCGGCCGTTTCGTCGTCGTACTCGAGGACATGACGAACTCTCCGTGCGAATTCCCCGACACGCTGAATCCTCTCGACAACGACAAGATGGCCCTGCTGGTCGGGGTGCTTGCACACCTGCACAGGACCTTCTGGGGAAGACTCCCCGAAAAGCCAGGTGGCGGTGGGCAATTCGGCTGGCTGACGCCGCCCTCCCACGACCCGAGCATCGCGCTGACACCATCCGTGATGCGGCTCTCGGCGCGGCGGCGCTCAACGACCTCGAAACGGTCGCGGCGATTCAAAGGGCGCTCTGAATTTCAGGCGTCGTCCGCGGGCGGGTGCTTGACTCCGGCCGCATGGCGAAGCTGTGCGAGAAATTGGCCTGCATCGTCGCTGCGAACGAGGTAGTGCGACACCGCCACCCGGATCGCCGTGGCCGCCGCTACCTCGCGGTTGGGGCCGGGCAGGAGACGTTGAAGTCGCTCACGCATGATCGGAATCACTCGTGACAGCTGCCCGATGACGTGACCCGGCTCGATGTCGGCCATTCGGTATCCCGAGTAGGAGTACTGGTAGTCGACGATGAATCGCAGAGCGGCGTCTAACTTCTCTTTGCCGCGCAGACCAGCGGTGGCCTTCGAGATTCCGCGGTCGAACATCTCCCGCTCCCACAGACCGAACGCGTCGAGCAGTTCCTCCTTGGAGGCAAACCACCGGTAGAGGGTTGGACGCGAGACTCCGGCCTGCGCCGCGACCTCTGACAGGCTGAGCTTGGTCATGCCTTTGCGGCTGAGCACCTCCGCGGTGGCGACAAGCAGACGCTGACGGGTGGAGGTGTCGTCGACGTGATCGTCGTCTCGCAAGGCCGACGCGAACTGTGTCATGTCCATAGCTTTACAAAATATTGCGGAAGTGTCACGCCTCCCCTTATGTTTCGGACCACTAGATCGTAATAGCTGTGCATCGCGGTAGAAATGTGACATGCCGGGACCGGTAGAAGGGATCAGAGTTGTCGAGCTTGGCGTCTGGGTGGCAGGCCCCGCGGCGGGCGGCATCCTCGCCGATTGGGGTGCGGACGTGATCAAGATCGAGCCGCCGAACGGGGATCCCGCACGGATGTTCGGCCGGATGCTGGGCTGCGATCTCGGAGTGAACCCGCCGTTTGAGATGGACAACCGCTCCAAGCGCAGCGTCGTCCTGGACCTTACGACCGAAGACGGCCGTTCCACGGCGCTCGAATTGATCAGTGACGCAGACGTTTTCCTGACGAATGTCCGTCCCGGGGCGTTGAAACGGATCGGACTGGACTTCGAAACCCTGGCCGCACGGAACCCCCGCCTCGTCTACGGCTTGATTACGGGATTCGGCGAGACCGGACCCGACGCGGACCGCGCCGCCTACGACGTCGCGGCGTTCTGGTCTCGCGCAGGTATCGCCCACCTGTTGACCCGCCCCGGAGACACCCCGCCGTTCCAACGCGGCGGCATGGGCGACCATGCCGCCGGCATGACCATGGCTGCGGCGGTCTGCGCGGCACTCGTTGCCCGACAGCGCTCCGGAAAAGGCCAACTTGTCACGACGTCCCTTTATCGGCAGGGCGCCTACACGGTGAGCTTCGACCTGAACACCTACCTGTTGACCGGCCAACCGATCGCGATCGGACAACGCGAGACGATGGGCAACCCCTGCATGAACAACTACGCGGCGGCCGACGGGCGGCGGTTTTGGATCGTCGGGCTGGAGGCGAGCCGGCATTGGCCCGCATTGTGCAAGGTGGTCGAACGTCCCGACTGGCTGGCGGATGCCCGATTCGCGGACGCCCGCACCCGTGCGGCAAACGCCGTCGAGCTCATCGCCGAGTTGGACGCGATCTTCGCGACGAAGCCACTTGACGAATGGGCGGAAGTCTTTGCGGCGGAACCGGAGTTCTTCTGGTCGCCGATCAACACGATCGAAGATGTCGTGGCGGACGACCAGTTCCACGCCGCGGGCGGGGTCGTCTACGTGCCCGACGGTGAGACGAGCGTGCCTATGGTCGCGACGCCTGCGGACTTCCACGGCACGCCATGGGCGACGCGGTCCACCGCACCGGATCTTGGCGAGCACACCGAGGAGGTCCTCGCAGAACTCGAGTCGCGCCGCAGCCGCTGACCGGCGCCGCCGACGAGGCCTTCACCCACCAGCTTCCGCGGCCGTTCGAGGACGTGCATGACGCCGATCGATCCGGCTGCTAGTCACGGCCAATCTGCCATTTGAGCTTTACAGATCGACGCCAAACTGTCACGCTGTTATCTGTGGGTTCCGCGATGAGTACCGCGCGCGTCCGAAGCCGTTACCCCGAGCCGTTCGCGGCCACCCCGACGCGATATCGACTGGATGTGCTCGCCTCGAGCGTCGGCGATGTCGTCCGTTCGGCGGGCGGTTGGTTGTTCGACCGGGCGATGGCCGGCTGGGAGGTCAATCTCCTCATCTCCGATCCCCCCGACACTCGGCCGCTGCAGATTCTCGGCATCAGCGCGTTCCCGCTGCAAACGACGCTCGAGCCGGTGCCGAATTGGTCTCCAACTCAGGCGATTGCGGTGGCGGCCGATGTGTTCAATGGCGATGAGCGGGTCCGCGTGAGTGTCGTCGCGGCGCTCGATCGCGGCCTCACCGAGGTCACATTGTGGGGTGATACGTGGCCGCCCGGGCTTCATCGGCGCGCCGATGCCGTACAGCACCGGCTCAGCGCGGCCGCCCGGGCCTTCAAGGCTCACGCCATGTCGGCGGCGCAGCTACCGCATTGCGAGATAACTGAAACGGAGGAGTTCCGCAGCGGGTCGCGTTGGTGCCCACCGTATGAGCCCGACCTGGTTCCGATCGGCTAGCGTTGGCGCAATCAGAGGTCTGTTCGCTAAAACTCTCGTGATCACGGTGTCTATGGCCGCCGCGTGCGGAAACAACACCCACACCGGACAGTCCAGCATGCCCGGCGGTAACGCGATCTTGAACACGACCACTGCCGCAGACCTCGTCGCGGAATTCACCAAGGCCAGGCTTCCGGTGCCGAACGCCCACGATGTGGCGCAATCGCGGTGTCCTCAGATCAGTTGCACGGACGCAATCGACAGCGACACCGTCACCGTCATCAAGTTCGGCGGCACCGGTGCGGCGGAGCGCTTTGCGGGCGTGACGTCGGACACTTACCAGATCGAAGACGTTGTGCTCGTGTTCAACCCAGCCGTTCCTACCGACCAGAGGGCGGCGTACCAGAGCATTGCGCGGCGCACCGTCACCTCGTCGTGACTTATGCGCATAAGCCCCCGCCGCTAGGCTTGGACCTTGTGAGCGTCAGAGCCAGGCCGACAAAGGCCGATGTGGCGCGGCTAGCCAGCGTGTCGACGGCGACTGTCAGCTATGTGCTCAACAACGTTGAAGGTCAAACGATCTCACCGGCCACCCGCGCCGCGGTGCGGAAGGCCGCCCAGAAGCTGGGCTACCGGCCCAATCTGGCGGCGCGCAATTTGGCCGTTGGCGGCAGTGGCGTCGTGCTCTACGTTGTGCCGCGCATCGCGCTTGGCGAATTGCCGATGGAGGTCGGCAGCCGGCTCACGACGGCGCTGGCGCGCCACGGCGTGGTCTTGTCGCTGCAGTTCGAAACCGACGACGACCGAAACGTCGTCGACGCGATCGCGGATCTGAACCCGATCGCGGTCACCAGCGTCTTTCCGCTCACCGGCGACGCGCAGGCGGCTGTCGCCGCCGCCGGAATACCTCAAATACACCTCGGCAGCGAACAACTGCGCGCGCTGGGACACCTGCATGTGACGGTCGGGGAGATGCGGGTCGATCATCTGGTGTCGCGTGGGCACCGCAAACTAGCGTTCGCTTATTCCGATGTCGACAAACTGCGTCCCCTCGGCGACTACTGGCTCGAGGGACTGCGAGTCGCGGCCCAAAAGCGCAACCTGCCCGACATCGTCGTCGGCACCCTCCTGACCGATGGCACCAATGCCGCCCGCGTCGTCACCCGGTGGGTCAACGAGGAGGTGACGGCCGTCTGCGCCCAGGGGGACGAGACGGCGTTCATCGTCTTGCATGGTCTGCGGCAGTCGGGTCTGCGCTGCCCGCAGAACCTCGCTGTCATGGGCGTCGATGCACGTCCCCTCGGTGCTGTCAGCGGACCACCGCTGACGTCGGTTTCCTTTGACGCGAAAGCCATCGTCGATGTGTCGGTCGCAGCGATGATGGCCGAGCTCGGATACCCGGTCGAACACGGGCCGACCAGCACAAACGTCGCGACATTGATCCAGCGCGACTCGACGTGATCCCGTCTGAGGTCTGGACGCGCACGCGGCTGTGCGGGTAACTTACGCGGGTAAGCTCGAAGAGAGGCAGCCTTTCAATGACGGTCAGCGCCACCAGCGAGGTCCACTTCGATCCCTACGACGTCGAGCTGAATGCGGATCCGTATCCGATGTTCGCGCGGCTCCGCGAGGAAGCACCGCTGTACCACAACGAGCAGCACGACTTTCACGCGCTGAGCCGTTTCGATGACGTCAGCAAGACGCTGGTCGACCATGAGACGTTCAGCTCGGCCCGGGGCGCAATTCTCGAGCTGATCAAGGCGAACATCGACATCCCGATGGGCGTGGTGATCTTCGAGGACCCGCCGATCCACGACATCCATCGCAAGTTGCTGGCCCGGATGTTCACGCCGCGCAAGATCAGCGAGCTCGAACCAAAGATCCGTCAGTTCTGCGCGCAGAGCCTTGATCCGCTCACCGGGTCCGGACGATTCGACTTTGTGGCCGACCTTGGGGCACAGATGCCGATGAAGGTCATCGGCATGCTCCTGGGCATTCCTGAGCATGATCAGCAAGCCGTCCGGGATCGTGCTAACGACCAGTTGCGCACCGAGGCGGGCCAACCGATGAAAGCGGCCGAGCAGGGCATCGTCGTCGGCGAACACTTCGCGGCCTACATCGACTGGCGTGCCGAACATCCCTCGGATGACATCATGACCGAGTTGCTCAACGTCGAGTTCGAGGACGAGACCGGCACCGTGCGCCGGCTGACTCGAGAAGAACTCCTGGTCTACCTCAACGTGGTCGCCGGCGCGGGAAATGAAACGACGACCCGGCTGATCGGCTGGGCCGGCAAGGTGCTCGCCGAGCATCCCGACCAGCGGCGCGACCTGGTCGAGAACCCGGCGTTGATCCCCCAGGCCATCGAAGAGTTACTGCGTTTCGAACCACCGGCGCCGCACGTGGCGCGGCATGTGACGCGCGATGTCGAGTACTACGGCCAAACGGTGCCCGCGGGCGGCGTCATGATGTTGCTGATCGGTGCGGCGTGCCGTGATCAGCGTCAGTTCCCGCCGAACGGCGACGTGTTCGACATTCACCGCCAGCCGCGTCAGCATCTCGCGTTCAGCGTCGGTACGCATTTCTGCCTGGGCTCCGCACTTGCCCGCCTGGAGGGGCGTATCGCGCTTGAGGAGATCCTCCATCGGTTCCCGGAATGGGATGTTGACCTCGAACAGGCACGCCTGTCACCGACGTCCACGGTCCGCGGCTGGGAGACGATGCCCGCGCTCGTGGGATGACCGCCACGAGTGGGCTTCCTCACAGCAGCCGGGGCCATCCGGCTTCCCCGGGAATATAGTTAGCAAGACTAACGCTGTTGGCTGCAGGCGCCGACCAACGCCGACCGACGCCGTCACTCGTAATCAATTTGCGCAGGAGACGGATCATGCCAACAGACCCCCGTGAATCGCTGCTCACTCGCCGCATCGGCGACTTGTACTCCACCGACCCCCAGTTCGCTGCCGCGCGCCCGGATGAAGCGATCAGCGCGGCGATCGACCAGCCGGGATTGCCGCTGCTGGAAATCGTGCGCACCGTGATGGAGGGCTACGCCGACCGGCCCGCTCTGGGGCAGCGCGCGGTGCGATCGGTACCGGGCCCGGACGGCCGCACCTCATTGGAGTTGTTGACCCTGTTCGACACGGTTACCTACCGGCAGTTGTGGGAGCGCGCGTCCGCGCTCGCGAGCGTCCTGTCGAACGGCCAGGTGCGCCCCGGGGACCGCGTCGCCATGTTGGGGTTCAACAGCGTCGATTACACGGTGATCGACCTGGCTTTGATCGCCAGCGGAGCCGTGGCCGTGCCGCTGCAGACCAGCGCGCCGGTTGCGCAGCTGCGTCCCATCGTGGCCGAGACGGAGCCCGTCGTCATCGCCTCGAGCGTCGAGTATTTGGCCGATGCGGTCGAACTGTCGCTGTCAGCCCACGCGCCGAAGCAACTGGTGGTGTTCGACTACCACGCAGACGTGGACGATCAGCGTGAAGCAGTCGACACGGCCAGCTCACGCCTCGCCGAAGCCGGTAGCCCGGTGGTTCTCGAAGTGCTCACGGACCACCTCGCACGGGGGAGGGCACTCACGCCCGCACCGCCGTTGGCCTCCGACGAGCACGACCTGGCACTGCTGATCTACACCTCGGGCAGCACCGGCACACCGAAGGGTGCCATGTACCCGCAGCGCGCAGTGGCCAACGCGTGGCGCCGGTCGACCCGGTTGGCGTGGGGGGAAACGGCCACCCAACCAGCGATCACGCTCAACTTCCTGCCGATGAGCCACGTGATGGGACGACAAATCCTGTTCGCGACGCTGGGCGCGGGCGGCACGGCCTACTTTGCGGCCAAGAGCGACCTGTCGACCCTCCTCGAAGACCTCGCGCTGGTGCGACCGACGCAGCTCACCTTCGTTCCGCGGGTGTGGGACATGGTGTTTGCCCAATTCCAGACCGAATTTGACCGTCGAGCGTTGGACGGTGAGGAGCCGGCGGCTCTCGAGGCGCAGGTCATGGCGGAGCAGCGTCAGCACCTCCTCGGGGGACGGTTCCTCTCGGCGATGACCGGTTCGGCGCCGATCTCGGCCGACATGAAGGCTTGGGTGGAGTCGTTTCTCGACTTTCATCTCGTTGAGGGCTACGGCTCGACGGAGGCCGGCCCGGTCTTCGTCGATGGCATGGTGCGCCGCCCACCGGTGATCGACTACAAACTGGTCGACGTTCCCGACCTCGGCTACTTCCACACCGATCAACCGCATCCACGGGGCGAGCTGCTCGTGAAGTCCGCCGACCTATTCCCCGGCTACTACAAGCGGCCTGAGGTCACCGCCGGCGTGTTCGACGACGACGGCTATTACCGCACCGGCGACATCGTGGCCGAGGTCGGTCCCGATCAGCTTGTGTACCTTGACCGCCGCAACAACGTGCTGAAGCTCTCGCAGGGCGAGTTCGTCACCGTCTCGAAACTCGAAGCGGTGTTCGGTGACAGCCCACTGATTCGGCAGATCTACGTTTACGGCAACAGTGCTCGCTCGTTTCTCCTTGCGGTCGTCGTGCCCACCGCGGAAGCGTTGTCGCGGGACTCACTAAAACCGTTGATCACGCAGTCGCTGCAAGATGTCGCCAAAGCGGCCGATCTGCAGTCCTACGAGATCCCGCGCGACTTCATCATCGAGACAACGCCTTTCACGCTCGAGAACGGATTGCTCACCGGCATCCGCAAGCTCGCGCGGCCAAAGCTCAAGGAGCGCTACGGCGAGCGTCTGGAGCAGCTGTACACCGAGTTGGCCGAGAGCCAGGCGAACGAGTTGCGGGCTCTGCGCCAAGAGGGAGCCGACCGGCCGGTGCTGGAGACGGTCATCAGAGCCGCGGGTGCCATGCTTGGCACCGGCGATCTGCAGCCTGACGCGCAGTTCACCGACCTTGGCGGAGATTCCCTGTCCGCGTTGACATTCGCCAATCTCCTGCACGAGATCTTCGATGTCGACGTCCCGGTCGGGGTGATCGTCAGCCCGGCCACCGACCTGCAAGGTCTCGCCGACTACATCGAGGGAGAGCGCCAACCGGGCACCAAACGACCGACCTTCGCCTCGGTGCACGGCCGTGACGCGACCGAGGTGCACGCCCGCGACCTCACGCTGGACAACTTCATCGACACGCAGACGCTGGCCGCCGCGGCCTCGCTGCCCGGCCCCAGCTCCGAGGTCCGGACCGTCCTGCTGACCGGCGCCACCGGATTCCTCGGCCGCTACCTGGCGTTGGAATGGCTTGAACGGATGAGCCTGGTCGACGGCAAGGTGGTCTGCCTGGTGCGGGCCAAGGACGACGAGACCGCTCGCGAACGGCTAAACAAGACGTTCGACACCGGCGATCGTGAGCTGCTGCGGCATTACCACGAAATGGCCGCCGATCATTTGGAGGTCCTGGCCGGCGACAAGGGCGATCCGAATCTCGGCCTTCGCCAGCAGGATTGGCAGCGGCTGGCCGACACCGTCGACCTCATCGTCGACCCCGCGGCCCTGGTTAACCACGTCCTGCCCTACAGCCAGTTGTTCGGACCCAACGCGCTCGGCACGGCCGAACTCATCCGGATCGCGTTGACGACCCGGCTGAAGCCGTTCACCTATGTGTCCACGATCGGCGTTGGTGTGGGGATCGAGCCGGGCACGTTCACGGAGGACGCCGACATCCGGGTGATCAGCCCCACCCGCCCGATCGACGAGAGCTACGCCAACGGCTACTCAAACAGCAAGTGGGCCGGCGAGGTGCTACTTCGCGAGGCCCACGACCGGTTCGGCCTGCCGGTCGCGGTGTTCCGGTGCGACATGATCCTCGCGGAGACAAGGTATGCGGGCCAGCTCAACGTGCCGGACATGTTCACCCGGCTGATGCTCAGCCTGGTCGCCACCGGCATCGCGCCGGGCTCGTTCTACGAACTCGGCGCTGACGGCGAGCGGCAACGCGCCCACTACGACGGGCTGCCGGTCGACTTCATCGCGGAGGCGATCTCGACGCTCGGCGCACAGGTTGTCGACGGCTTCGAGACCTACCACGTGATGAACCCATACGACGACGGCGTCGGCCTCGACGAGTACGTCGACTGGCTGATCGAGGCGGGTTACTCGATCAGGCGCATCCCTGACTACGGCGACTGGCTGAAGCGGTTCGAAACCGCGATCCGCGCACTGCCCGAGCACCAGCGCCAGTCCTCGCTGTTGCCGCTGCTGCACAACTATCAGTACCCCGAGGCGCCGATTCGCGGGTCGATGGCGCCGACCGACCGGTTCCGCGCCGCCGTGCAGGACGCGAAGATCGGACCCGACAAGGACATCCCCCATGTCACCGCGCCGATCATCGTCAAGTACATCACCGATCTGCGGCTGCTCGGACTGCTCTGACCGAGCACCGGCGCGACCTAACTGCTGTAGTTGAGGGGTGCTTGAGACAGGTCTAGGCAGTCAGTCATGCCGTTGGCGGATGCATCACGGTCTGTGAGCGCATCCACGCCAAAGGTGGTCTCGCACAACTTCAGCAGACTCACGTGTGAAT
>Ga0153922_1000218_pt1 | contig 23675 bp, 27 predicted proteins | sample TSNJ006MetaG_FD_104723 | JGI IMG/M metagenome (GOLD analysis project Ga0153922, IMG submission 104723) | Attine ant fungus gardens microbial communities from New Jersey, USA - TSNJ006 MetaG | ecosystem: Host-associated > Fungi > Mycelium > Unclassified | place: USA: New Jersey, Brendon T. Byrne... | reverse complement strand
TATTCCGAATATTTGTTTGCTTTTTGGTCTGACTTATGTTAAGATAATAAAAACAATCCGACAAATTATTAGTTATTATGGGGGGACGCGTATGGCATACGGCAAGATAAGTAAGAAACAGCAGGAAATATTAGATTATATAAAGAGCGAAATTTTAAATAGAGGTTTTCCACCAGCAGTACGTGAAATCTGCGAGGCAGTTGATTTAAAATCTACGTCTTCTGTTCATTCACATTTGGAAACACTTGAAAAGAATGGTTATATAAGACGAGATCCAACAAAACCACGTGCAATCGAGATTGTTGATGATAATTTCAACCTGGTGCGCCGTGAAGTGGTGAATGTTCCAATTGTGGGCCATGTAGCTGCAGGGGAGCCCATTTTAGCAGTTGAGAATGTTGAGAACTACTTTCCCATTCCCGCAGAATACATGCCGAATGCAGAGACTTTTATGCTGGTTGTAAAGGGTGATAGTATGATTAATGCCGGTATCATGGACGGCGATAACATACTGGTAGAGAAGAAATCTACTGCTCGTAATGGTGATATGGTAGTTGCTCTTGTAGATGATTCGGCTACTGTAAAGACCTTTTATAAGGAAAATGGTTACTATCGCCTACAACCGGAGAATGACTCTATGGAACCAATCATTATACATGAGGAAGTATTGATTTTGGGGAAAGTCATAGGTGTGCTTCGTTTTATGCACTAAAGATTTCCCATACATAGATGGAAAAAGGCGATCAGTCACTTAGCTGACTGTCGCCTTCATGTTCTCTCAAGCTACTTCACATAAAATAATTATGTCTACTGCGATGTACTATCTTTGATGTGCTATCTTTAAATTGATAGATTCTGATAAATGCTGCAGACAGATCTGACTAAAGTGATGCAATCTCTACCGATTCACCATCTCTCCAAATTCTTTCCAAATCATAGAACAAACGATTCTCTGTATCAAAGACATGAATCACTAAATCACCGTAATCCATCAAAATCCAGTTTGCATTCTGATAACCTTCTACCTGTTTTGGTGTATAGCCGGCTTTTCCAAGAATTTCATCAATATTATCAACCATTGCCTGAACCTGATTACGGTTGCTTCCGCTGGCGATAATGAAGTAGTCAGCTAAGGTAGATACTTTGTCGATACCAATTACTTTAATTTCATCGGCTTTTTTATCTTCTAATGCAGCACATGCAAGACGTGCCATTTCTTTTCCAATATTCATCACAATTTTCCTTTCTTATCAGCTGATATAAAAATATTATATTCAGACGGTTACTATAATTTATGTGTTTTCATTATGCCTGGTTATGCAAGTTCCAATAATAATCAAACGCACTGATACTTATAGGATCAATCTCCCGATGAGCTGCCTTCAGATATTTCAGGCAATCTTTTAAAATCAAATACATACATTCATCCAGATTTTGAAACGCTGCTTTACGGATGATATTCAGATTTGGAGCTTTATCTCGTCCCGGTTCGATGTAATCTGAAATATATATAATTTTTCCCAAAACATTCATCGCTGCCTTTCCTGTGGTATGCCAGCGAATGCTGTCCAGAATTATCGGTTTGTCTACGGAATATTTATGAGAAGCAATCCATACACCTAATTTTGCGTGTAGGAGAAAGGGATTCTCTTTTTCATAAGGGGTAACCTCAATATCATGCTTTTGACAAAGTTTTATTTTCTTTTCGTTAGAAATGCATTTCGCACAATCATGCAGCAACCCTGCAATCTGCGCATCCATCATATCACAGTCATGTACCATAGCCAAAGCTGCTGCAGTATACATGACTCCAAGAGTATGCTGATAGCGGGGGGAATCCAAGTCTCTTTTTAATAGTTTCTGCATTTCAGGGATAGAATATACGGTTTTGTCCACAGGTACTCATCTCCTCTCTTGTCCCAAGCTCCTAGTGTGTTGTCCGACTGATAAGTAGTGTAACTCTGCGTATATCGCCATCCGCAGCGTTGTCGTCAAATATCAATATACAGCACTCTAGCGATATATATTCTTTTCTGTAATGTAATCGATAACCGAATCCGGAACGTAGTATTTAATTGTACGTTTTTCGGCAATCCAGCCTCTTAACATATTAGAAGAAATATCAATGTTCAGGCTTTCCAGCTTGAGAAATGAACCATTAAATTTTTTGCTTAAATACTGCATCTTTTCATCTAAAAGCAGGTCGCTTGTATGATTACGGGTAGCTACGACAATTTTAGCTGCAGCACAAATACGCGCTGGTTCTTTCCAGATCTCGAAGTCGAACAGAGAGTCCGCACCGATGATAAAGTAATATTCAATATGGGGATTTTCTTCGTTAAGCCGTTCTAGCGTGCGGTAAGTATAAGAATATCCTTCCGGATTCATTTCAATCAGGGATATCTCAAAATGCGGATTGTTTTCAATGGCACAACGGACCATTGAAAGCCGCTGCTCATCTGTAGCACGCCCGATGCGGTCTCTTTTGTGGGGGGGGTTGCCGGCTGGCATGAATAGCACTTTGTTAAGTCCGAATTGCTCATATGCAGTTTCGCCGAGAATCAGATGTCCTACATGTATGGGGTCAAACGTTCCGCCCATAATCCCGATTTTTAAAGTTTTTTCTTGCATAAATTCCTCTATTTCTTAAGCCTTCGGCAGTAAAATTTTCTTTTTTTCATTCTTCCCTTCTTTATATAAGACAATCTTTTTGCCAATTACCTGTACAACCTGAGACTGGGTTCGTTGTGCAAGTACTTCTGCAATTGCCCGAGGATCATCCATGCAATTTTTCAAGACACTGATCTTAATCAGTTCCCTGGCTTCTAAAGCTTCATTCACGGACGCAGTTACTTCCGGGGTCAGGCTGGATTTGCCGACCTGAAGGATGGGATCCATGGTCATTGCCAGACTTTTTAAATATGCTCGTTGTTTACTTGTCATAATTTTCCTCCTGATGAGTCATGCAGACATGTTTGCACGTCCATTTGACCCACAAACTTTTCGCACGGCATTCTTATTTATAATAATCAAAATCAAAACCATACATTCTGACAGTGTCACCTTCTTCTATTCCAGCTGCTTCTAAATCTTTTAAAATACCACTATCCTTTAAGAACTTCTGGAAAAAGGCAAATCCTTTTTCGGAGTCCAAATTGGTGTATCCTAGCATTTTTTCGATTTTGGGTCCCTCTACTATGAATACGTGTGCATCATCTTCTGCCTGCGCTACGGTATATGGAAGGTTTTCGGCAATAAGCACATCTTCGGGGAAGAATTCCTGTTCAAAGACAATCGGTTTCTTCTCCATGGTATCCAGCAGGTTTTTTACCTCATAAAGTAATTCTTTCAAACCGGCACCGCTGACAGCAGAAATGGGGAGCACCTTGATTCCTTTTGGCTCAAACTCTTGTTTTAAACGGTCAATGGGATTTTCTTCATCACCATCACATATGGCATCAATTTTATTGGCTGCAATAATCTGTGGGCGGGCAGCAATTTCTTCGTTATAGGCATCTAATTCATGGTTGATCTTGTAAATATCATCAACCGGATCTCGACTTTCTGTAGATGCAGCATCGACCATATGAATCATAATTCTGGTTCGCTCGATATGCCGCAGGAATTCATGTCCTAAACCGACCCCTTCAGAAGCACCTTCAATCAATCCAGGAATATCGGCAATAACAAAACCGTCACCACCATCCAGGTCCACGACCCCCAGATTGGGATTCAACGTGGTAAAGTGATAGTTGGCGATTTTGGGTTTGGCGTTAGTTACTCGGGAAAGAAATGTGGATTTTCCTACGTTGGGAAATCCAACAAGACCGACATCAGCGATAACCTTCAACTCTAGTTGTACATCCAGTTCCTGGGCAGACTGTCCTGGCTGGGCATACTTAGGCACCTGCATGGTAGCTGTTGCATAATGCATATTGCCGTTACCGCCTCGTCCGCCCTTTAAGACAATCTGACGTCGGTTATCTCCCGACATATCAGCGATAACTTTGCCGCTTTCCACTTCCATGATCACAGTACCTTCGGGAACTTTCAGAACAATATCGGTGCCGTTTTTACCGTGACATCGTTTCTTACCGCCCTGTTCTCCGTCCTGAGCAGCGAATTTTCTTTTGTGCCGATAATCGGCTAAAGTATTCAGACCTTCATCGACTTCGAATATTACATCCCCGCCCTTGCCGCCGTCACCGCCATCGGGACCGCCATTCGGAACGTATAGTTCGCGGCGGAAGCTTACGTGCCCATCCCCGCCCTTGCCGGAACGGATATATATTTTTGCGCGATCTGCAAACATAGATTACCTCTCTTCTAATCTTGAGTACTCTTGGAAACTCTTTGCATGCAAAGGGTTTAAGAGTACTCATATTTAAAAAAGACTTCAAACCGATATGATTTGAAGCCTTCCGCCATTACTCTGATACCGGAACGATAGAAACTTGTTTCTTATCTCTTCCTTTTCGCTGGAATCTTACAATTCCGTCTGCTAATGCAAACAATGTATCATCTTTACCGCGTCCTACATTCACACCTGGATGAATTTTTGTTCCGCGTTGTCTGTAAAGAATATTTCCAGCTTTTACAAATTGTCCGTCAGCTCTTTTCGCACCCAGTCTTTTGGACTCGGAATCTCTGCCGTTCTTAGTAGAACCAACTCCTTTTTTATGTGCGAACAATTGAAGGTTCATATTCAACATGGTTTTACACCTCCTTGGTTACAATCTTAATATGCGTTTTACCGTAAGTTTTCTGAATATCCGTAAGTCCCAGAACCAATGACTGCATCAGCAGCTGTGCTGCGTCGCTTATGGGGTCTGCTATATGAAAATCCAGATATCCATCATCTTGTTTACCGTCGAGATCATCGGCTGTAAACGCTTCAATAGAATTCAAAGTATTGATCAGCAGAACAGATACGGCAGCACATACAATATCTTCCCCTGCATCTGCATAGCCAGCATGTCCTTCTGAACAAATACCAGTATACTTGTTGTCCTTGACAAATACTGTTATCGAAATCATAACAGTCAATTAAGCATTGATCTTTTCAATCTTAACTTTTGTGAACTGTTGTCTATGACCGTTTTTCTTGTGATATCCAGTTTTTCTCTTATACTTATAGATAACAACTTTTTTAGCTTTTCCATTCTCAACTACGGATGCGGTTACACTGGCATCTGCTACGTCAGAACCAACTTTTAAACCGTCGTTATTTACTGCAAGCACCTGATCAAATGTAACAGTTTCACCAGCTTCTACACCAAGCTTTTCTACTCTAATGATATCGCCTTCGGCTACTTTGTACTGTTTACCACCTGTTGCAATAATTGCGTACATATGGCACACCTCCTATTATCATTACTCGCCAGATGCGGTGGCATAAAGCTCTTAAACCTCTCTGTGCGGCATACTTTAAAATAATATCATATGCAAGCGCACTTTTCAAGCATTTTCAGACAAATTCTGAAAAAAGTTGTAAATTTTATCACCACTGTCGGCAAGAACTCTCACAACAATTCCTTTCATGCATCTTGTGGAACCAACATAACAATCTTTCATATCTTTTCCGGCAAGTTCCCGGCTGTTCTCAAGAAACTGATTTTCTGCTTCTCTGTCAGGAAAATATGCATACATCATTCCGTTATGCGTAAATTTATTCCATAAACCAATACTATTATAATCCAACAATTCAGGAAGCACAACAGTATTATCTGCAAATGCAAATACTTCTCCTGCATAAACAGTTACCCGGCTTTGAAAGCAGCGCATCTTAAAAATTTCTCCCATTCCGATTCTGCCGCTGGAAAAAATATCACTGTATAAAAAGATTGCAGATTGATCAATTACTGCATTTACAGTATTATCAAAATAACTGCCTGCAAAAGGAATAACAGGGAACGGCATGAATTTTATGACACTATTCTTCTCTGCGGTTATCGTAACATTTTTTACCGCTTTTTTATCCCGCGTATCCAGTACTTTCTCATACCCCTGACTCGTAATTTCAACACTGCTTCCGGCATGGAAAATATAATCTGCAGTAAGTTCATCTCCTCCTAAAAGACCTGCTGAGGCAGACATCAACATTATTTGGGTGGATTTTTCATGATAGAACGGAGACATCACTTTATACGGTGCATTAAAAAACAGATCTGAGATCATGGTTTGTCCATTTGCATTAACAGTTTCTAAATATAAACGGCTTTTCATCTATAATCCCTCAAAAAGAACATCTTTCTTTATCCAGTTTATGACTTCCGCCACTCCATTAAGGTTCATTAAATTTGTAAACAGAAATTTTCGTCCTTGCCGCATCCGTTCAGAATCCCTGGCCATACGATCCAGATCGGCTCCAACCATGTCGGCCAAATCTGTTTTATTAATTACCAGCAGATCAGAACGTGTTACGCCGGGCCCGCCCTTTCTTGGAATTTTATCCCCCTGGGCCACATCAATAACATAGATAGATGCATCTGCAAGATCCGGGCTAAAGGTAGCAGAAAGGTTATCTCCGCCGCTTTCGATAAAAATAATCTGCACATCAGGAAAATGTTCTGCCATCTCATCAACAGCCTCCAGATTCATGGAACAATCTTCACGGATTGCAGTATGAGGACAGCCGCCGGTTTCTACCCCCATGATCCTTTCCGGTTCTAAGGTACTGTTCCTGATTAAAAATTCCTGATCCTCTTTTGTATAAATGTCATTTGTAATAACGCATATGCTGTAATCATCGGACATGATTCTGGTAAGCCGTTCGATCAATGCCGTTTTCCCGGAACCAACCGGCCCTCCAACTCCTATCTTTACATAACTCATAACTGATTTTCCTCTCATTAGGAACTGTCTGAAAACACCCTGCCATATTATACAAGTTGTTTTCAGACAGTTCCTTAACTCATATATAACCGAGAATATAATGTTTCATGATTCATTGCAGCGATTTCAAATTCTGTACCGCCTATTCCCAGATCATTAACTGTAATATTAAGTGCCTTTTCTACTGCTGTTTTTATCAACGCAAACGATTCGTTCAGAACCTGCTGTCCGTCCATCTGACTTAGAGGAACTGTCTTTACTGCATTTGTAACAATTGTAGATACCAAACTGTAAGCATAGATTGCGGCAGCTTCCTTGATCTCCACTTCATTTGAAGCGATAAACAGACCGACTGCTATGGCATAATGCCCATTACAGACCTTGGTTTTGATCAGCTGTTCATAGCGGCGGACATTGCTAAAGTTATGCATTTGATTGATTATTTTTAAAAATCTCCGACATAGTTTTTCACTGCCCTTTCGCATCTCAGCAGAAACTCTCAAAGCAGAATATAATGCATCCAGTTGAAGCAACATCTTTTTGTCATCTTGGCACTGGTAAGCAAGTATGGCAGCACCCAGATCCTGATATGGCAGCAGCGTCAGATAACTCTTGAGGTATTGCAAAAGATCTTCGGATGTTCTTAATTTTTCCTGCTGTACAAAAGTTTCCAATCCTCCGGAAAGTGTATAGCTGCCAACCGGAAAAAGACTGTCGCAAACTTGCAGCATATTGAATAGGGACAGGATTTTCATACCTTATGCCCTCGGCATTGCAGATAATCTGCAAATTTCTCCGATACGATCTCAAGCCGAAATCCATGCTTTAGCAAATGCAGGAACGTTGGATCATCATGTGGTACGGTTATGCATCTGTCCGCAATTTTTACAGGCAGATGCCGATTGCCAAGCTCAAAACAGACACGACCCATTTCTTCTAAAGAACTTATAGGTATTTTGATTACTTTAACGGGTACGATTTCTGCAATATATGCCTTTTTCTTTGTTTCGGCAATAATATCCCCATCACGGATTCCTTTACTAACGTGCAGCCCGATCATAGTACCGTCTTTTGCTTCTTTTATCTGTCGGTACTTTTCTGTTTCAAACCATTCAAAGGAAACCATTACAAGCGTTTTCTCCGGTTTCTTCTCATGAATATTTCCCAATACCTTATCAACTATCATTTTTATTGTCCTCTCCTTAAAACAGAAAATATCGTCTGGCCAGAGGCAGCTCATACAATGGTTCACAGCTGATTTCTGTTTTATTGACCTTTACTGTATAGGTTTCCGGATCCACTTCAATATCAGCAATCGTATGATTATGAATCATGTCCTTCTTCCCTATTTTTCTACAGTTTCTCACCGGTAAAACTATTTTTTCAAGCCCCAGCACTTCACCAATCCGGTGCTCATACGCATATTCTGATACAAAAGTAATGCCGGCATTTGAAACAGCTTTTCCATAGCTTCCAAACATTCCTTCATATTTTACCGGCTGAGGTGTGGGAATCGATGCGTTGGCATCGCCCATTCTTGCGGCACAGATGAACCCATTTTTAAGGATCATTTCCGGTTTCACACCAAAAAAGGCCGGTTTCCACAATACGAGATCTGCATATTTCCCTACTTCCACGGAACCTGTATACGGGGATATTCCATGGGTAACAGCAGGGTTGATCGTATATTTGGCGATATAGCGTTTTACACGGTTGTTATCATTTCGTGTACAGTCAGAATCCATAATCCCGCGCTGCTTTTTCATCTTATCAGCGGTCTGCCAGGTCCGTATGATAACCTCTCCGACACGGCCCATGGCCTGGGAGTCTGAACTCATCATAGAGAAAATCCCCATATCATGCAGGATATCTTCCGCGGCAATGGTTTCCGGACGAATCCGGGAATCAGCAAATGCTACATCTTCAGGACTTTTTTTGTCCAAATGATGGCACACCATCAACATATCCAGATGTTCATCAATTGTATTTACAGTAAAAGGCATGGTGGGATTCGTAGATGAGGGAAGTATATTCGGAAATGATGCTGCCCGGATAATATCCGGGGCATGTCCGCCGCCGGCTCCTTCCGTATGATATGTATGAATTGTCCGCCCGTTTATCGCCTGAAGAGTGTCTTCCACAAAACCTCCTTCATTCAGCGTATCCGTATGTATGGAAACCTGAACATCATATTGGTCTGCCACACCAAGGCAGGCGTCAATGGCAGCAGGTGTTGTTCCCCAATCTTCATGGAGTTTAAGTCCGGCAGCCCCTGCTTTAATTTGTTCTGCCAAAGGTGCGGCCGAAGATGAATTCCCTTTGCCAAGAAAAGCAAAATTCATCGGGAACGCTTCACATGACTCCAGCATGCGATGCAGATTGAATATTCCCGGAGTACATGTTGTTGCGTTTGTACCATCTGCCGGTCCTGTTCCGCCGCCGATCATGGTTGTGATACCGCTATATAAAGCGGTGTGCACCTGTGTAGGTGAAATAAAGTGAATATGGGAATCGATTCCTCCGGCAGTCAGAATCAGGCCTTCCCCCGCAATTACCTCGGTAGCTGCCCCTATCACCATATTCTCAGAAACACCATCCATAATATGCGGATTACCGGCTTTACCAATTCCGGATATCTTCCCATCCTTAATACCGACATCGGCTTTATAAATTCCTGTACTGTCAATAATTAATGCATTCGTTATCACACAGTCCGGACAAGATTGTCCATTATGCGTTGAAGACTGTCCCATCCCGTCCCGGATTGTCTTTCCTCCTCCAAATTTCACTTCTTCACCATAAATTGTTTTATCCGCTTCTACTTCCACTATGAGTGAAGTATCGGCAAGACGTATCCGGTCTCCTTTCGTCGGCCCATACATGCTTGCATATGTTTTTCTGGAAATTTCAATCATTTTGCAGCTGCCTCCTATATTCTATATTCCTTTAAATCCAAGCTTCCTGGCTTTTCTCAAGGCCTTTTCTCTGACCCCGTTATCATCCAGTTTTCCATCGGCCAGACCGTTTAGGCCATGCCCTTCTCTTGTTCCGCCTAATTCTGTGAGCGTAACCTTTTTTGTCTCTCCCGGTTCAAAACGTATCGCTGTTCCGGAAGGGATATCAAGCCGCATTCCATAAGCAAGTTTTCGATCAAAAGAAAGCATTTTGTTTACTTCAAAGAAATGAAAATGCGATCCAACCTGAACGGGTCGGTCCCCGGTATTGATGACTGACAAAAGACATGTTTTTTTTCCTTCATTCAATTTTATGGTTCCTTCATCTGTGATCATTTCACCGGGAATCAAAGTATGCGTACCCGGAATCGGATCATGTACGGTGACTAATTTTGTTCCGTCCGGAAATGTTACTTCTAATTGAATCTCCGAAATCATTGCAGCAACACCTTCCATTACATCTTCGGAATGTAAGATGTGTCTCCCGAATTGCATAAGCTGGGCAACTGTCATACCTTCGCGTGCTTTTTCAGCCAGTTCTGATGAGATCAGGGCAATTGCTTCCGGATAATTGAGCTTTATGCCCTTCTCCTTTCGTTCTTTTGCAAGCATCCCTGCATAATGAAGCATCAATTTTTCCGTTTCTCTCTCCGTAAGATGCATATTATACCGCCTTTCTTTTTATAAAGGAGTGTTCAAGAGTACTCTAAAGTTTATTCAGTCATAAGTTTTTGTATTTGAACAGCATCTGCTTCTTTCGTTTTTTTCTCATAAATAATGCTCCCTTTTTCCATAACATAAAGATAATCCGTATTCTCCAGAACAAAATCAAGATATTGTTCCACCAGAAGGATCGTCAAACCTTTCCACTCGTTGATTTTTCGGATGGCTGCTCCGATATCCTGAATAATCGAGGGCTGGATTCCCTCTGTAGGTTCATCAAGAATTAAAATTTGGGGTTCTGCCACAAGTGCTCTTGCAATTGCAAGCTGCTGCTGCTGTCCTCCGGACAGATCCCCTCCCTTACGCTGGGCGAATTTAGGGAGGGCCGGAAATAAATCATAGATGTAGTCCGGGATTTTGTCTTTTCCGCCATTTGGCCACAAGCCCAACTCCAGATTTTCAGCAACTGTCATCTGCGGGAAAATATCACGTCCTTGCGGAACATATCCAATTCCACATTTTGCCCTTTCATAAGTAGGAAGATTTAAGAGATCTTTATCAGACATCTGTATGTGTTCTCCCGATGTTTGCACCAATCCCATAATACTTTTTAATGCAGTACTTTTACCAACACCGTTTCTGCCGATCAGTCCTGCAATCTCACCTTTCTTCACCTGAAAGGATAACCCATGAATCACACGGCTTTCCCCATAATAGGAATCTATATTGGATAATTTCAGCATGTTACGCACCTCCCCTTCCAAGATACACGGCTTGCACCTCCTTATCAGCGAGAACATTTTTTACGTTGCCTTCGGTCAATACTTTCCCTTCATGAAGGACCGTAACCACATCTGCCGACTGCTTTACAAAATCCATATCATGTTCTATGACAATGACGGTGCAGTCTTTTTTGATTTCCTTTAGGATCATTCCGGTCTTAAAAGTTTCAGACTTACCCATTCCGGCAGCCGGCTCATCCAGCATAATAATTTCCGGCTTCTGGACAAGCTGCATTGCAAGCTCCAGCCACTGTTTTTCACCATGAGCAAGGGCGCCGGCGCGTTTTTGTGCATATTGAGCTAATCCTACTTTTTCAAGTACTTCTTTTATGTTTTCTTTTTCTTCATCAGCCGGTGTCCGTAAAATGCTGTCCAGAATACCTTTATGTCCTTTCAGCGATAAGATCATATTTTCTTCAACAGTAAGATTTGCGAATACAGAAGGAACCTGGAATTTCCGTCCGATTCCTTCATTCACAATTTTATGCTCCTTCATTCCGGTTAAGCGCACCGGCTGCCGTTCCTTGGGATAGAATATTACTGTTCCGGAAGTGGGTTTTGTTTTTGCACAAATGATGTCCAGCAGCGTTGTCTTCCCGGCTCCGTTCGGACCAATAAAGAAATGTATCGTCCCTCGCTTAATATCTGCTTTTACATCTGTTAATGCGAAAAATCCATCAAAAGATACGGATATATTTTTAATTTCTAATACATTTTGTCTTTCCATATACAGGTTTTCCTTTTCCCTTTGCTTTTTTGTGAAACCAGTGTACTGTACCACTCACAATTCCAACAATACCTTGTTTAAAGAATATAATGGTAATTACGAACAGTCCTCCGATTACATACTGCCAGATTTCAACCATACCCCCCGAACTTAAATGGTATTCACTTAAATTAATCAAGAATGCTCCGATTATTCCGCCAATGATCGTTCCTCTTCCGCCGATCGCAACCCATATTACCATCGTGATTGAATATGATATGGTCATTTGCGAAGGTGTGATACTTCCATTAAAGTTCACAAAAACAGCTCCCGCAACAGCTGCAAAAACTGCGGAAATCATATAGACAAAAGTTTTGTAACGGCTTACCTGATAGCCGGAAAAATAGGTCCGGTTTTCTCCGTCCCGTATCGCGATCAACAGTTTACCAAACTTTCTGTTTACCAGAAATTGAGACAATGCATAGATAAGGACCATAATTAGTAATGCGCCGTAAAAAAGGAACATCATATTTGTGGTATTGGCATTTCCTTTGATGCTGCCCGCAACAGATTTAATGTCCGTAATTCCAACATTTCCATTGGTATAGGGCGAAAGGGCGATGAAAATTGAGTATACAGCCCATGTAAGTGCCTGTGAAATAATTGAAAAATATACTCCTTTTATCCGGTTTTTAAAAATAAAATATCCAACAATCCCGGATACTGCAGTCGGAATAAAAATAATCATCAATAAAGATATAGGAAGGCTCAAAAAAGGTTTCCAAATTGCTGGAAGACTGGTAAGTCCGCCAACATGCATAAAATCTGTAATTGCTCCCCCCGTACTTTGCAGTTTCAGATACATTGCCATAGCATATCCGCCTAATGCAAAGTACAAACCGTGTCCCAGACTTAAAATCCCTGTATATCCCCAAATTAAATCAATTCCAATTGCAGCTATAGCAAATGCAATACATTTTCCAAGGAAAAGAATCGTAGAGCCTCCGCTTATGATGCCGACCTTTAACAATATCGGCATCGCTGCCAAAGCAGCAACAATCAATAAAAAACAAATATTGGTGCTTCGATTTTGGTTATGATCCATTCCTGCACCTCCTATCCTTCCAGGTTTCTTGTTCGCATTACAAATAATCCCTGCGGACGTTTCTGTAAAAATAATATGACAATCAGCAATACAGCAGCTTTTGCAATGGTTGTTGATGTATATTTTTCTGTAAAGATACTAGCAGAACCAATGATTGCAGAACCGAATACCGTTCCCGCCAGTTTTCCAACACCTCCCAGAACAACTGCCATAAAGGAATTAACGATGTAACTTTGCCCAACAGTAGAGTCAATAGAACCTAATAATGCCACCGAACACCCTGCAATTCCGGCAAGACCTGAGCCCAGCGAAAAAGTAATATTGTCCACTCTTCTGGAATTGATTCCCATACATTGTGCCATATGCCGGTTCTGCATAACTGCACGCATCTGTTTTCCAAAACGGGATTTATACATAATGAAACAGACTGCCGTCATACACAGTGCCACAAGAAAAATAATAAACAACCGGTTATATGAAAAGGTCCATCCGCCGATGGTAACACCTCCGCTTAAAAATGCCGGAGCAGTTACATTTACTCCTTGTGTTCCGAATATACTTCTGGCCGCCTGCTGGAGAATCAAGCTGATTCCCCAGGTGGCCAGAAGACTGTCCAGTGCTCTCCCATAAAGGCGTGATATTACATAACGTTCTAAAAGACTTCCCAGGCAAAAAGCAGTTAAAAAGGCTGCCGGAAGTGCTGCAAAATAGTATGCTGATTGTAGGCTTTCCGGCACTATGGCAGCAAAAATATTCTGTACCACATACGTTATGTAAGCACCAATCATAACAAATTCCCCGTGTGCCATATTAATTACACCCATCAGGCCAAAAGTTATGGAAAGTCCAAGTGATGTCAAAAGTATAATGGAACTTAAACTGATACTGTTAAAAAGTGTATTTATAAATTGATTCATGACATGCTCCATTTCTTGATCGTTATTCCAAAGGTTTAATTCCTGCAGCTACCGCCCAGTCATATGTTGTCAGGTAAGGATCCGGTTCTACAGCAGAATCGGTAGAATACACTTCATAAATAAGACCATCCTCTTTAACCTCCCCGATTCTTACCGTTTTTGCAAGATGTTGATTTTCACCGTTGATCGTGATCGTACCCTCTGGCGCATCAAAAGAAATCTCACCCGATTTAATTGCTTCTAATACATCTTCAACTGCAAAACTGTCTGCTTTTTCGCAGGCTGCCTTCCATAAATATACTGCATCATATGCGGCTTCCGCCGGATCAGAGGTCACACGTTCTTCGCCATATTCTTTCTTGTATGCTTCTACAAATGACTGGTTTTTCTGAGTATCTGTTGTCTGATAATAATTCCATGAAACCATATGTCCTTTTAAGATATCTGCTCCGATTGCTGCTACTTCCTCCTCTGCGATTGAAAATGACATGGTCATATAATCATGGCTGGTATAATTTTTTTCAGACATCTGTTTAAAGAATGATACATTACCGGTACCGTTTAATGTATTTACAATAACATCTGGCTTGGCAGCTTCAATCTTTGAAATAATCGATGCAAATTCAGTCTGTTCCATATCCGCATATTCTTCTCCGACAACTTCAAGGCCGGCAGCTTCTGCCTGTGCTTTGATGATCATATTGGCAGTCCGGGGAAACACATAGTCAGAGCCAAGCAGAAAGAATTTTTTATACCCTTTATCAATTAAATATTCAATGGCCGGTACAATCTGCTGGTTTGGTGCGGCACCTGTATAAACAATATTAGGGGAATCTTCCATCCCTTCATACTGAACAGGATACCAAAGCAGTGACTCATAATCTTCAAAAATGGATTTTACTGCTTTTCTTGAAGAAGAAGTCCAGCATCCAAAAACGGTCGCTATCTTCTCACTGTCAATCAGTTTTTCTGCTTTGGTTGCAAATGTAGATGGTTCCGAGGCACCGTCTTCTTCTACATACTCAATTTGTCTGCCAAGGACACCACCGGCGGCATTGATTTCTTTAATAGCAAGAACTTCAGCATCTCTTACTGCTTTTTCACTGATAGCCATAGAACCGGTCAGAGAATGGAGTAATCCTACTTTTACGGTGGTATCTTCAGTTTTGGTTGTCTCAGTTGATCCACAACCATATACGCCTGCCGCCATGATAAGTGCCATCGCAGCAGCAAATGTCTTTTTAAAATATTTTTTTTTCATAATCTTCTCCTCCTGAATGATAACATTTTATGCAAAAAGCCGATGCTCAAAAGCATCGGCCTCATTGCCGTAAATCGGTCTGACAGTTTATATTATGTTCATTAAACTTCATTTTAAGATATGCAGCTATTAGCTCAGAACATCGATCCCTTCCGATTCTGGCACTGTTCAATGTCATATCATATAAAACCGGATTCTTCCAATTCTGTCCTCCAGTATAATATTTGTAATAATCCGCCCGGTATTTATCCGTCTGACAGATCATTTTATTTGCTTCATCATCCTCCACCCCAAGAAGGTTTACAATGCTTTCCACGCAGGCCTTTCTTGGGGCCTCTATATAAACACTGATTATGTTATCGTAATCTCTTAAGATGTAGTTTGCACATTTTCCAATAATAATACAGGATTGTGTCCTGGCCAGTTCACGGATGATTCCAGCCTGAATATTATATAGATTAACATCCGACACAAAACTACGCTTTGTAGGTTCTATAATATCGTCAGTACTTTTAGCACCTCGCAGCCGTTTGATCAAATGCCGGCCGCGCAGTTTTTCATCCACCTGAAAAAACAAATCTTTTTTAATCCCACTGTAATCGGATGCCATAGATAAAATCTGACTGTCATAACATGGAATCCCCAGCATTTTGGAAAGGTGATGTCCAATTTGCCTTCCGCCACTTCCGAATCCACGTGCAATAGTAATGATATAATTTGACAATAACTTCACTCCTTTACGAAAAAAAGACAAGGAACGTTTTCATTTTAAAACGTCCTTGTCAAATGATTGTTAATTTTAGCACAATGATTTAGTTATGTCAATTACTTTTTAATATCAATAATCGCAAATCTTCTTAGAACATGCAATTGCCAGCGAACCTGGTCCGATGTGACAAGCGATGCTTAAGGAAAGAGGATTCAGGGTAATATCTATTCCCGGAAAGTTTTCTTCAAGTTCTTCACTGAAAATTAATGCCTCCTCCGCATTTGCCGTATGGGCGATGGCAAGGTGCATATCTCCTCTTGCAGCAGCTTTGGAGAATCTGGTTTCAAAGTCATTTTTCACGGCATCAATCATCATTTTTTTAGCTTGCTTCTGGCTTCTTGCTTTAGCGAAGGCATCCAGCTTTTCACCTTGTATCTGCAGTACTGGCTTTAGCTTAAAAACAGTACCGATCATAGCCGCAGCCGGTGTAATCCGACCGCCTTTTTTCAGGTACTTTAAAGTATCTACCATGATATAGATGGTAGATTCGAATTTTTCCTGTTCCAGGATTTCTTTGATCTCAGTGGCGCTTTTACCGGCAGCAGCCAGTTCAAGTGCATCTTTTACAGATTGCTTCAGGGTAACTGAAATCCGCTGATTATTAACTACCTGAACTCTCCCATCATACTCTTGGGCAAGTCCCATGGCTGTTTCACAGGAAGTACTTAAGCCGCTGGACATAGGGATATGCACAACACCATCATGATCTTTTAGCAGCTCATCCCATAATTCCATAACATCAGCTGGTGCCGGCTGGGAGGTGGAGATCTCACTGTCTTCCTGTAAACTTTTATAAAATTCTTCCTGGGTCAGGTCGATATCTTCGTAATGCAGTACTTCATCAATAAAAAATGGCATAGGAATCACCCGAATTCCAAGAATTGCTGCTTCTTTTTGTGTAATACCGCTATTACTGTCGGTAACAACAGCAATTTTACTCATATACTCCTCCTTAGATACTTTGGTACCATTCAAATTCAATATTCTTTATGATCAAACATCAGAAATTTGTTCAAACAGTGATTTCCTGATTTTCTTTCTGGTCATCTCGACAATGTGTAATAAGGTAATATCTACGACAACTGCCTTGACAAAATCCTTTTTCAAGTGTTTTCGCAGGGTGTTTAAAAGTTCTTCCTGATGATCTTTTTGCGTCATGTTAATAAAATCTATTAGAATTATACCACTTAAGTTTCGAAGACGCAATTGAATTGCTATTTCTTTCGCTGCTTCCAGATTGATCTTCCGATATGTTTCCGAAGCTTTTTTCTTGCCCTGATACTTTCCGGTATTCACATCAATAGCCACAAATGCATCGGTCTGCTGGATCATCAAAAAACCGCCTGATTTTAACCAGACCTTTTCCTGACAGGCCTGGGTAAGAACTGTTTCCAGGGAATATAATTTGTAAAGGGGCAGCAGATCGTCTTTATACAATCTAAGTTTAGGACTATCTTCCGGTTGGAAATCCTGCAGATAATTTTTAATACGTTCATATACTTCTGGTGTATCAGTAATGACAGCTTCTAGTGTTTGGTGGCTGATGTTACGCAGCATATGAATGTATTCCGATTGAGCAGAGTTAATTAAGGAATAGCAGCTCCTGCCCATCCCTTTTTTGTAAATCTGATCAATTTGCGAATAGAGATCGTCCAACTCTTGTAAAAGGACTGCGCTATTTACATCCCGGGCATTTGTTCGTACAATCAAACCATAATTTCCCTGCAGATGAGGCAATATCAGAGACTTTAAATACTCTTTCTCATCAGGACTTAATTTGGCAGACAAGCCAATCCCGGTTTTTTCAGTAGTTAATACCAGATATTTCCCGGCAATATTCAAGTTGGAGGTGACGGTTGGAATCTTTGACTTTAGAGCCTCCGTACGTACCTGAACGATCAACTCGTCTCCTGCTTTTAAGGTATTGTTTGTTTTATAAGACGTAAAGAAAGGATGTTGATTCTCTCCCAAGGGATAATAGCAAGAACATCCCGGACTGATATCGATAAAAGCGGCTTGAATATTGGGAACTATTTTCTGTACTTTTCCGATGTAAATATTTCCTAAAATGCTTGAATCTTCAGGTTTTTGTATTTGTATTTCAACAATTCGGCCCTCTTCTTCCAGGGCGGTAACCGTACAGGGGCGGTTATGAATTGGAAAGGTTGTAATAATCAGTTTTTTATTCAATTTCTTCCCCCAGTGATTCCAAAGAAAGCAGCTTTCGCTGATCAGGTGTACCAATATCCGCATACACTTCCTGACGATGAATCATAAACGAAAAAGGCTGTGTCTCCTCGTTCAGAAAGCGGTAAAAGGCCTCCATAACCAGTTCCGGCTTTAAGTTCTGTACGCTGCCGCTGGCCAGTTTCATAAAAATTCTGTTCTCTTCACAGTTAAGTTCATAAATCCAGGGACGGATGTCCACTTCCTGTTCACTTCGTTTTGTTTTTTTCAAAATGGTAATGGATGCCTGACTGAAAAAAGCCGAAAGCTGATTCTGCCAATCACAGGAAGGCACTTTATCATCACGAAATTCCACATAATAATCAGCAGCAGCAACCAGTGACATGCCTTTGCTGGCTTTGCCGTCGGGAATTTTACGAACGCTGATAACGCGTACCCCATCGGCCATAACATGGTTAAAACGCCTGGTCATTTCATGGCTGGACATAACCGAACGAAGTTCCATGTCAAAGTATTCGGCACTACTGGTAACCCCTACTCCAAGGGGGGCGGCAAAGGACATGATCATATGCGGGCTAAAACCTTCCGAATAGGCGATGTCAATATCAGCCCGTCTGATGGCCTTTTGAAAATACCGCATCATATCCAGGTGTCCGATGAATTTCATCGCACCAAGTTTTTCGAATTTAACTCTTACTTTCAATACAGACACCTCCTTTAAAACTTGCGGCCCCGCATCCGGCACATACCATGCGGCAATTTGGCGTCACTTTTTCTTCCAGGGCAGTCTGCCACTCTTTCAGTAAAAATGCTTTGGTCACGCCGGTATCAATAAAATCCCAAGGGAAAAGCTCTGTTTCACTGCGCTCCCGAATGGTGTAAAACTCCGGATCGATCCGGCACTGCTCAAATGCCTTTTGCCAATGAGCAAGATGGAAAGACTCTGTCCATGAATCAAATAACGCACCATCTTCATATGCTTTTTGTACTACATCAGCAATGCGGCGGTCTCCTCGGGCCAGAACACCTTCCAGTAAGGTTACATCTGCTTCATGCCAGTTGTACTTGATGCTTTTTTGATTTAGTTGAGCATGGATTTCCTCCCGAACCGTTTTTGCCCGATTCAGGAAATCTTCCCTGGTGCACATACTCGCCCATTGGAAAGGGGTAAAAGGCTTTGGTACAAAGAAAGAAGTGCTGACATTAATCTGACATTTACCATTTCTTTGATCCTTGGGGATTTCATAATAACGTCTGGCGATATTCTCTGCCAGATGGGCAATTGCCTTCTGGTCTTCTGCTGTTTCAGTCGGCAGCCCTAACATAAAGTAAAGCTTCACCTTATTCCAGCCACCTTCAAATGCCTTACCGGCACCGTCTATGATCACTTCTTCAGTCAAACCTTTGTTAATTACATCCCGCAGCCGCTGCGAACCAGCTTCTGGAGCAAAGGTCAGGCTGCTTTTCTTGATATCCTGAACCTTGTTCATAACCTCCAGTGAAAAAGCATCAATGCGCAATGAAGGCAAGGAAATATTCACGTGCATCCGCCCACATTCTTCAATTAAAAAATTCACCAGATCCGGTAACTTAGAATAGTCGCTGGAACTTAAGGAGCTTAAAGATATCTCTTCATGCCCGGTGCTTTTCAGCATTTCAGAAGCACGTTCTTTTAGAAATTGGATATCTCGTTCACGAGTAGGACGATAAATCATACCAGCCTGACAAAAACGGCAGCCACGGATACAACCACGCTGTACTTCCAAAACCACCCGATCCTGGGTAGCTTTGATAAAAGGAACCACAGGATTTTCAGGGTAGAAAGTGTCCGATAAATCCATTACTACCTGTTTTTGAACAGTCGCCGGAACGTCGGATTCAAGCACCTGGAATTCTTGTAACGTTCCATCTTCGGCATAAACAGGATGATAAAACTGCGGAACATATATTCCGGGAATCAGCGCCGCTCTTTTTAGGAAGTCCTTCCGGCTCCCACCATTCTTTTTATTCTCTTTATAAGCATCCAATAATGCAAAATAAACAGTTTCACCTTCACCAATATAGAACATATCAAAAAACGGTGCCAATGGCTCCGGATTATAGGTACAGGGTCCCCCACCGATGACCAACGGATCCGATTCAGTACGCTCTTGGGCACGCAAGGGGATTTGACTCAAATCAAGAATCTGAAGGATATTAGTGTAACACATCTCATACTGAATGGTGATGCCAAGGAAATCAAATCTTTTGACAGGATCCTGGGATTCTAATGCGAACAAAGGGATCTGTTCCTTACGCATTACCTCATCCAAATCCGGCCAGGGCGAATAGACACGTTCGCACCATACATCTTCCCGTTGGTTAAACATATCATATAATATCTGAATCCCCAGATGTGACATACCGATTTCATACACGTCCGGGAAGCACATTGCGAAGCGCACATTTACATTATTTTTATCCTTCATTACCGAGTTTATTTCATTACCGATGTAACGGGCCGGTTTGTCTATTTTTAGTAATATTGTATCGTTTAATGCTAGTTTTCTCATTTTTTCATTCCTTTTTTTATTGTGTTTGCACAAAATTCTATGTGGGTAATTCGATGGTTTAATCGGGGTTTTCCCCTTTTGTTCCTTTGCCTGGATAATCCCACAATATATATCGAATGTAGTTCCGATATGCTTGTGCCCCATCAATTTTGAGATTTTCGACAAAGGAGTCAACTGTTCAATTAAAATACTGGCAAATATACCCCTATTCCTACAGGAAACTCATGCTTGGATATGATTAATATAATTCCGTTTTCAATTATATCATCTTTTCAAGCATGAGAGGTAATTTGTTACGAAATTATTCTTGATTTCTTAATTTTTAATTCATATCACCACTTAGCCAGTTATCAAATCAAGCCAAGCATAAGAAGGTCTTCTAAAACCAAACTAAATTTTTCAATATTCACACACTGAACTGTAACGTTTCATGGATAAAAAAGCAATGTAAATATTGACATTATCGAATAATGTTAGTATAATTGCTGTGAATGGAGATGATTTAATGGAGTTAACAAAAAACGAGCAAGAAATTATGGATGTGCTTTGGAAAGAGGGAAGACCTCTTTCACGTACTGAAATTGTTAGGCTTTCAATTAACAAGTCGTGGAAAGACAGTTCTATCCACATATTACTTAACAGTTTGTTGGAAAAAGGTGCAATACGTGAAGCGGGTTTTATTAGGACTGGAAAGGGCTATGGGCGTACCTTTGAGCCAACTGAATGCAGTGAAATGTATTATGCCGAATTTCTTGCTAATATTGCTAAAAAGACCAATATATCTATGTTTTTCTCAGCATTGTTTAAAGACGAAGATGTAACGAAAGATACAATTCAAAAATTGGAAGACATTATTAATAAGAAAAAACAGGAATTGGAATAATATGTGGACTAGTGGAGTTAGCATTTATTCATTTGCAATTGCTGTCATTTGCTTCAATATTTGTATAGTATTTACCAAGTTGTTTAGGAAGGGGAGTTGAGATTTTGAAACGAAAACAATATATTTGGTGCGCAATTATCATTATTAGCATTTTAGTTCTACTTGGAGTTTTTTATATTTATCAGGAAAACCAAGGAATGAGAAATGTGCACGGGAATGCAGAAGACGGTGGTATGGAGCACATGCCGTTTGACGAATTGCCAGAAGCCATTGAATTAGAATAAAATATTTATGATGTTTATATACTTGCAGGGGGCATTATGCAAACAAAAACAAATAGAGTGATGGTTTTTCTTTTTTTATTGGAACTGTTAAATAATAACTTGGGGATTTATTACCAAGTACCATTAAATATGTGAATTTCCATCAAATCGCTGCGCCATAGCCCTGACAGACCATTTTACAGCGATTTGGTTTGATCGGTATTTAATTTAGTGATTATAACTGTAGACTATTGGCTTGTAAGGAAAAAGCTCCTCGCGGAATGTTTATTAATTTTAAAAATGTTCATCACTTAATAAAACTTACGTTTTTACAAATTTTCTCTGCTGCCTGTTCTTTCCTTTCGTTGAATACAACTTTATTCTCTTCAAACAAATTTCTGCCATGTGTATCAATCGATACAATCAGGGGACCGAATTCTTTTACCCTGCAAGTCCAAAGGGTTTCCGGCATTCCCAGATCGCGCCAGCCGGCAGTCTCTATTTCCTCGACGCTGACCGCTGCAACTACCGCACATCCTGCCGGAAATATACAATGCAAAGCTTTAAAATCTTTACAGCCTTTCATTGTTCTTTCTCCCATGCCCCCTTTTCCGACAATCAGTTTTACTCCCGTTACCTCGATGAATTCCTTTTCAAACGTTTCCATGCGCATGCTGGTGGTAGGACCAACGGATACCATTTCAAACTTATCTTCGGTTCCCTCAACAGTTCTCACGATTGGACCTGCATGAAAAATAGCACCCCCATCCAAATCGACGGGAAGTTCACGCCCGGCCGCAATCAGCCTTCTGTGCGCCACATCCCGGCAGGTGGTAATATGTCCACTCAAGTATATAATGTCACCGATATTGATATCTTCTAAATCTTCTGAACGGATTGGGGTTGTTAAAATTCGTTTATCCATTATAATACTACCCCCTTATGCGAAATGATTTTATAGTTCAAGTCCTTATCAAATTTTATATGACTTTTTCGATGTGACCAACACCCAACATTAACTGCCACTCCAATTGTAGAAGGATGTCTGGCAGCATTTTCAATATGTACACCCATTACCGAAGAATTCCCGGATACTCCCTGCGGACCAAGACCAATTTCATTAATTCCATCCTCCAGTAATGTCTCCAATTGAGCCGCCTTCTTATTATCATTATGCGTCCCTAGCGGTCGCAAAAGTGCCTTTTTAGACAATAAAGCAGCCGTTTCCGTTGAGGTGGCAACACCGATACCTACTAATAAGGGCGGACATGCATTCAAACCATAACTTGTCATTATATCGAGTACAAATTTCACCAAACCTTCGTAACCCGCTCCAGGCATCAGTACCATTGCTTTTCCAGGCAACGTGCATCCTCCGCCGGCCATATAGGTATATATTTCACACGCATCTGAATTCGGTATAATATCCCAAAATATACTTGGGACTCCTCGTCCAATATTTGTTCCGGTATTATACTCATCGAAAGTTTCTACGCTATTATGGCGCAGCGGTGCAGTATCAGTAGCTAATATGACTGCTTCTTTAAGCAATTGTTCCAGTTCCCCGATCAGTGGAAAGTCTGCACCACAATTAATAAAAAATTGTAAAACACCGGTGTCCTGACAACAGGGTCGGTCTAGTTTCCTTGCTAATGATTGATTTTCAAACATTGTATCAAAAATAATTGTTCCCAGTCTGTCCGATTCTTTAGCTCTTAACTCTTCTAACTTGGTATATATGTCATCTGGCAGAACCTTACTGGAATAAGAAATGAGTCTGGTCATCGTATCTTTCATAT
>Ga0153922_1000217_pt1 | contig 23677 bp, 19 predicted proteins | sample TSNJ006MetaG_FD_104723 | JGI IMG/M metagenome (GOLD analysis project Ga0153922, IMG submission 104723) | Attine ant fungus gardens microbial communities from New Jersey, USA - TSNJ006 MetaG | ecosystem: Host-associated > Fungi > Mycelium > Unclassified | place: USA: New Jersey, Brendon T. Byrne... | reverse complement strand
GACACAATGCTCAGACCTCGTGTCTGGTGAAGTCGGCATGAGCACGCGACACAGCTTGCCCTCCGACGCGGAGGCGCGACGACCGGTGGTTGCGCGCATCATCCGGTGGCTGTCGGTGCCGATCATCCTGGGCTGGCTGGCGCTGGCAGTGGTGGTCAATATCGTTGCACCGCAGCTCGAAGAGGTCGGTGCGCAGCACTCGGTGACTATGACTGCCAAGGATGCCCCGTCGACGATCGCGATGATGCGCATCGGCAAGAACTTTCAGCAGTTCGATTCCGACACCACGGCCATGGTGTTGCTGGAGGGCCAGGACAAGCTCGGTGATGACGCGCACCGCTACTACGACACCCTGATCCAAAAGTTTTCACAAGATACGACCCGTATCGAGCACATCAACAACTTCTGGGGTGATCCGCTGACCGCGGCGGGCTCACAGGCCAGTGACGGCAAGGCCGCCTATGTCCAGCTGAACCTGAGGGGCGACCAGGGCGGCACGGTAGCCAATGAGTCGGTGGCCGCGGTGCAGCGGATCATCGACGGTGTGCCCCCGCCGCCGGGGATCAGGGCCTATGTCACCGGTCCGGGGCCGCTGGCCACTGATCGACGCGTGTACGGCGACGAAGGTGCCAAGAAGATCACGATGGTGACCCTGGCGGTGATCACGTTGATGCTGTTGCTGGTCTACCGCTCGATTTTCACCACCGTGTGCATGCTTTTCACGATCGGCATCGAATTGCAGGCCGCACGCGGCGTCATCGCGGTACTTGGAAACAACAACCTCCTCGGGCTGTCGACGTTCGCGGTCAATCTGCTGATCGTGCTGGCGATCGCGGCATCTACGGACTACGTGATCTTCTGGGTGGGCCGCTACCAGGAAGCGCGATCGCGCGGGCTGGATCGCAAAGCCGCCTACTACAACATGTTCAGCGGCACCGCCCATGTGATCATCGGATCGGGCCTGACGGTCGCCGGAGCGATGTATTGCGGGCCAATGAGCAATGGGCCTCTGCGCCTTGAGCAGCTCCAGGTCGGGATGTCGAACGCTCGTCGGGGGACTGGCTTGAGTTGGGGTAGCTCATCGGTGGCGAATACCTCGGCCGGGCGCAGCCGGGTGGTGCCGTGTATCCGCATCCCCGCCACCTGCCCACACCACTGCTCGGCTCGTACCCAGCAGTCGCTCAGCTGTCGGGCGTGTGGCTTTGCGAGGCTGGCTGCCCCACCGCGCTGGACGCTCCGACCGCTGATTGAGAATTGACGCGGGTCGTCGCTGGTAAGGGACATGTCGGCGGAGCTGTCCACGGGGCTTTAACCTGCGATCACAGGAGAGCGGCAGTGACACGACCACAGGTGTGGTTCGGAATCGATGTCGAGCCTGCGAGCGAAGGCCACAACGACATTCGTCCCCAGGCGCAGCCGGCTCGTCGCAATCCCCGCAGCTGCCATCGACACCCACGGCGCCTGACCCGCCTCGGGAAACTCCAGCCCCGACCCGCCGACATCCTCCGCCGATGGGCCAGGGCCGCCACCCGCTCCACCGGCGGCACCCGCCAACCCTCAATTCGAGCTGCATGATCGTTTCCTGCCTAGACCGCCGAGTAGCCGCCGTCGACCGGTATGAGGGCTCCGGTCATGTACGACGCAGCATCGGAGCACAAGAACACGGCGACAGAAGCGATCTCGTACGGATCCGCTGATCGCGCCATGGGAATGTAGGACCGCCAGGAAAACGGATCCCGCGGCTCCTCACTCACGAGCGAATTGGTCACCCGGCGAGTATTGGCATTGAAGTCGGTCGGTACCCGGCCAGGGCAGACACAGTTCGCCCGGATGCCCCGCTTGGCATACTCGGCTGCCACCGCTCTGGTGAACATGGCAACCCCGCCCTTGGAAGCCTCATAAGCGCACGAGTCACCCGTCGCCACCAGTGAGGCCATCGAGCCCATCGTGACGATAGTTCCCCCGCCCGCAGCGAGAAGGTGGGGAATCGTCAGCTTGACCGGCACAAAGGTACCGGTGAGATTGACACGGAGAACCGATTCCCAGATCTCCATGGTCAACGCCGTGACCGTGCTGCCGATCGTGATCGCCGCGCAGGTGATAGCCGCATCCAAGCCACCCAGAACGTCGGCGGCGGAGTCGACCACGGACCGCATCGCCGCCTCGCTCGATGCGTCAGCCTGGTAGGCGACTGCGCGTCCGCCACTGGAGCGAATCTTGTCGGCCACCACTTCAGCGGAGCCCTCGCGCATGTCGACCACGGCCACCGATGCCCCCGCCGCAGCCAACTGGAACGCGCAGGCGCTGCCGACGCCACCACCGCCACCGGTGATCAGGGCCCTGCGGTTCTGTAAGGCGGCCGGGCTAAAGGTGATCCCCTTCTCGGCAATCTCACTCACCGCTCTTGTTGCTCTCTTGATCGGTGCCGGTAGCCTTGGTGCCCAATACCGCGTACAGTGGGTCGCCCTTTCCGGACATTCCTGGGTGCGTGCCGAGTCCGGACACCTTCTCGGTGCAATCGGCCCAGAAACTCCAGTCGTCGGTGACGATCCGGTACGCGACCTTCCACACACCGCCCCTGCGCTCGAGCCGGTCGCAGTATCGTCCCCCGCGTATCCGCATATACCTCCGCCCGTCGGTTGACTCGATAGCGCGGTGTTCCTTCAATGAGTAGTCTTCGCCGTCGCCTCCTTGCGGGCGGGCCCAGCTCGGCTGCTGCATTCCTTGGGAATAGGAGACAAAGTAGGCTTCGGCGAACGCGACGTCGCCATCCACCTCGATAAGAACCTGGCCCAGCATGTTGAAAAACGGCGGGTTCGGGGGCTCCAACGCATACCAATACTTCTCCACCCACTCCTCCGCCGAGGAAACCTCCCAGGCGTCCGGGTCGTCTGAGCTGCCTACCGGCCAGTTTTGATAGATCTGGTTGTGACATTCGGAGTCCGGCCAGAAAGTCTGCAGCCATAGCTCCTTATCGTCGCGGTTCTCGCCGCGTACGTAGCGCGCCAGCACATCGTAGATTTCCTGCTTGTCTAGCAGTTCCTGCAGGTCCACGGGCATCTTCCCCTTTCCCGGAAGTCCCGGGTTCGCAGATGGTGCCTCATTGTAGCAAGCGCTCGCTCCAAATATCCATGACGGTCGTGCCACAGGACGACTTGACACGCGGTCGGCCTATTCGCGATGCTGTAGAGCGCTCGCTTCACAGCATGGCGGAGTATCTCCGCGCGCTGCAGGCGGACGTGTTGCGCAGTTCGGGAGCAAGGTGAGGTACGTGTCGGCGTCTGCGACCGGGAGGGCTTGGCGACAATGACTGCAACCGCGGCAATCCTCGGCGTCGGAGAGGTCATCAACCCGCCGCCCGACACCAACTCAATGGAACTGCACGCGATGGCCGCCCGGCGGGCGCTCAGCGACGCGGGCCTGACGAAGAACGACATCGACGGGCTCGTCGTCGGCTACTCGCTGACCGAACCCAAGATGGTGCTGTCTGCGGCCGTCGCCGAGTATCTGGGCTTGGACGTCCGGTTCATCGACTCCTCGCATACCGGCGGGGCCGCGCCGTTTATCGGCGTGGCCAACGCGGCCGCGGCCATCGGCCAAGGGCTGGCGCGCCGCGTCCTCGTCGTGTTCGGCGACAACCGGCGTACCGGCTGGAGCACCATTGATCAGGCCGTCGCCGCTATGATCGCCGAAGTAGGGCACCCCGAGTACGAGCTGCCGTACGGTCCCTTGATCCCGGCGAGCCTCGCGCTGGTCGCGCGTCGGCACATGCACGAGTACGGAACGACCCGTGAGCAACTTGCGATGGTGCCGGTAATACAGCGCGAGCACGCGAGACTACGGCCGGGAGCCGAACGCACCGACCCGCTCGACGTCGAGCAAATCCGCAACGCGCGCCCCGTCGCGACCCCGCTGGTGGGTGCCGACTGCGCGCTGGTCTCCGACTCCGCCGGCGCGGTCATCGTCGGGCCGCTCGATGATGACCTCGCTGCGGACAAGCCACGCGCGGCGATCACGGGCTGTTCCCAGTACAGCGACTACTACTACCCGTTTCAGAGTAAGGATCTGACGACGTTTGGATTCGCGCACTCGGCGAGCCGCGCGTTCGAGCAGGCTGGTGTGAACCCGTCGGACATGGATCTCGCCGAGATTTATGACGCCTTCAGCATCACAGTTCTCATCGCGCTCGAAGACATCGGCTTCTGCCAGAAGGGGGAGGGCGGCAAATTCGTCGAGAAACGCCGGATGGCTCTGAGCGGCGACATGCCCGTCAACACGCACGGCGGCCTGCTGTCGTTCGCTGGGAACGGTGTCTTCCACATCACCGAGGCGGTGACCCAGCTCCGCCAAGACGCCGGTGAGCGGCAGGTCACGGGGGCGCGCCGGGCGTTGGTCACTGGCTACGGCGGGATGCTGTCGGTGCATTGTTCACTGGTTCTCGAGCGGGTCGCCGCGTAGGGCATCATCGCATGGCAAAGGGCGTCGGTTCGCATGAGGATGACAGCAAGGGACGCATTCTCACGGTCGCGGCAGAGTTGTTCATGGAACATGGGTTCGGGGGAACATCGGTACGCGAGATAGGCGAGCGCGCTGGCGTGGGACAGAGCTCGCTGTATCACCACGTGCGCTCAAAGGGGCACCTGCTTCAGTTGTTGCACCAGAGCGTCGCACAGGAACTTATCGCGAAGCTTGAATCGGTGACGTCGTCGGACCGCTCAGCCGTCGATCAACTGCGCGAGGTGGTCCAGATTTTCCTGACCACCGTTGCGAGCCACCAATCCCAGGTCACCGTGTACCTGCGCGAATACCCTGCGTTGTCCCCGGACGCCAAGGAGGAGATTCAGCGTGACCGCGACCGCAGCGACGCCCTCGTCGATACGGTCATCCAGCGCGGAATCGACACTGGGGAGTTCCGCGCGGATCTCGACGTCCAGCTGACACGGCTCGCCCTTCTCGGTATGTGCAACTGGAGCTACGAGTGGTACCGCCCGTCCGGCCCACGCAAGGTCGGCGAGATCGGCGAGATCAGCGACTACTTCGCCGACTTCGTACTACAGGGCGTACTCGCACGACCGCGTCGTCGATCGCGGCATTAACGCACTGACGGCCAAGCCGTCTCATCGTCTGGCCGTGCCTGCGGCCAACGGCAACGCCGACCAACGGCTTATTCGGCCTGCCTGCAGCCCTGCCTCACTCCGGCGCACTTGACAGGTGACGCCACCCCCAGCCTATTATAGGGAGCGCTCGCTCCAGTCGTTGCCGCTGGTGAAGCGAGCGCGATGGTGCGACTCGACCAAAAAAGCGGAGGAGTTGCTGGTGGCGGTTTTGGCTGACGCGTTCGAGCAGAGGGGAGCGGGCGCCTGATGGAATTCGACCTAGGTCCCGACCGAACCGCGTTGCGCGACTCGGCACGTGAATTCCTGGCCCGCGCGTGCACCCTTGAGTTCGCCCGACGCCACGACGAGGCCGAGACCTTCCCCCACCAGCTCTATTGCAGCATCGCCGCGCTCGGCTGGCTGGGGTTGCCGTTCGACGCCGCCTGCGGAGGCCGCACGGGCGACGAGGTGGACGAGGCTGTCATCATCGAGCAACTCGGTTACGCGATGATGCCCCTGGCCGCGTGCTACCTCATCACCGTTCTGACCTGCGGCAAGACGATCCGTGACATCGGCAGTGACGGACAGCGCCGCACGTGGCTGCCACGGATCGCCTCCGGCGAGGCCTACCTGTGCTATGGGCTGACCGAGCCGTCGGCCGGATCCGACGCCGCTCGGGTGGCTACCCGGGCGCAGCGGACCAGCGCGGGGTGGCTCGTCAACGGGCAGAAGATGTTCTGTGCCGGTGCCGACATGGCCTCGGCCATGGTACTGATCGCGCGTACCGGGGACTCGGCGTCGGGCAGCGACGGGCTGAGCATATTCCTGTTGGACCCGGCGGCCCCGGGCGTAACCATCACACCGCTGTCGACGCTGGGGATGCGGCCTTACCGCACCTGTGCGGTGCGGCTTGACAACGTCGAGCTTCCCGCCGAGGCGCTGCTGGGCGAGGAGAACGGCGCCTGGCACTACCTGGTCTCAAGCCTGAGCCGGGAGCGCATCGCGGCTGCGGCGATGTCCACCGGCACGGCACAGGCCGCGCTGGACGTCGCGGTTGAGTACGCGAAGGGACGCCAGCAGTTCGGCGTACCCATCGCGACATTCCAGGCCATCCGGCACCGGCTCGCCGACGCGCACGTGCGAATTCACCAGGCCAGGCTGCTCACCTACCGTGCGGCGTGGCTCGAGGCCAACGACCAGCCGTCGGCGCTGGCCGCGTCGATGGCCAAGTTGTGGGCCAGCGAGGCGGCCGTTGACGTCGCCGGCGCTGGGATGCGCGTGCTCGGCGGCTACTCCTACCTGCTCGATCATCCGATGCAGCGCTATCTGCGCGATTCCCTCATGTCTCCGATTGGAGCCGGAACTAACGAACTGCAACACGACATCATTGCAAAGGAATTGAAGCTGTGACCACAGTGAACTCGACGAACCGTCAGGTCGTCGTCGTCGATGAGCGCTCCGCGCTGTCCCGCCTCGAGGATGGGATGACGGTGGCGATCGGCGGCTTTGCGAACTCGGGGCATCCGATGAGCCTCGTCCGCGAGCTCATCCGCAGGCGCCCGAAAAACCTCACGGTCGTTGGCGCCGCGACCTCGGGTCTGGAGGTGGACATCCTCATCGCGGCCGGATGCGTCAAGAAGGTGATCAGCCCGTACGTCGGCGGCGAGACTGTCGCCGGCATAGGCCCGTGTTTCCGGCGCGCGGCCGAGCGCGGCGAGATCGACGTCTGGGAGATCGACGAGGCGATGTACTATTGCGCGCTCAACGCGGCGGCGCAGTGCCTGCCGTTCCTTCCGTGGAGGGGGCTGGTGGGGACCTCGTTCGCGGAGGTCAACCCGGACCTGAAGCTGTTCGACGACCCGATCGCCGGCGAACCTCTCATCGCCGTACCGGCAGTGTCTCCCGACATCGCCCTGCTGCACGTGAGCGCGGTCGACGCCTTCGGCAACGTGCAGCACGTCGGCAGCGGGTTCGGCGACCGGGCGATTGCGCGTGCCTCTGATTACGTGATCGTGTCCGCCGAGCGCGTGATTTCCAACGAGGAATTGCGCCGAGCCCCGGACCATACGTCGATACCGCTCGTCCACGCGGTCGTCCGTGCACCATTCGGGGCGCACCCGTTCTCCAGCGTCGGCCATTACCTCGAGGACATTCCGTTCCTCCGCGACTACGTTGCCGTGGCTGAGGAGTGGCGCAGCCACGGCGACCGCACCGGTCTCGACCATTTCCTCGACAGCTATATATACGCACCGCAGGACCACATGGATTATCTCGACCAATTCAGTGCCGGCCGGTTGTTCGGCCTGCACGAGTTCTGAGGATCAAAGATGAGCGACTTTACGACCAAAGAGCTGATGGCCTGTGTCATGGCACGGGATCTGGAGGACGGCCTCGGTGTCCCGGTTGGCGCGAACCTGCCGGTGCCGCGGGCGGCCGTACTCCTGGCGCACCTCATGCACGGCCCGAATATGCTTGTCCTGTTGTCCTGGACCCGGGCGAACCTCCTCGACGTTCCGGAGCTTCGCCCATTTGAGTTCATTACCGACTGGCGCGCCGCGCAGTGGGCGGAGTCCTACTGGGCGCATGACGACGGCTTCCTGAACATGAAGAGGCGAGCGAACTGGATCTTCTTCGTGGGTGGGATCCAGATCGACCAGTACGGGAACTCGAATCTGATCGGGGTCGGATCTGATTACAAGAGACTGAAGCTTCGTGGGCCCGGTGGCGTGGGCACCGGCAACATGGCCGCGTTCACCAACCGCTACTACCTCTACAGCCAGGTGCACAACCCGCGGGTCTTCGTGCCCAAGGTCGACTACATTTCGGCGCTGGGCTGGGGGGACGGGCCGGGTACCCGGGAGCGCTGGCACCTTCCCGGCGGCGGTCCGCGGTACTGCTACACGCCACTGTGCGTCATGGACTTCGACCCGGACACCAAGCGGATGCGCCTGAAGTCGGTGCACCCGGGTGTCACGGTGGGCGAGGTGCAAAGTGCGACTGGTTTCGAGCTGGTGATCCCGGATGAGGTACCGGAGACCCCGCTGCCCACCGATGAGGAACTCGAAGTGCTGCGCACGCGCGTCGACCCGACCGGAGCGCTCCGCTCATGACCCGAACCGGCCGCCGCACGCAGAGCACACCGCGATGAGATTTCTCAGCAATGATGCTGAAACCGCGTGGCGCGAGGAGTTTCGTTCCTTCTTCCGCGTGCATTGCCCACCCGGCTACGCCGAGGCGTGCGACCAAGACGAGCAGTTCCCGACCGAGTTGTACGCAGCCGCAGGCAGGGAAGGAATCCTGGCGACGTTCGTTCCCGCCGAGTACGGCGGCCGCGGGGAAAGCCCGGTCGCGCTGGCGATCCTGTTCCAGGAGGCCGGACGGGCCTTCCCGGACTTCGCCAACCTCGTTGTCAGGGAGTCGCTGTGTGTCACGGCTTTGGTGAAGTACGCCGACGACGCGCAGCGCAAGCTGTGGCTGCCGCAATTCGCCACGGGCGGCATGCACATGGCGTTCGCGGCGTCGGAGCCGGGGGCGGGAAGCGATATCGGATCGCTGACCACCATCGCGAAACCAGCGTCGAACGGCCCGGCCGATGGGTACATCGTTGCTGGAGACAAGCTATACACCACCGGTGCCGACGTCGCCGGTGCGATCCTGTGCTTCGCCCGGCTTCCCGGAACACAGCGCCGCGATGGGCTGATAGCCCTTGTCATCCGGACCGACGCTCCCGGCGTGTCGGTGCGGCGGCTGTCGACCCTCGGGGTGCGCGCCACCGGCACCGCCTCAGTCACCCTCGCGAACGTCTGCGTTCCTGCATCGAATTTGATCGGCCGGCCCGGGCAGGGCTGGGACGTGTTGCGCGCCGGTCTTGACCTCGAACGCCTCGCGAGCGCGGCCATTTCGATCGGCGCGTCCCAGCTGCTTGTCGAGCACGCGAGCGAATGGCTGAGGAATCGCGTCCAGTTCGGAAAGCCGCTGATGCAGCTGCAGGCGGTCCGGCACCACATCGCGGACCTCACGACGGCGGTCGACGCGGCCGAACTCGCCACCATGGCGGTCGCAGACGGGATGGCAACAGGGCGCCCCGTACACGTCGACGCCTCACTGGCCAAGCTGGCCGCCACCGAGACTTTCATGCGGGTTGCGCATCAGGCTGTTCAGCTCGAAGGCGGGCACGGATACGTGACCGACCGCGTGGCGCAGCGCTACTTCCGGGACGCGAAGATGTACGAGATCGGAGGCGGCGCTTCCGATGTGCAGCGCGACATCATCGCGAAGGGCCTCGGGCTATGACATCCGACGACGCCGGCTCAACGAGGGGCATGACCAGATGATGCTTGACGTGACGAGGAAGCCGCGTCCTGTCCCGACGGGCGTATCGCAGCCCTACTGGGATGGTCTGCGTGAGCACAAATTGCTGATGCAGCGTTGCGCCGATTGCCAGCAATTGCAGTTCTACCCGCGCAGCGGGTGCCGTCACTGCGGCGGTACCCACCTGTCGTGGGAACAGATGTCGGGGTCCGGTCACCTTTACAGTTACACCGTCATTCATCGGCCACCGTTCAAGGCGTTCGCCGCCGACGTGCCCTACGTTTACGCCGTCATCGAGCTCGACGAGGGTCCGAGGGTCATAGCAACAATCGAGACGGACGATCACGACAGTCTCGCCGTTGACGCGCCGGCCGAGGCGATATTCGACGACGGCGATGACGGCATCACCCTTCTTCGCTTCCGCCTGCAGTGATAGGGCAAGTAGGTGCTAGCGCAGGAATTTAGTTCGGTTATCCCGAACCGACGGTGGCGCGCGATAAGGCATCGGGCGCCTCGTGCGCCTCGGCCTGCGGTAGCTGCGACGAAGGCTTACCGGTCATGACCGCGCAAGCGCTCGAATACGTCGAAATCCCGACCCTCGGTGACCTGCTCGTGCGCGCGGCAGCGCGGACGCCCGACGCACTGGCTCTCGTCACGCTGTGGGAACGCCTGACGTATTCGTCGCTGGTTGAACGCGCCGTCTCAACGGCGCGTGGTCTTCGGGCACTCGGCGTCGGGCGCGGCGATCGCGTCGGCATACTCATGCCCAATTGTCCCGAATTCGTCGAAATTTTATTCGCCACCGCCTTTCTCGGTGGCGTCGTCGTTCCGATCAACGCTCGATTCCGAACCAGAGAACTGCGCCACGTGGTGCCTCACGCCGATCTGAAGGTGTTGTGCACCACCGATCTCGTCGCCGACCAAGCTGACCACCCGCGCCGATTGGTTGAGGCGTTCCCCGATCTGGCCGTCGCCCATGACCCCGCCAACCTCGTGTTGCGTGGAGCCCCTGTCCTCAAAGCAGTGGTATCGCTTGGGAGCGGGTCCCCGCCAGGTTTTGTGGCTCGCGAGAACTTCGAACTATTGATGGAGACAGTCCCCGCGGCGGAGGTGGAGCGACTGCGTGCGCTTGTCCGGATGCGAGATTTGGCGGCGATCCTTTATACGTCTGGCACTACGGCCAACCCGAAGGGCTGCCTGCACACGCACGAGGCTCTGGTGCGAAACGCCATTGTCACCGGTCGCTCACGTTTCCTGCTTAGCCAGGGAGACCGGGTTTGGGATCCGCTGCCGATGTTTCACGTCGCGGCGTTGCTTCCCATGATCGCGACTTTCGATGCCCAGGCCGCCTATCTGACGATGACACACTTCGATGCCGGTGCCGCCCTCGACCAGATCGAAGCCGAGCAAGCTACCTGGCTTTTCCCGGCCTTTCCCACGGTGATCGAGGGTCTGCTCAACCATCCCAGCTTCGCGGCCCGGAATCTGAAAAGCGTGCGGATGACGATGGGCATCGGGGCGCCGCCGGTGCTGCGTCGCCTGCAGGCCGCCATTCCTCAGGCGGTCCAGATCTCCGCATACGGAAGCACCGAAACGGGCGGCGTGATCGCTTACCACCTGGCAAGTGATAGCGCCGAGGACCGAGCCACCACCTGTGGAACGCCGTTCCGCGGCATTGAGGTCGCCGTCGCGCCCCTCGACGGACAGGAGCCGTTAAACGGACAGACCGGCGAAATTCTTGTTCGCGGGTACTCGGTGATCGATGGCTACTACAAGGATCCGCAAGCGACGGCTGCCGCGATCGATGCAAAAGGCTGGCTCTGTACCGGCGACCTCGGCAGCCTTGACTCGAACGGACGCGTCAGCTACGCGGGACGTTTGAAGGACATGCTGAAGGTTGGCGGGGAGAACGTCGCGCCGATCGAGGTTGAGTCGGTGCTCGCTGAGCACCCGGCGATACTGATGGCCCAGGTGGTGGGTGCGCCCGACGACCGCCTTGAGGAGGTCGTGGCCGCGTTCGTCGAGGCGCGGCCCGGATCACCTCCACTCAGTGAGGATGACGTGATCAGCTTCTGTCGCGGCCGTCTGGCCAGTTTCAAGGCACCTCGATACGTGCGGTTCATTACCGAATGGCCCATGTCCGCCACAAAGATTCAAAAGAATGTGCTCCGGCAGCGAATCGCGGACGAACTGTCCAGGGTGGTCAGTCAGCGTGTCGAGTGAGCGCGTTCTGCCGCCACTGCGCAGCTTGCTCGTGGTACGCACCACGCGGTCGGCCCCGATGCCGACGGCCCCGAATAGCTACTCAAGAGCCAGCGGGCGTCGCGAAATCGTTGCGTTTGGATGGAGCGCTCGCTACTATCAGTGCAGCAGTTCCAAGGCCGGTCGTTGTCGTGGTGAACGCGACCTGCCAAGCCAGATGCAGCAGACGCGGGCCGTGGAGTGCGGGCGTCGACGTTCAAACTGAATTCGGATAGTGGTGATTAAGGATGCACGCAACGAACGCGCAGTTCCGATCTAGCTCACTTGAGCCGGACGAGATCGAGCGCTATCAACGGGACGGATTCCTTCTGCCCGGAAAGGTCCTCAGTGACCGCACGGTCGAGCGGCTACGCGCCAGCCTGGACGAGCTTTCCAGCGGCAAGGTCGACAATGGGACGATCTACGTCGACCTGATGCGGCGGACCGGCGGGAATGAGGGTGCGTCGTTCGACTACCTGACCTTCCTCTGGAAGACTCGTCCAGAATTCGCTGAAGTGGCCTTTTCGCCTCACCTGGCCCAGATGGCGGCACAGTTGCTCGACACGCACAAGGTGGTACTCCTCGGTGACGCCGCGTTTATCAAGCCTCCGCTGAAGGGTGGCGAACTGCATTGGCATCAAGACGCCATGGCATGGCCGCTGGATAAGCCAGGCGGGCTGACGTGCTGGATCGCGTTGGACGAGACTACGCCCGAGAACGGTTCGATGTCCTTCGCCGCGGGCTCGCATCTGCTGGGCGAGCGGCTGCCGGTTGAGGCCACGACCGGCGCGGTGCTTCGCCAAGGCTACACCGATAGTAGGCAAGCAAGTGCCGGCCAGCAGAAGGGCCGGGATCTGTCCAGCGCTGGCCTCAAGCCGATCACTTCCCCTGAGCAGGAGGGATTGCCCCAGGTACAGACGCGATACGACCCAGGCGAGTGCTCGTTTCACGACAGCCTTCTCTGGCACGCCTCGGGCGCCAACACCAGCCCTAACTACCGGCGGGCCTTCACGCTTCGCTACGTCGACGGTCATCGCATCTGGCTGGGCGAGCAAAAGGCGTTTTACTACCTCACCGACGACGAGGCGGGGGTCCAGGTAGGTGCGCCGGTTGGCGGGCCCAATTTCCCGACCGTCTGGCCGCCCACCAGCCCTCCGGCTACCCAGAATGCGAAAGACGTTGACGCAGCCACACGAGCTTCTCGATAAGCAGCCGATCTTACGAGGTGCTGATGCGCTACCCGTAGATGGCGGCTACACGGCCGGTCTAGTTACGAAAGTGACGATGCAGCCCGAGTTGGGGGCTGTCGCTCATATGCTGGGTTCCAGACCCCTGTCGTCGCCCGGATGAGCAGCGATTACACGCGCGGGCTCGCACGGCCAGCGCGGTGACGACCGCGAGTATTGCGGTCCTGAGTTCGCTTATCCGACGGCCTTGCCGGATTGGCGGGCGTTAATTCTTTGTGCTGCAGCAGTTTTCGGCAATTCTGTACCGCTAACCTCACCAAATCCACGACGGGCCCCTGGTCGAGGTCATGCGAGCGACCCGTCCGCTCCGGTTCCCTCGCTATGCGGCCGATGTATTGGTACAACGCCGTGAGCCGCAGCCGCCAACAGACCAGTGCGGCCATCGCAATCCCCAACAAACTCATCAGGATAATCGCGAACAGCCACGATCGAGGTTCGTGGGACCACAACGGGTCCTTAACCCGCACCGTTGGGTCGACAGCGCGAATATCGATTGTTGATGCCGATGCGGCGAAGCCCCAACGAGCCGGAACCAACCATGACAACTGATCCAACACGGTTCGCCCGGTCACCGGAATCAGCCCGCCGGAGAAGACAATTGACAACATGACCGTCATCACAAGCATTGGCAGGATCTGGTCGTGCGATTGGGCTACCGCCGACAGCGCCAGCCCGGTCACTGCCGCCACCGCCGCGGTCGCGAACAGCGTCACGTACAGCTCGAGCACCGAATTCCCCAATATCACCGCGCCGTGCGTGGGTGCGCCCTTGCCAATGACGACCATCGCGGTGAGGACGGCGGTCTGAAGTGCGCCGATGCACGAGTAAACCACGATCTTGGCGATCACATATGCCGAGGCCGACAGACATACTGCTTGCTCGCGCCGAAAGATAATTCGTTCGCCGACCAGATCGCGAATTGTCAGCGCCGTACCCATGAAGACCGCGCTGATATTGAGCAGCATCAGAACCTGTGACGGCTCATCGGGGGCCCGGCTCTGCGGATTGGTTGCGGCAAATCCGCTTTGCCCCGGGACCAGCAGCGCCAGTGCTCCCAAGATGAAGGGCAGCAGAGCGAGGAACGTGAAGTGACCCCGATCGGCCAGTACCAGTCGGACCTGGCGGCGCGCCACCGTGGAAATCTGGCGCACCAAAAGGTGTTTCGGTGCTCGCGGCGGTAATTTGGTGTGTCGCAAGGCTGGCGCTGCCGTTGGCGGCATCCGACTGCTGCGACTTAGGTGTTCACGGTTGGCCGCGTCGGGGTCCGCGCTGACCTTTGCGAAGATGTCGGCCCAATTCGTTGTGCCCGCAACGGAGGCGATCTCGCTCGGCGGCCCAAAGTAGGCCGTCTTTCCACCCGGGGCGAGCAGCAACACTTGATCGCACATATCTAGATAAGACACGCAGTGCGTCACCACGAACACGACACGACCGGCGTCGGCTAGCTGCCGGAGCATCCGCATGATCTGCCGGTCGAGCGCTGGATCAAGGCCTGACGTGGGTTCGTCCAAGATGAGCAGTGACGGGCTTGTTAACAGCTCTAAGGCCACCGACGCACGCTTGCGTTGCCCACCCGAGAGTTCGTCGACGCGCATATGTGCGTGGTCGGTCAAATCCAGTTCTCGCAGCACTTTCCCCACCGCGCGCCGACGTTCCTTCTCCGTGGCGCGAGGCAATCGAAGTTCGGCTGCGTAGCCGAGCGCCTTCGCGACAGTGAGTTGGTGGTGCACTACATCGTCCTGGGGAACCATCCCGATCTTGGAGCGCAGCGCCGCGTACTGCGCGTGGATGTCATATCCGTCGAATCTGACCGCGCCGGTGGTGGGGGTCATGATTCCGGCGACCAGTTTGGCCAGCGTCGATTTGCCGGCGCCGGACGGTCCGATGATTGCGGTGAGCGAACCGGGACGGGCGACAAACGACACGTCTTGCAGCAATTCGCGGCGGCCGTTCATCGTTAAGCCGACCGCATCTACCAAAAGGCAGTCGATGTCGACGGAGCAGCCCTCCGACAGCCCCCATGTGGCCGGTGGCTTCCGGTCGATGGCACGAATTTCCCTCGCCAACACCTCGTGCCCATCTCGAGCCGCCAATGGCGTCATTTGCTTGCGACTTCAGGCCCTGCGCTCGCTACGGCGGCGCCCTCGACGATGAAGTCAGACAGATCGGATTCGTGTGTCATCCGCCAGTAGTCGACGTGCCGCCACGGGGAGTTGGTAACCACCCGCCCGCGGGCGTTTTTGTAGTAGTTGGTTATCGCCGGACGGGCCCAGATCATCTTGGCATGAGCCTCGTCGACCCTGCGGTTGTAGTCGTCGTGCACGTCGGGACGGCACTCGACCGCGCCGATGCCCCGCTCGATCATTTTGCACAGCAGGTCGAGAATGTAGCGAATCTGGCATTCGGCAATGAGGATGTAGCTGCCACCGTGTCCCAGATTCGTGTTCGGGCCGTACATCATGAAAAGATTTGGGAATTGCGGAATGCAGATCCCGAGGTAGGCGCGCGCGTCCTCGTCCCCCCACACCTCGCGGATCGGCAGTCCGCGGCGCCCCCGGACGTCGAACTGGGTAAGCATGCGCCGGGCCTGAAAGCCCGTCGCAAGAACTATCACGTCCGCGGCATGCTCTTCGCCGGACGCCGTGTGCACGCCGGTTGCCGTGATGGAGGTAACGGCCTGGTTGACGAGTTCGACGTTCGGTTTTTTGATCGCCTGGAACCATCCGTTGTCTAGGAGCATCCGTTTGCCGAACGGCGGATAGTCAGGCAGTGCCTTGCGGATTAGGTCGGGCCGCCCGTCGAGGTGCTTGCGGAGGTACCGCGTAAAGAACTTACGGTGCCCGTCATTGACCGCGTTCACCGAGCGTGCCGGGTATGGCCACTCCGGGTCGACCTGCAGCGAAGAGTGGACCTTGTCGTTGAAGGTCCACGCCAGCCGCAGCCGGTACCACCGGTGATAGTACGGTACCCGCGCGATTAGCCAGTGGACCTCTTCCGGAATCGTGCCGAAGTAGTCCGAGCTGGGGGCGATCCACTGCGGGGAGCGCTGGAAGACGGTCAATTTCGCGACCCTATCGGCGATGGCGGGCACGATTTGCATCGCGCTCGCACCGCTGCCGACAACCGCGACACTCTTCCCCGTCAGCTCCAGCCCGTCCGGCCAGCGGGCCGAGTGGAAGATCGGACCGCCGAACTGCTCGATGCCGGGGATATCCGTGATGCTGGGCACGTTGAGCTGCCCGACCGCGGTGATTACCGCGTTGGCCACAATCCGCTGCTCATTGCCCGCCGCGCCGCGGGTTGTCACTGTCCACAGTTGCGTTGCCGCGTCGTAGACGGCCGAGCGTACCTCGGTACCGAATCGCACCGAACGCACCAGGTCGAATCGCTCCGCCATGTCCTTCAGGTAGGCGAACACCTCGCCTCGCTTCGCGAAGTGTGTTGACCAGTCGTGCTGAAGGAACGAGAAGGAGTACAGATAGCTGGGCGTGTCTACGCCGCATCCCGGATACCTGTTGAGCAGCCACGTGCCGCCAAGATCTTGATTTTTCTCGAGCACGATGTGATCGATTCCCGCCTTACGGAGCTGGCAGGCCGCCAGCAGCCCTGAGACGCCGGCTCCGATGATCACGACTTGGAACTGCGCCGCGCGATTCGTTTCGGGGCGATGCGCGGGCCCAGGCGCGAAGCCCATCTCCTCGGCCATCATGGGCTCGAACTCGTCGGGCACCGGTTCCCCCATGCAGGCACTGAGCATCTCAACGAACAACTGCCCCCGTGGGGCGGGGATGGCGGCTGTTTTCCCAGCCGCCCACCTCTCGATGGCCTCTACCGCGGCGTCACGGATCTGCCGCTGAACGTCTTCGGAGAAGCCTCCGTGGTCGTGTGCGCTCAGGCCCGTGGGACGGGTCGGCCGGTACGGGTCCTGGAGCCACTTGCGCTCACCAGTGAGCTGGAACAGAACCATCACCAGCGTAGGGAGGTTCGCGCATCGGACTGCCTGCCGCAGCTTCTTCTTGCTCAGCGACCCGTTGCCGTTGTGACCTTCCAGCATCACTACCTCCCACCGAGCGGCGGACTGACCCGGGACGTCAACCCTGACGCAGAAAACACTATCGCATCGATGGAGCGCTCGCTACACTTTAGCCGTGCCGCGTCGCCCAGAAAGCTGGTTGAGACCTATGGTTGAAAGTCCCGTCCGGGTGCGCGCCTGGGCACCCGATAGCAGGCCCCGATTCCTCGTTGAGAGCCGGCGGGCGCAGGGGATGTCGAAAGCCTTTTTGGACGCAGCAAGCGCGCAGGCCGTAGAGAAGCGAACCTTGCAGGCTTGTCAGCGTAACGATGGAGGAGCCAAACGGCTCGGGTCCGGCGAAGGCCGTGTCGGGGCGTGCTCAGCTCAGGTCGGAAACGGAATCGGGAAACCGACCGTTCGGGATCGCAGGGCGACCCGGACAACCGTCACCCCTGCGGCGTCGTGGTGCGTGCGCTCGGTTTCGAGCCCGACAATCGCACGTACTGAAGGAAAGGGGGATGGGGAAACGGGCCGCTCGCGGCGCTGCGCCCCTGACTACCAATGACTTACCAATTGGACACTCCGTACGAGCGCATCACCGACCCCCTGCGGGACTGGGCGCAGCGAGACGGTGATGCGGTCTTCTGCTCCACGCGCGAGACCAAGATGACGTACGCCGATCTATGGCGGGAGGTCGAGCGACTCGCGGGGGGTCTTGCCGCCCTCGGGGTGCGGCCGGGCACTCACGTGGCGCTCTTTCTGGACAACCACATTGACTTCCTGACCTCGTGGTTCGCCGTCGCGCTCGCCGGTGGGGTCGAGGTCCCGGTGAACACCGCCTTCCGGGGTGAGTCGATGCGCTACATCTTGGCGCACTCGGAGAGCACCGTCGTGATCATCGAGGACCATTATCTGCCTCGGCTGGAAGCGATTCGCGGCGAGCTCCCTGTGCTGAAAGCCGTCATTGTCCACGGCGGGGCTATGCCCGGCGCCGGCGTCGCCTGGGACAGCCTGCAGGGCGGCCACGTGCCGGCGGGGGGCCGGACCACCGATCCGGTCGCGCTGATGTACACGTCGGGGACGACAGGGCGTTCCAAAGGCGTCGTGATTCCGCATCGCTACTACTTGATGATGGCTGCCGCAAACATACGCAACATGCGGCTGGGACGCGACGACGTCTACTACAACTGCCTGCCGTTCTTCCACGCGATGGCGCAACTCTCCGGGACAATGGCGCCTCTGTGCGCCGGCGCAGAGGTCATCATCGTTCCGCGGTTCAGCCTGTCCCAGTTCTGGGACGACTGCCGCAGGTTCGGAATCACCGGCTTCGGCGCGGTTGCCGCCATGACGAGCCTTCTGTACCGCCAGCCGCCGTCGCCGAAGGACCGAGATCATCGCGTCCGGTTCGGTTTGGCCATCGCCGTCCCGGCGGCGATCGAGCAGCCGTTCGAGCACAGATTTGGGGTCCGGCTCATTAACGGCTTCGGCATGACTGAAGCGGGCCAGGTGACCTATATGCCCTACGATCAGCGCCGGCCGGGTTCCTGCGGGCGTCCTGTCGACCTTTACGAGCTCGACATCCACGACGCACACGACCGGCCCGTTCCCGTGGGTGAGGTGGGGGAGATCGTCGTGCGCCCGCGGTCGCATTCGGTGACGATGATTGGTTATCACCGGATGCCGGAAGCGACCGTCGAGGTGATGCGGAACCTGTGGCTCCACACCGGCGACCTTGGTCGTCTCGATGAGGACGGGTTCTTGTACTTCGCCGATCGCGCCAAGGACTCGATACGCCGCCGTGGCGAGAACATCAGTTCGATGGAGGTCGAGGCGGCGCTGCTCAAACACCCCAATGTCATCGAAGTCGCCGCTTACCCGGTGGCCTCCGAGCTGGGAGAGGACGAGGTAATGGTGGCGGTCGCAGTGGCGGGTGATCCCGCCCCGACGGCAAAGGATCTCCTCGAGCACTGCGCCGCGGAGCTGCCCGACTTCGCGGTCCCGTCGTACGTGCGCATCGTTTCCCAATTGCCGAAGACGCCCACTATGAAGGTCGAGAAGTACCGGCTGAGAGCCGAGGGGGTCACGCCCGACACCATCAAGGTGGCCGGCGACCGCAACGGCCCCCGTCTCGCGCTGACGGTGACGCAGGAGGTCTCGCGCGGCAACGACTCAAGCGCCGCCACCGCATGATGCTGCATCCGAACTCCGCGCACGACCATGACAGAGCTGGAGAATCATGAGCGACAGCCCGACAACGATGGCCGAATCAGCTGCAATCGAGCTGCCGGAATTCCCTATGCCGCGGGCGCCCCGGTGCCCGCTCGACCCGCCCCCGGCCCTGCGGGCACTGCAGCAGGACGCCCCGATCACGAAGGTCCGGATCTGGGACGGGAGCACCGCGTGGTTGGTCACCCGCTACGACGACCTACGCGCACTGCTCGCCGATCCGCGCATCAGCTCGGACAATGGCCACCCGAACTTCCCATATCGGGGCCCGGCCGACGAGGCGCGCCGGCTGGGCCAGACCATAGTCACCACCGACGACCCGGAGCATGCCCGGTTGCGCCGGATGATCAGCCTGCCGTTTTCTATCAAGCGGGTCGAAGCGATGCGGCCGGTCATCCAGGCGGTCGTCGACGGCCGGATCGACGACATGCTGGCCGGACCCAAGCCGGTCGATCTAATTGAGGCGTTCGCCGCGCCAGTGCCCATGCTCGTCATCTGCGAGCTGCTCGGCGTGCCCTACGAGGATCATGAATTCTTCGAGACAAGCGCGCTAAAGTCCATGACAGTCGGCGTTCCTGCGGTGGAGGCCGAGGCAGCCCAGCAGCAGATGCACGAGTATGTGGACAACCTGCTGGGCCAAAGGCTCGCTAGCCCCGCTGACGATTTGCTGTCCATACTGGCCGGACAGGTCAAAGATGGACAGCTGTCGCGGCGCGACGCCGCCACCATGGGCAGAACGATACTGGTGGGGGGGTTTGATACCAGCGCCAACATGATCGCGCTGGGCACGCTCGCCCTGCTACAACACCCGGATCAGCTTGCCCGGCTACGCGAGACCGACGATCCTAAGCTGATCGCCTCGGCGGTGGAGGAGCTGCTGCGCTACCTTAACGTCGCGCACGGGGGGCGCCAGCGGGTCGCAGTGCAAGACATCGAGATCGGCGGGCACACCATTCAGGCCGGCGACGCGGTGATCTTGACCACCGAGATCGCCAACCGCGACCCGGCCGCCTTCTCCGACCCGGAGCGGCTCGACATCGGCCGTGGTGCCCGCCACCACGTCGCCTTCGCCTACGGCGTGCACCAGTGTCTGGGTCAGCCGCTTGCCCGGGTGGAGCTGCAGGTCGTCTACGGCACCCTGTATCGGCGCATCCCCACCCTGCGACTGGCCACTGCTGTCGACCAGATCCCGTTCAAGCATGACGGGCTGGTCTACGGCGTCTACAAACTGCCCGTTACCTGGTAAAGGGAGGAGAAATTGATGAGGATCACTGTTGACCGGCGCAAGTGCGTCGCCTCGGGACAGTGTGTGCTCGCGGCCGAGGACGTGTTCGACCAGGGCGACGACGACGGCCTCGTCGTCTTGCTTAACGACCAGCCGTCCGCCGAACGGTGGGCGGATGTCAAGCAGGCAGCCACTCTGTGCCCGGCATTGGCCATCACCATCGAGGATTGACCAGCCTGCCCAACCGGGCGGGATCGCGGGCGCCGGGCTGCGACGGCGCGCGCACGCCGATGGGGCCTGGCCTGCGCTGCCCCACGATCGGCCGCCGCCCGGCGGATCGCGACCGGTGGTGCCCAGCGTCGCCTGCCTGCGCGAATGCGGTCGGGAAACATTATGGCGCGGACCCTCGGCGATGTCCTGCCGTTCGTCGCGAGCCAGCGAGTCGGCCGAATCACGTTTGACCAGTTACGAAGTACTGCCGCGTCGAGCCGCCGCCATTGACGAGGATCAGCTCGGGAAGCCGATGCCCAGTGGCCTATCGGTCCGCCGGGCAATCATGTTGACAGCACGTCTGTCTTGGCGCGCGCTCCATCATGCATCACAGATCGCCCAGCGCTTAGCCCAGCGCCACGACGCCGTCGCGCACGGCGCGTCCGATGATGAGTTGCTGGATTTCGCTGGTACCTTCTACGATCTGCAGCTGCTTCGCGTCGCGGTAGTAGCGTTCCATCGGGTGATCGGTCATGTAACCGGCCGCGCCTAGCATCTGCAGGCACTGTGACGAGGCCCGCACCGCCAGGTCAGCGGCGAAGTATTTCGCCATCGCGATGTACGGCGCGGCGTGCTTGTCATGCGAACCCTCGTCGACCATCTGCGCGGCGCCGTACACCAGTGCGCGGGCAGCCTCGAGGTGTGTCGTCAGATCGGCCGCGACGAACTGTATATTCTGCATCTCGATCAGCGGTTGCCCGAAGACACAACGCTGCCGGGCGTACTCCATCGCGTAGTTCAGCGCCCCGCCCGTCAGGCCGAGCGCTCGTGCAGCCACCCCTGGGCGTGCCGAATTCAGCGCGGCCATCAGGTGGGAGAATCCTTTTCCCGGTGGTGTGAGCCGCGCGGCGGCGGGTACCTTGACCGATTCCAAGACCACCTCGGCAGTCGCGACGCCGCGCACCCCCATCTTGTCGTCGATGTGACCGATCGATACACCAGATCGGTCGCGGTCGACGATGAATCCGGCGAGATTGCGGTCGCCAGGCTCGCCCTCGGCCCGTGCCCAGATGATGTAGAAGTCCGCTACGGTCGCGCCGGAGATGTAGCTTTTGCGCCCGTCAACCACGTAACCACCCGCAGTCTTGCGCGCGCGCGTCGTGATCGCCGAAGTGTCGGATCCGGCGTGCGCTTCGGTGATGCAGAACGAGCCGCGCAGTTGACCCGATGCGATCCCGGGCAGGTAGCGGGCGCGCTGGTCCTGATCTCCGGACAGCAGGATCGGCCCGGCGGCTAGCCGGGACAGCAACAGCATCAGGCCGGCGCTCTGGCAGTATCGCGTCACCTCCTCGATCGCGACGCAGAGCCCGGTCATGCCGGCGCCCATTCCGCCGTACTGCTCCGGGATAGGAAGCCCGAGCAGCGATGCGTCGCGCATCGCCTCAAACAGTTCCTGCGGGTAGGCCGCTGCGCGGTCCACGTCGCGTGCGCGCGGCGCGACCTCCTTGGCGGCGAAGTTACGGACCACACCGCGCAGGTCGTTGTAGCTGGCGTCCAGTTTCAGCAAGGTCATGATCGCCCTCTCTCATCCGCTAGGTTGTTGGATCGGTGTCCCGGGCCGCTCGACAGCGCCTCGCCAAGCGCGCGTATTCTCGCCAACGTCTCTGAGTGGCTGGGGCCGCCGGGATGCCGCAGGTGCAGCGTGACGACGTCGGCACCGGTTCGCCGCGACACCTCCCACACCATGGCGGCACATTGGTCGGCGTCGCCGAGCACGAAACGATCGGCGGCGAGTTCGTCGAAGTTGTTGTGTGCCCGCGCCCCGGCGCCCCGGCGCCGGTAATAGTCGAATACTGGCTCGATCACCGCGGCGAAGTTGCGCCGTGCCGCCGCGTCGCTGTCGTCGAGCCACGCCTCGCGCATTACGACGACGGTCCCAGCCGGAGTGCCTGCATCGCAGGCGCCGGAGCGGTATGCCGCGGCCATCCCGGCCACCTCGGTGACTGTCCGGATCGGATCCGCTATCCACCCGTCGCACAGCCTTGCCGCCCGGCGGACCCCGGCGGGTGACCAGCTACCCAACCAGACGGCGGGTGCCGGCTCGGTCAGCGGGCGAGGGCGTAGGCGTACCGGGCCGAACGCGACATGGTGCCCGGCGTAGGCGGCCACGTCCTTTGTCAGCAGTAGCCGCAGCGCCTCCAGTGACTCCTCCATCGCGGCGGGGCGCGTCGGCAGCGCCACGCCGAACGGTTCGAGGTCCACGGGTTGGTATCCGGCGCCTACGCCGAGCACGAACCGCCCGCCCGAGATGTGGTCGAGCATCGTCACCGCTTCGGCCACATGCAGCGGGTGGTAGGCGGGAAGCACCAGAACGCCGGTAGCGATCTTGATCGTCTCCGTCTGCGCGGCGAGCAGGGTGGCCACCGTGAGCGGTGACGCGTATCCGATCGTGGGTCCCTGGTGGTGCTCGGGGACCATCACCAGGTCCAAACCGGCAGCCTCGGCCGCCATGACCTCCTCGGTCAATTCATCCAGAAGTCTCCCGACCGACGGGACATCGGCGGTGAGCGGGATGGCGATGCCGACCCGCACGGTGTTACCCATCAGCACCCCTCCTTGCGCTACGCCGACGAAAGTCACCAGTGTAGCGAGCGCTCGCTCGAATAGATAGCCTTTGACGGTGGGTGGAGCGCTCGCTACACTCATTCGGCAGAACAGCCTCGCGAGCAAAGGCAGGGTGCGATCGTGATCGTGCGACCTACGGAAGAAGTCGACATGGGGAATTACCGGACTGAACCGCTTCGTGATGACGAAGTTGAGCGTTACCGCAAAGACGGGTTTCTTCTTGCCGGCAAGGTGATCAGCGATAGCACCATCGAGAAGCTTCGCGCCGCCTTGGACCGGCTCACCACGGCTCCGGTGCCGAGCGGCGTGGTATCGGTCGACCTGGCCAAACGTGCTGACCGGTCGAACGAGTACGAGCTGAGCTACCTCACCTTCATGTGGAAGACCCTGCCGGAGTTCCGAGAAGTGGCGTTCTCTCCGTATATCGCGAAGATGGTCGCGCAGATGCTCGATACCGACAAGGTGGTCCTCCTCGGGGATGCCG
>Ga0153922_1000216_pt1 | contig 23691 bp, 18 predicted proteins | sample TSNJ006MetaG_FD_104723 | JGI IMG/M metagenome (GOLD analysis project Ga0153922, IMG submission 104723) | Attine ant fungus gardens microbial communities from New Jersey, USA - TSNJ006 MetaG | ecosystem: Host-associated > Fungi > Mycelium > Unclassified | place: USA: New Jersey, Brendon T. Byrne... | reverse complement strand
TTTAATATCAAGGTATTATTTGTTTATAAGAGTAGAAGTATTTATTATTTTAGATTATTTATTTTTATTATTTTTAATGAAGAGATGAATTTTATTTATAAGAGTAGAAGTATTTATTATTTTTTTAAAGTTGGTTTAGTCAATTTAATAATAGTGTTCAAGAGGTTTAGAATTGGAAAAGTGAAACTTTAGGAGAGACATTTATTACTATATTTGTTTATTATTTCTATTGGTTTAAAATTATTTATATGGGGACTAGAGTTTACCATTTGTATTAATTGTTGGATTTGTTTTATTTAAATTTAGAGGGGATTTTTAGGGGAAATTTTAACTTAAATTGATTTGTTTACTAGTTTATATGATCAGTTCAAGATCTTGATAATTAACTTTAGTATTTACTAGTTTATCAATTATTTCTTTATTTTTTGATATTATGTATATCCTTATTAATTAAATGTAAGGTAAAGGTTTTTTAAATTAACTCTAATTGACATTAAAAATTTATTCTGAACTAACTTTGGTATCCAAATCTTTAATATATATATTGTTTTTCATCAACTAGTTTCTTTAATTATTAATATTTCCTAGTTTTTATTTGTTAGTTATTATAAATGGAGTTCTTATTTTCACCTTAGGTCAGTAAATACTAGGTATAAATTAAGTACATCTCTAATCTCTTAATCAAAACTTCTTTTCTTATTTCTAGTCAATGTAGTATAATTTATATGAGTATATATATAGTATTATATCTAGCTAACATTTCATAAGCCCTTTTATAAATTTATAATTTTATAACTTCCTTGTATTGATTATGTTTAACTATAATAAATTTTATTCATTTGTTTAATGCTAATCAAAATCTCAATCAACATCTGGAGATACCTTCAATAATTATTAGTTTTCATTCTCCTGATTAACTTCACTCCTGTATCCTGTAGATTGCTATCTATCTCAATAGTTTAAGGAATAAAAACCGCAACAAAATTAATAATGTTCAAAAAATGTAAATCATAATTATTTTACTAGCCTTTTTAATTAATATATAAGATTATAAGGTTAGTTTTAATAAGGTTAAAAAATGATAATGTAATTAAACAATATAATTAACTGGTTACGTTTAGTTACCAATGTGGCACATAAGTTAGATAGAGCACAGGAATCGAGCTTAGCCACGTGTTTTAACCTAATGTAAACAATATCTAAAACAGAATTTATATCAGTATGCTTAAAGACAAACAGAGATAGCTGAGACGGACTACACAACCCGTTCACTATAAATTAATCTCCAATTTTAATCTCCTGGATATAATTTACCGTATTTAATTAAAAATATTTAAAAATTATTCATTTAATATTGGAAATCCTAGTTATTAAACCCTCTAGATCTTATTTTTATATAAAATTATAAACATTAAAAAGTATGTAAATAAGCTCATTATCCTATAATCATTAAAATGAAGAAAAAGCAATAGATTTTATTGCAAAAAAAGTAAAGTTTTTAGTGAAAAATTATAAACTCAAAAATAATACAAAAAATCAGTAATTTTTAAAACTCAATATCTCAATCAATTTTGATTAGCTTAAACCAAAATCCCTATATTCAACCATAACCATATAAAACAAATTATTATAAACTAAATGAAATAGTTTTAAATACGGAAATTTTATAAGGGCTACTTAATCTTTTTTGTTTTTGTTATTAAGTTAGTATGTAGATGGAGAGTAAGGATATGCGCAAAATCTAATAACTTATATTATCTTTTAATTTTAAAATTTATATTTAAATCTTTTTTAGATTAATTTTTACTTAGAATATTTCAAGTATGTATTTTTATACACTACAAAAAGCCTTACAAAAAAGTTTATAAAATAACTCGTACAATAGACAGCCAATATATCTGAGATGCAGAGATTAGGAAATGCTTTGATTTAAAAACTCATGACTGATTGTTAACAAACGTTTCTAACCCTCCTAAATATAGAATTATTCTAAAGGGATGATTAAAAGCCGGATTAATTGAATTTAACGAAACTAAAGTATCAGGTATAATTGAATAGAAGCCCAAGGAGGAATAATTAACCATTTACTTATTAATTTTACTCTGAACGGAAAGAAAACTAACCAGGAAGAAGTCCCAAAGAGAGTATACAAACTTTACAAAGCGTGCAGCTATCAGATTCATCTAAATAGATGGTTTCAGACTATCCGTTAAAGCTGTTTCAATAAATTCTAAGGATAAAAATTTAAAAGAACGAAATATAAGTATCGCTTGCATTATTGTTAAATTTGCGTACGATTTTTAATTTTCTCGGGTTCAGCCAGACTATTAAATATAATTCAAACCAAAATAATATAAATATTAACAGTGAGAGGTCTGGAAATACAACCAGATAAAAGCAGAGTCATAGAATTTGGTGTTAACACTTCATTTAACTTTTTAGGATACACCTTTAACTATCTTACAATAACTAATCAAATCAGGAATAAATACTTACACCATAAGAAACACGAATAAAGACTAGAAAAAAGAGCTAAATTATACGTTTATCCCTCACCCGATAATTACAAAGCATTCAAAAAATCCCTAATCGACCTATTTAGAAAGTATTTAAATACTACAGCCTTTGAATTAATAGCTATACTTAAACCTAGGATCACAGGATGGGTTAATTATTTCTTTTTAAATAAAATAAATTCAGCAGGAACGCTATCTTCATTCAATAAGTTCCTATACGACATAATCAAAATTTGATTGCGGAAGAAACATCCCAAAGCTTCTACTTTTTTTACTAAATAATCAATATATGTTATTAGGTAATATAAAACGACACCACAATCTTGATTCCAATGCTGATGAGGCAATTCGACTTAAAATTTTTAACCACGAAAGTTAAAATGCAAATGCTAGTTCAAGTGCCATAACAAATATTGTTAATTTTTTTCGGATTATCATTTAAAGACTCATAACAAAACATATATCAGGTACCTAAGTTGAACATACTAAAATGGCCCACAAATATCAATAAACTTGCTTTTTCTGTGTTTGCTCCTTCTAGATCACTTTTGAAAACCAATGTATATGATAATAAAGACCAGTGACTTAAGGAATCCTTAAAACTGACATCATTGCACCAAAACAAAAATTACTTTATGTTCGACGCATTCTGGAAAAGGGACGTAGTACAATGTTATTTATGTAAAGACTACTTCAATCTAGATGAAGACCAAAATAAAATAGTTTGCCCTCATAAAGAGGCATTTAAAATAAGCAAAAATAATAAAATAGACAATTTAACTCTCTGCCATGAAAGTTGTAACATAGACTGAAAGAATTCAATATCCTCTTTAACTAAACCCAAACCCAATACAAAATAAAAAATTAGTAGTAATAGTTCAACACTAAAATTTAGCAAGAATAGAAGAGAATTATAAAAATAAAAATATAGCAAAACTAACCGTTAATATTTAATAGGATATAGTAATATTTTATTAATAATTTTTCTGTACCTATTAATAATTATTATAAATCGTGGAGTATGGCTCATTGCGTTGAAAGGCGCACGTTTAGATCACATGGGGGTCTTGTAGGCGACAACAATTTATACCCAAGCGGAGTTTACCATGGTTTTATGCCAATATGTGTAGAAAGTGTATCTTTTGATAAATACCTATCTAGGATAAAATTCAAACAAGAATAAGATTAGCTTTGGTCGAAATATAAATATCCATTATTTTTGCCACTTTAGCTTAATCCTCCTTGTCGGACGTATATACTTTATTAACTTTAAGCAAAAATCGAAAATAGTCTAAATTTAATTATCCTTTCTAATTTAGTAACAACAAAAGCTTTTTATATTTATTTATATAGATTATTTATTAGTACTTTAACTAAAAATTTTCCTCCCTTTGGTACGTATATTGAATCGTAATTGAATCTTTATTTCTTAATTAGGAATTAGGAAGTTAAAAAAAATATAATAAACTCTTTTTATTATTCCAAACCTCAAATTTGTTTTATTTTCATTCCAGCCTCAATAAGTATGAAAGGGACCTAAATTTAATATTTTAATAAGTACTAGTACTTCTATTCTTTTTTTTTTTAGTTTTCCTTCTCTTTTTTCATAATAAAACCCAAGAATTATTCCTTTATTTTACTTGCAACTCATCTCCAACTCCAACTCCATCTCCAACTCCAACTCCATCTCCAAATCAAATTATAAATCTAAATAATATAGATAATACTTCATATTCAAAAGGACATGCTTATATAGTTATATTACTAGCTAATTGAAAAAATAAATTTGTATGTATAATAGTTAAATAAGGTTTTCTAAAATACATAGAACTAAATAAAGCTGTTAAATTATTTTTTAAAAAAATAAGATTGTTGACGTTGTAGCGAAGAAATAAGGATGAATATAAAGAGGTATACTATAAATTAAAGCTAGTCATTTTTTAAAACCAATTTTTTAATAGTGATGACTATGACTAATACTATTAAAGCTTGTATAACAACTCGATGATGATTAAATAGGATTTAAATTAATAAATTAACCCTTTAAAAATCTATCTATTATTATACTATTAAATTTTACTGGCTAATTCTACCTCTTTCTAATTTAATACCTATTTATTAAAAAATTAAATAAGTCATATGTAAGTTCCTGAATACAAGAAGCATCTAATGAAATAATAAAATTATGCCTTCAATTAAAGCTGTAACTGATCTACTTAAATCAATATCTGATTTATTTATTATATTAATTTGTATTCCAATACCTTTTTTTCTTGTGGAATATTAATACTTTTTCGACTCTTTCGAATATGATAATAAATAAGATACTATTACAACACCAAACCGCCAAATTACGATTTTTAAAATTTTTCTAGATGGAATAGTCTACACCTAGATTTGTTAACTCCCGAAACTCTATTAACTTTTCCAAATTCGAGTGGAATATGAATCAACTACTCGAAAAGCAAATGGATAAGACATAACGGCGAGTGGCTTACCGACTTTAGGGTTAAATTCTTAGGGATAAACTATAAACCTTATAAACTACAACCCGAATTACGAGATCAATATAGAAATGAGGAAAGTCAATTGTTCAAGGCAACTCGAAACAGGTAACAAATACAAAATATTAAATTAATAAAAATTAATTATAAAAATAAATAAAAATAATAATTAAATATAACATTCCGCATCTGTCTCACAGAAATTTAAATCAATACAAAGTTTAAATAAAGAAAAAGTTCTAAAAAGATTACAAATGTTAAAATAAGAATTAAAATAAAAAAGTTTACTAATATAATATATAATAATTAAAAATATTAAATCTCAAACCCATTCCTTAATTAATGCAAACTTAAATTCAAAACCTTAAACTTCCACTTAAAAAGATAAATTTTCAACAAATGAAAAAACTTCCATTAAGAGAGATAATTAATCATAATAACAAAATCATCCACGTAACGTACGAAGATAAGTATAAAAAAATTTTAAAGCTAGAACTAAACATAGACAAATTTAATTTAACTAATCTAAAAAAAGGTTAAAATTTATGGGAGCAAAATTAATTCATAGAGAAAATATTATGAAAAAATAAAAAGCCATAATTCTGCTGATTTAGGTATAAGAAGAAACCTTATAAGACTTTCGATAATGGCTTCTATTACTAGACTAATTGATAAATTTATTTCTATGGAATTAGCTAGAATAACTTTACTTTTGTAAATTTACAAGCCAGCGACACCGCCACCTGATATAAGAACTTGACTAATAAGACAAATATTTTTTCAGATTATAAGACTTCTATAACAAATACTAATACAAAGACTCAAAGATACACTCCTGAGACTGAAACTTATAGTCTAAAACCTTATCTATTAATCAATAAACTGCCATCTATTTACAAAACCGTATAATCTAATTAAAAAGAAACTGATACTCTTAATCAGTATAATTATTAAGCTTATATTTTTATTTTTAGTTTATCCTTATTTAAGCAAATTAATATGATAAAATTGATGACTAATTATTTTAATATGCAAATGCAAATGCCTTTAACTAATAAACTTATTACTTCACTATATTTTGATACATATCTTTATAATTGTATTTGAGCATAAGAAATATGGAACATTAAAAATAATCTAAAAGCAACCAGAGTTGACTTATAAAATCCTTACGACAAATAAAATTTGACAAAATTCTAGCTATCTTATAAATTAAAAATAACAGGGTTAATAAATACGACTACGACTCCGAATTCTTATTTAGTAAATAATACTAATCCAAATATGCTAACATCACACAAGAACTTTACGTTACTACCTCTTGTAATTAACCCTAAATTAACATCCTTAACAAATGATAAACAGAATATTATTTATGAAAAGATCAGTTAATCTATTTGAAAAAGATGTATCAATTTACACATATTACAATTTATGGTGAAAAAGAAAAACACCCCAAGCCAAAGGAAAAAGGTAGTCTTATTATTATAATATTTCTTAAATACTAGATTAATTGATTTAAATTAAAATACCCCTATATTTATAGGCAATTAGGAAAATAAGTTATTTAACTAATAAGATTTTATTAAAGTTCTAGTCGAATTAGAGTTATAGAACTATAGTTTGTATTAGACTTATCTATTAGAATTAGTTAAGGCTCCGTCTAAGTTACTTTGTATAGAGCCGAATTAGATAGCTATAGCCGAATTAGATAGTTATATTTTATATACAGAACTAATTTAACGGGTTTAGTAGTATGAAAATTTTAATCCCATAATTTATCTTTATTTATATATTAATATTTATTACGTAAAAAAGAAAATAAAAAGTAAGTCTTAAGTCTTTTACCTTAAGTTAGTCTTAGTATTTTATCTTATTTAACACTTAGTATCTTTTACTTAAGTAATTAGTTGTTTTCAGAAAATTATATGGGAAAATAAGTAGTTATTTGAAAATTGGGTTTTAATACGTAGGATTTTGTGTGCTCTATTTCTATTTTTTTAAGTAGTCTTTGGTAGAAGCGTACATAATTCGTAGTTATGAGTTAGGTATTTATTGGACTTTATCTTTAATTGAATTAATAACATAATCAGTATTTGGTTTAAACTTAAGTAAGTATTTACCCGCTTTTGGTTGGCACATAACGTTGAGGTTAAGAAAAGTAAAAAACATAATAAAAAGACTCTTAACCTTAAATCATCATCACTATAGCTATTGGAGATTGCATTTAAAAAAGGCAGATGGTAGCTTATAAGTCTAGGACTCTCGAATAGAGCATGAAGAGTAGAGCTTAAAATCTTAAACAGTATTCTACAAGAATATAATGAAACATAGTATTACCAAAGCCAAAAGGGAATTATTCGAAAACGACAAACAACAACAGCTTGAACTCAAATACATAAAGAAGTACTAAACAAAAATACATATATGAATTCGACCAGCAAAATTTTTTTATAAGATAAATCTAGACTACTTAAAGACACTATTAAAGAACTAGAATATCCAGAAGAGGTCAGATCGTAGATAGACACTATCAATCAAACGATGCTGATAGATCCGAAAAACTAAAAAACCTACCTTAAAACACGATTTAACGTGGAACAACGAATTACAAAGGATACGAGATGAACCCTTCCACCTCTAGGCTAGATAAGCAATTAAATTATTTCGTTCCTTAGATTGACTAAACAAAGGGAAACCCAACTTTTACTATCTTTAAGTAACTCAAGGATACCCGTTATCACCAATCTTATCGTATTTGATAATAAACTAAAAATTTTTACTACATCAAAGCTCGAAAGTAAAGGTACTGCAATATGCAGACGATAGGATAATATATAGTGATGAACCCTTCGCCGAAAAGGCAATGTTTAACTTTCCTGCAAGCAGCGGAACAAGTGTAAAATTTTAATAAAGTAAATGGCTACGACGAGGAGGGATCTGGAAATTCTAATTAAATTTTATGGCTATAGAATATAAATCGTACTCCCTACATCCCGAACTAAAGAATAAAATCAAGAGTAACCAAACCGGTAGTATCTTAATCGCCACCCGAAACTCTAAAGCTTTTAATTAAAAGAAGAGGACCTAATAATACCATAACTATGATGAAAACAAAGACAATCCCAGTCACAACTTGAATAACTCCCTTCATAAAACCCCAACACTAAAAAAATTTAGTTGCCATCCAAAAAGGATTATATTCTATTTGTAAACAACCCGTATATTTTAATATGCTAAACGAAAATTACTGCCATATTCATCATATCAATCCTATTTTTTAAAAAGGAAGCAAAATAAAGATAAAAAATCTAACTATTACACACGGTCACAGAAAACACGCGCAGGATCGATAACCTTTTGTAAACTCGTCCGTTTAAACATCAAATCGAGTATAACTGCTATGAATATAAAAAGATTTGAACATGAAATTGATCTATAGCTGACCCGTTTGCGTTGCGAGACACACTAGGTTAATTTATTCCAGATTATTATTTATAATTTATAAAAACATACCTAATAACCCTTTAATCTACAGGGATACTGAATAACTATTTATACCTCATGATTTATATAAAACATATTGGGAACTAATTATGTATAATTAATTTATAAAATAATATAAAACAAGGTATCTTTATATATAAAATATATACCTATAGTAAACGATAAAGATAATATCATAATAGCATCAGCTGATATAAATAATAATTATTAGATTGGTGTGATTTCAATAATATAAACTAATTAAAGGAAATAGTATAATTAAAACTATAACTAAATTAGAACCATCAGAAGTAACAATAGATAATAATAGTAAATTGAATAATTTTAGAGATTATTATTTTAAATTATTGGTTATATTAACTGAATTATTATTTATTTTTAATTTGGATAAACCTAGGATTAATTAGTATATAATATTATATCTTTATTATTAATTAATTGTATTTAGTTATTATTTTATATAGTTACTATACCTTACTTTATAGACTCTTATAACTATTAAATTATTTTTATAGTCCCTTGTGTATTTACCTTATTTTGATATATTTTATATTTTATAAACTCTCTCGAATGTATCTACATTAATTAAATTTACTTAATAAACTATTTAAAATGATTTAATTTTAAAGCCTTAAGTATAACTAGTGTACTGTATATAATATTTATTATGTTCATTTGATAAATACTAACAATATACTAATATTTTATTCTAATTATCTCCATTAAACTGTAACAAACTAAAATAGTGCTAAAAATTTTTAACGTTAAAACTGTACCAAGATTAAATACTTAATTTAAACAGTTCCAATAAAGAAGATAGTAAGAGAATAAATATCAAAACATACATATCAAAGATAAGTAACCTATAATGAGATAAGTTAAGCAATTTGGCGGAGTAGAACCACCAATAATATAACACAAAGTTATAGACCTTACCATTAGACGAAAATTGCAGATAGATATATAAAAATGCAAGTGGTGGGACTTGAACCCACAAACAATAAAGTAATAATAGCTAAAATTAGCTCGGTTACCAATTTAGAGCCAGCATTACTTACTAATATTATAAATAATTTTTATCTTAATTAAAATTTTCAAACATAAAGTATTTAAATTTTTCGCACAAAAAAAGGGTATTTACCAATTACATCAGTCTCTACGGTACTCAATAAGTAAGTAATAGTTACCACGGTATTATCTGTCTATCACTTTTTAATAAAGATTTTAGCGTAAGCATCATAAGATACATAGTTATTAAACTCATTTTACTAATAGTAATTTTTAATTAATCATGACACTTGTAGTAATATATCTATATAGATATCATGAAGTGCTACAACTAGACTAGCATTAGCAAGGATTACACCTGTTACAAATAAATAAATAAAATTCGGACTATTTCATCAACCTAGAAAACTAGAATAGTATTATGTATAGTCTCTAGGATCGTTAAGAATTAAACCAAATCTACATAGAGTGCTGTATATAATGACATTTAATGTAGACTAACATAGCACACCAAATCTAAATAGAGCAATAAAGCCTAGTGCAAATAGCATAGGTGTAGCAATAACAAGATCACCAGCATAAAGTGTAGCAATTCAACTAAAATTTTTAATACTCGTAGGAATGGCTATAACTACCGTAGCAGCATAAAGTATGTTCTAGTATCTGCATCAAGAGCTACTGCGTATATGTGATGGTCGATCTTCAACTTAACTTATATATATATAATTGACACTCATTTATGTATTAACTCAAAATAAAAACTGAATCTATTAATCCTAGACTTTTAAATTTTAAGGGGTTTACAAAAAGTATAGCAGTATAGCATTCTAGCAGTCTATCAGTCTAGTAGTCTAGCAGTCTAATTTAATTAATTACCTTTATTTTAAAGAATTGGAACTTCTAACTTAAGTATGATATCTTAATAAAATATATATGTGTGCCACAACCTTAGTATATCAGATATTTATTTAAGGCTAGTATCAGACAAACTCAAATAATCTTTTTTGTTTTATTTTTGTTTAATTGGACTTATTTAGCATATGATCTTTCTAATTTTAATTAACCAGGGTTTAAGATAAATTAAAAACATATAAAAAATATTAATTATATTATTTTGTACTTGGCTTTCTATTAAAAATGGGTTTACTTATAAATAATAAGATATTAAGATAGTAATATAATTAGATAGTAAGATATTAAGTAGAAAAATAGTAAGATAGACAAATATGGTAATTATTAGAAAAACCATGACTTTGCCTTAATTTTATTCTTTGCCTTATAGATTATTTTCTTGTAGGTAATAGACTAATATTTTTATAAGACTAATTATAAGACTAAGACTTTAATAAGATTAAAATTTTAACTGTTTACTACCTAGGCGAGTAGCAAAATAATTATCTAGATTACTATCTGTACTTAGTGTAGGGTTACCAAAAATAGTAAATTTATGATATTTTCATATTTTCTTTTTAACTTTCCTAAACCTTTAGATTCAATTATATATGGATACAAGTTATTCATTTCCTCTTTAATTAGATTAGTATAATTACTATCTGTATCTGTATAGTATAATTTTAATCCATTATTATTATTATTTTAATAGGCTTATAAATATTTTAGCATTAGCAGTAATAGAACTAGCTACACCTATATTAACATTATTTGTTTGACTACCATTATCTAACATCGAAGTTGTTTTATCTACATTAGTTTGAACCATGAAATGATCATTTAATTTAAGGATATCGTGTATATCTAGTAAATCTAGATTCAATTTATTAAAGAATTTTATATCTTATACTGTTTTTTTTAAGTAGAAAGACCCCATATAGACTATTCAATAAAATTTTAGGTCAAATTTTTAATTTTATCTTTTGGATAAGTTAATCTTAACTCATATAAATCAAAAAACAAATTTATCGAAAACTATTTATTTATTAAAGTAACCACTTAGTATTTTAAACTTATACCCATACTTTATAGCATTATCCATTTCAGAACTAAATAAGAATATTTTTTAAAATTATTCGCAAGTCTATACTAAAAATAGTAAATTTGGTATTTTACCTATATCAATAAAAAGTATCTTAAGAAATTAAGCTGCGCGTCTTATAGTTAAACTCGCTTTATCAAAAAATTCTTTTTTCCTTAAACAGAGAAGCGGAAACGCCTTTAATTAAAGCTTTATGAACTAAATTTAAATTTAATGAAGAACAAATAAAGATTTTTATATAAAATATATGCAGTAATTTGTAGTAAAGGTAAAATTTTAAATTAATCTAATGGAATAGATTTTAAGGATAAGATTAGACATTTTTGTTTTTTTAATTAATCTAACAATCTCGATGGTTAAATTTTTATTTCTAAATTAAATCAAATATCTATATTTATAGCTTGATCTAACTATTTATAGTTTAGGTAATTTATCTTATTATAGAAATACTGTTATAAATGCTATTTATCCTCTAGTTTTGAAAAAAAGATCATTTAAAACATAAAACGATGAGTTAATAAGCTAATTGCTATAAACTACTATTTAACATATATCTAATAAATAGATAAAAGCTAATAATAAAATTATGTTTCAAAAAATTTAAAAAATTAAATGAGTTGAAAATAGTAATGTCAAATAGGAATCTAAATATGGAGGCAAAGTCGAATAAAAAGTAGATATTTAGAAGATTTTTAAAAGTTAAAATTTATTATCTACAAAAACATTCTGTAATACATAATTATTTACTTCATTTAAAATAAATGCATATCATTCCAATATCTTAATTTAATTTATAAAAATACTAACTATAATTTTATTGCTATGGGTTTTATTTATTCATTTAATAAACGACTATTAAAGGCTCAATTTGATAAAGTAATCATTGGTTTAACCCTTTAATTTTAGTTTAAGGGTATTTATGAGGAATTAATTAGTCATCATATGAAAATTTTATAAATGAGGAGGACTAATAACATCAAATACATGGTTAAATTACATTTAGGATGTCACTATGAAATAGATCATAATATCAAAGACTAACTAACTAATCTGATATACAAGAAAATATAATTTAGCTAAAAGTTAATTAATTACTTGGGTTAATAAAAATATTTTCATTGGTTACATGTAGTATTGTTATGTTAGGATATTCTATTGTGAGGTTTAATTACATCTATAGTTTTAAAAAAAATTTTAATGCATTAAGACAAAATATTGAAAAAAGCCGGCTAGAATTAAGAACTATTCTTATATATTATATATATATATTGGAAATTTATTTAAAATAAATGACTTATTAAAATTAATACCTTTATACTTGATATAATTATTAATCTTAGATAATTAAAGGTTTTACTTATTTCTATTAATAGAACTAATAGATAACAAAATAAACCTATTTAAATTAGAATTATTTTAATTATTAATCTAATACGAAATATTTTTTATGTTAATTATGATACTATACTAATATTGTAGATATTGATAAATTTATTATTATGATACTATACTGATATTAAAAATAATGATTATGAATTTTAATTATGATAATATACTTATATTGATAATGAAACTGATATTGAATACTGATACTGATATTGATACTTTAAATGATCTAGAAATGATACTGATATAATTTATTCTCGGTTCTGATTATTTGGAAGATTATGAGTTAGATAATGATATTATATATATTTATTCTTATTATGAATTAGGTTCTAATGTATTGTAAGATATTTATTCTTATTAGTTTTTACTTATACAGATTTATATTGATTATCTGATAAATTATGAATTAGTTCTATGTATTGATACTTGTAGATATTGATTATGATTATCTGATAGATTATTAATTAGTTCTATGTATTTGTCTAATTATTTGGTATTTTATATAATATTAAATAGCCCCCATGGAGTTTTAGTAAATTGGCCCATTGCTTTGTATTATTATTTCTATATTTAGTATTACCCTATTTGGGCTGGAAGTAGTCTTATGAGTTTTAGTTTTAGTATTTCTAGTTGCTATTAATTATTAATTTTAATTATTAGGAATTATGCTCATATTCAGAATTAATCTTTAATTAGTATTTATTAGTTAGTAGTAGTTAATCTAATTACCTAAGTCGTATTATATATAATAATAAATATATAAGTCGCCCAGCAAACCATTAAATAAACATAAGGATTTAAAAACATAATAAATAAAAAAGAAAAATAGACATCCCAAAATTTTAGCTTAAAAATAGAGGCTTATAAGTGCTATACCTAATTAAATCAAACCAGGAATTAAAACAAGTTTTAGTATTCAAATAGACGAAATTAAACACTATAAATTAATTAAAAAGAAATAAGCTTATAAAGATCAAATGGATTAATAAATATCAATAACTAATTATAATTAGAATAAATAGTAGTAGAGTATTCCTCATAATTACATTTTTTGTAAAATAAACAATATCAATTATCTATATTTCCAACACATCTCATTTAATAATGCCATTACATAAAATTCAATCTCTATAAATCTTATACTTGTAAAAATGATAAAATCTTTTCCCTCTTACCTACAAAAATTTAAGCATTCTTTACTAAATAATTAAATAATTATAAATACTATAAAGACTAACCTTCTAACTATTTAATAACTCTAAATCTTTTTATCAATTGTTAACATTTATATTATAATTTAGCTAATTTACTTAAAAAAATTCTATTTGTACAACATATCTCATAATTTTTATAAAAAATAAATTTTACAATCTAATTACAAATAAAACTACACGAATAAAATTCCAATTAAGTTAATAAAATTAATATTATTAAATAACATACTTAATCAACAAAAATCTTACAATATATCTCAAGTCTTTGCTTAAATTCCATAATTAAAATATTTAATTAATTTAAGGATTAACTTTAAAGTAAAATGTACTATTTAAATTAAAACTTATAAATAATACCAAAACATGGAATACTTCCTCGTAAACAAACATAAACACACACACAGATAAAATGCTTATAAACATTCGATGAAAAATTTATAAAAAACAAATAAAGAAACTAAACATAGTAAATTAAATAATTAGTAAACTTAATAAAATTAAACCAAATAAAATTTGAATTAAAACTTTAGAAACTTACTTCTAGATTAGTAATTGAATAAAATAATTTCAAAAAATTAAAATTAAAATTAATATAAATTATTAAAGGCTACATATAAAATTATAAAATAAATTATAAAAAGAATAAAAAATTTTTTTAAATAAAATCCAACTTAAAAAAGTAAATAAAATTAATTAAACTTCCAATACACTAATTTCTGTTTTACTTATGTTCATATTCTAATTTACTTATTTTATTAGATAAATTTTATAACAAGGTTATACTATGCTAAATAATATTGATTTAATTTTACTGGCTATTTACATAAAGCTCTTATCTATTATTAATAATTTAATGTATATTATTATTTATTATATTTATTCCATATATTTATATACTCTTATATTTTATTATTTCAATATATTCCTATTACTAATAAGTTAACTTATATTGTATATTTATACATATTATACTTAGCTCCATTTTTTTAATCCTTTAATACTCCCTTATCATCCTTGATCAATATCTTTTATTTTATTGTTTATTGTTTATTTGTATAACTTCACATCTTTTGATTTTGGTCTAGCACCTTACTCAGTTCTTTTACTCCCTACTAGGTCTGTGTCTAGTAATACAAATTATTTCTGGTATAATCCTGAGTATGCATTACAATCCTAGATGAGATCTAGCTTTTTCTAGTGTAGAGTCTATAATGCGTGATGTATGATATGGATGACTACTACGTTATATACATGCTAATACTGCATCCTTCTTCTTTATTTTTATGTATATTCATATTGGTCGTGGTATGTATTATGGATCATATAACCAACCTAGATTTGTAGTTTTACTCATTGGTGTAGTTATATTTATAGTTACTATGGCTACAGCTTTTATGGGTTATGTTCTACCTATGGGTACATTGTCATATTGAGGTAGTACTGTTATTACTAATCTTCTGTTTGTAGTACCATGAATTGGTATAGATTTTGTTTATTATCTATGAGGTGGGTTCTCTGTTAATGATGCTACAGTTAATCGTTTCTTTAGTATTTATTTTGTGTTTCCTTTTATCGTACTAGCTATAACGTGTGTTCAGATACTAACTATACACCATAATGGTTTTAAAATTTTACTATTAACACCTAATAATATTGACCGTCTTAGTTTCCATCCTTATTATATATATAATGACCTTATTACAATATTCCTATATTTTTTATTATAGGTTATTTTGTGTTCTATGCTCCTAACTATCTTGGTCATTTAGATAACTAAATAGTAGCTAATCCCATGGTTACACCTATTAGTATACTCCCTTAATGGTATTTTATGCCTTTTTATGCTAATCTACGTAGTATTGATTGAAAATTGGTGGAGTTAGAGCTATTTTTGCTAGTATCTTAATACTACTAGTACTTCCTTTTACAGATATTAGTAATATACGAGGTAATACTTACAGACCCCTACATAGATTTATATTCTGACTGTTTGTTGCTAACTTCTTTATACTAATGTTTGTAGGTTCACAACATGTTGAAGCTCCTTATACTAGTATTGGTGTTTATAGTACTATATTCTATTTTGGTTACTTCCTCATCCTTATCCCTGTTATTGGTGTAATTGAGAATACTATTTATGATATATACTATTTAGTATTTTATATCTTATACTCTTATAGTCACCCCTTTAGGGCCTTCTACCTATATTATTTAAATAAAGATTATATATATTATGTTGCATCAAACAGATAATCCAATTATTGCCTACTCCTGTATCAAGTCTACTACATGCAGCTACACTGGTTATTGCTGGTATTTATCTAATTATACGTTCTAGTTACATATTTGAGTTTAGTACTACATGTTATATTTATATAGGATTTTGTGGTGGTATTACATGTCTAATAGGTTAAGTGGTAGGAATGTATCAGAATGATATGAAACGTACTACTTATAGTACCATAAGTCAGATGGGTTATCTATATCTTATAGTTAGTCTTAGTGTTTATAATGTGTGTATCTATCATACTATGAATCAAGGATTCTTTAAGGCTCTTCTATTTAAATTTTATGTTTACTTATTCATATTAATCATGATAATCAGGACATTAGATTCTTTGTACCTATGGTCTATATTATTATTATAATAGGTAGTTGTGCTCTAATGGCTATACCAGGTGTGTCAGGTTACTATAGTAAAGTTGTAATTATTGAGGTCTCTAACTATACTTATGACTTTAATACTTATTTTAAATATTATATGAGTCTAGGTGCTGCTTTTTGTACCTCTTTTTATATTACTAAGCTTGTGCTTTTTTTTATTATCCTAATGGTAGTCTATATGTATACATAAACATTCATGATATTGATTATATAGTATATATACCACTGTTTGTACTTAGTATACTTAGTATTACTTTTGGTTATCTGTTTAATGATCTTTATATTGGTGTAGGTCATTACGCTTTTAATAATAGTATCTATGTGCATATTAATCTATATGTATATGACTATGAATTTGACTATTCAGTGATACGTAAACTAATACCTTTTGGTATTTCAAGTACAGGTTTTATTATTGGTATGTACTGTTATCATAGTTGTGGTTATACTATTAATAGTTTCTCTTACACTTATAATGAGGCTTATAAATTCCTTATGTATAATTTATATCTAGATACAATCTATAATAAGTATATTCTGTACTATGGTTTTACTATGAGTTATGATATATATATATATTGATATAGGCTTTATTGAGTATATTGGTCCTGTATATAGTATTAAATCTATAATTAATTATAATAATAATACATATCTTATAGTTGACTATAAATCTATAAATAAGTATAAATACTACTGGGTTTATTACACAATACTATTCATAATTTATAATTCTGTATCTATTATCATACCTATTAATCTATTTATGTATCTTAATATACTAATACTAGTTGAGTTTATATCCTCTTATCTTAATTTGTTGACTATACACTATTATATTATATTATATTACATTCCTTATTATTATATAAGTGATATCATATAGATCTTGCGTTGAACGTACTCAACTAATGCTAAAGACATAGCTATTATGTATCTAGTATTCGGCATATTTTCAGCTGTGGTTGGTACTACATTCTTTATTCTGATAAGATTTGAGATGTCGACGTCAGGTAACCAGATTATTAATAATGGTAATATCTATAATGTTGTCATTGCTGCACACGGTCTGGTGATGATCTTCTTCTCTTCTTCAGTAGGCCTACTCTATTTGGTAGTTTTGGTAATTATTTTGTGCCTATTTACGTAGGTGCTTTTGATACCGCCCTCCCTTTAAAACCAAGTAATATATATTTTAATTATAAAAATAATTAGATAAAAAAAATACTCCACACCGCTTCAATAAATAACATAGTATTAATTATATTGAAACTAAAATAATAATTTAATAAATTAATAAAGTGTGCTCCGCTTTTCTACCTTTTATAAACTTTAAATAAAATTATTAAATAAATTAGCTCCGAATCTTCTTAAACTAAAAATTAAAAAAAGTATTTACTTAGACACAACCTCACAAAAAAATTCATATAAATAAAGAAAATGAAAAGAGTAAAAAAAAAGAGTAAAGATAGAAATTTAAAGGTAAAAAAAATAAGAAAAAAGGTACAAAAGTAAGTAAAGTTCGGCATAAGAAAAGTTTAAAATTTAAGTTAAATCAACTCAACTCTACTCAACTCGAATCAAAAGTTATCATGTCAGCTATTAAGCTATTAAGCTATTTATCATTATTATTTAATATAATAGGCTGAGTTAAATAATCCTTTTCTGAAATAATACCGAACTTCCTTAAATGCAAATGGATCAGGAATTTTAGGTAGATCTATTTTTTATTTCTAATTAGAAGTAACTCTTTTCCATTCTCAACCAGAATAAATCAGTATCACTATAACTTAATACTTGAGTCATGATACTCTCATGCATTGTTAGTAAATAATTTTATTTCGTAGTAGATTTCAATAAATGCACATTTAATTAACCAATCTAGTCTTTTCATTAGCAATTGTCGCGAAGCAATCATGAATTGTATAAATAGAATTAATTTCTTCTTTATCTTTATTTATCTTTTAAATTAATAGTTGGATATTTGCTGCATCTAAATAATTCTGCCCTCATTAAAGAAGGCATAAAGCTTATTCTTATTTGATTTTTATTTAGTTCATTTGTAGGTAAATGATTGTTACAGGCTGACATTCTTTTAGAAATGTAGTTCTTGTCTTAATAGATTTATATTTTATTGTACTTAATTTTATTATTAAATTAGCTGGAGTTATTCATACTACTGGTAAGTCTAATTATAATATAATTTTGACTAATGAATTTAAATAATCACTAACATCTTTTAATAATGGCATTTTTGTTAATCCCTTAGAAATTTTTAAGATACCGAATTCACTTGGTGATAATAATATTTTATATAGTAAACTCTTTTTGAAAAACTATAAAAGTTTAATTAAATTATTTTAAATTAGAAACCCATAAGTTGTTCCCCTACTCCACTGAAATCAAATTTATAAGGAATAGTCATAACTGTCTTTTTAATTAATTTTTATTTAACTTAATCATTTTTGATAATTTTATATTTACTTGGAATACTTTTTTTTTTTTAATATCAATTTTGACTATTTTCTTAGCATAATTATAAAAGTCTTTAGTTTTTCATTCAGGATGTTAGAAATATGAGTTATTAAATTTGTCTTTACAGCAGCATCCATTTCTCTTGTTAACGCCGACAGATGTTGTAAACCAGAACATGTAGCATCAAATAATATAGGATTATCTGAGATATTTTTATCCTATTTTTCTTAGATTTTTTAAACTCCTCAATTGCAAACATTATCCATTTCCCACTTCACTGTATAGTTCCAACTTTCCTTTGACTTAACAATTAAATTAGCAAAATAAAACAAACAAAAAGAAAAGTAATAAATATATTGTTAATGATTTAAATATGAAAAGGTTAAATCTTAGTGATAATTATAGTCATGTAACTATGAATAATTATGGGGATACTATTATTAATAATGGAATTTTACCCTTAAATAAACAATCGAATACTACAATAATAAAAGAAAAATAAAAAAATTAACAAATAAGTAAATTATAAAGATAAAATTATCTCAAACAAGAGAATACCATAAACTCCTAATTTAACTAAATAATATGGTAAATTTAGAATTAGATAAGAGTAATTCTTTTGTCCTTTCCTTTAAAACTTATTTTGTTTACATGCGTAACTTATAGCAACTTTAATTTATTTAAAATAGTTTTTTAATTTCTAATCCTGAATAAGTAAACCAAATAATAGGTAAATCTAATTTATTCATTAACTTACAAATATTTTGGTATATAATTATATACAGATTATAATAAGGGTAAAGTTTTAAATATTTTACTTTCAATAATTTGTGCTATCTTAATAATATCTTTCTAATCTAAATCTAGTAAAATTTTAGTTAAACAAGATTCTATTACAACTTTATTATTCATGTTATTTAAATCTATTTTTTTTGAAAATTCTATTACCAAGAGACATAACTAATTGATTTTTCATACCTATTAATGTCACATTATAAGTTTTGTCTTAACAGGACTTTTAATATTTTTTCTAATTAAAATTAAGTGTTTAAACTTTGGATAATCACTATCTTTTTTGTTCCTATTTCTTTAAATTTTTTATTAACAATATCTAAAATGGAAGTATAAATATCACTAACTTTATCTTTTTGTAATTGTGGTATTAAATTTTTAGCGAGATCCAAATCTTTAATCATAGCTGCTATATGTTGAATTCCACTACAGCTTGCATCTATATAAATAGGTAAATTTACCCCATAAAAGGGATCTTTTTTTAATTGTTTCATAACTAAACAAAATGAAATAAATGACAAAATACTTTCAGCTTTCTTAATGAAATTAAAGTCCATATTATAAATATTATATATTTTAGAGAATAGCCAAGCAGTTCTATTTTTATGTTTATCTTTATTCAATTTATTATAATTATACAAATTAGCACCATATCCCTTCTTACTAAGTTTTAAAACCTTTTGCAAAATTAACCAAAGCTTTAGATAAATCACTTTCCTAATAATTTAAAAGAATTAAAAAAAGTCTACCAACTAAAGTCAGCTCTTAAAGGTAACTAAAAAGTTTAATTGTTCAAAATTTGAGCTAATTTAATATTAGTATTTATTTGTATTATTTCAGATTTAGTCATATTTAAATTTTTTTGACCATTACTACTGAATAAATATTCTAATAAATCATTATTGACACTAAATTCTAATTGATTTAGATAATTGATTGTATCATAAAGAATTGCTTTATTTTTAATAGTATGGCCATGTTTAGCACTCCCAGTTATAATACTTTGATTTGTATAATCATCTAATAAATAACCTCCTCTGTTATTGTCACTCCATAATTTACCTTTTAAAAAAATTAGGAATAGTTGCTGAATCTAAAAAAAGATTTTCACTAAATTGTTTTAAATAAGAAGATTTAATGATAACTTTTATAGTTGGCTTATTTTTAAAGAAATTATCTTGATTATCAACATAACCATATTGTTTTTCTAATATCATATAAGGTTCTTGACAAATGAATTAAAAAATATCCCAATCTTATTGAGTATAATTTATATTATTTAATTGATATATCTTCTAAATACTTTTCAAATGTATAATCTTTATAATTTTCAGATACTTTATCTAAGTCTTTTTTAACATTTAATTTTATTTCTTCACAATATAAATGAGATAATATTTTTCCTACAAACTACTTACATTAGTCCTATTATTATTTTTAATAGTAATTAATCTAACTGTTAAATATAATGTTATTAATAATAACTCAATCTTATTTATATTCATATATATACTTGGAAATTTTGGTTTTTAGGTATATTTTATTAGTAAAGTATTATTAACCTTAATTACAGTATTTAATATACTATGCGGTAATTCTTTAGAAATACTTTAAAGTAGAAATTAAAATAATGTTGAAAATCTAACCAAATTTGTTAAAATGTAATAAAAATTACAGTTATTTACTTTTTCTAAAGTACTGTAATTACTAGCTTTATTTTTTTATAAAACCGGTATGTTCTAATTTTGAATTAAATTCAACTAAACAACTTTTGTTATTGGATAAATATCTATTCTTCATTTTATTCGAAGTTAGGTATAAGTTTAATCTCATTATTTTCTAATAGTACTTTAATACTAAAAGATTTATGTTCTGTATAGTCGTATAATACATTATATGATTTATATGATATTTCAGCTTTATTTGCTTATTTAAATCTAGAATGATGGAAAGAATCTGTAATTATATCATATTCTATATTAATATCATCATATAGTGTTGATAAAAATCTAATTAGTCTTAAATCTAAAGGACTAGCCAAATGTTTACTGCTATTCTTTCCACTTGAAATAATAATACTATTTAATTTAAATATTTTTTTAATTTCTTTATGGCTAAAGCCATTTAGTTTAAACACTGAAATTTTATCTTGAATTGAAAAATATAAAATGTTTTCTATATATTTAACAACATCATTATGTTCTGGTTTATCTATACTTTATGTTAGTTTTTTTTCTTCCAGTATTTAAATTAAGGTAAATCTTGTAATTCTAATCCATAAGTTTAGCTCTAGTATCTAGTATTAAATCTTTCATATTTATGTATCTTAAACTAAGACTAAAATTTTTTCATTTCCTAAATCTATTTATAAATAAAATTATATTGACATTTTTCCTTTAGTATATAAAAACTGATATTTTCCTATTTTCATATTTTTTTTAATAAATTTAACAAATTCCATAATACTAAAATAATCATATTTGGTATATTTATCAATATAAATTAAACTTTTTTTCATGTTTTTTAGAGATATCTATAGTTTTAATTTTAGTAATATATTTTACATATTTTGTATAGTCTGAAAATACTTGATTCATTTCTACTCTTATTTTGTTTGTTGAATTCCAAATAATTTAGTTAGTTTTCTATTAATTAAATCAACTAAAAAATAATCAAGATTAGGTTTAAACTAAAAATTTTCTGCTAAGATACCGTTACATTTTTCTGTGTCATTTTTGTTTTTTCTTTGTTTAATTTTAAACCTTTCAACGTTGGATGATTTTCATTCAAATCCCCTGTTTCTTTGGACTAATTATTTTATTAAAAACTAATTTTGCTGTTATTAAAGAATACGCACATGTGTACTTAAAATTTGTATAAGAATACTAAGTATGTATAATAAATTATTATTGGGTAAACTTACATAGTTGTAGATAAAAAGTTTGTAAATAATAAAAAAGATTACATAGTTAATTTTAATTGTATATCTTTCTTAAAAAAGATTAATATTTTCTTTATTTTTTATAAATTTATAGAAAAGGTTCTAAATAATCAAATTAGAAGTTTAAATTTTTATTGGAAAAGCTTACAAGTATGTATTACTAAAAAATAGTAATTAATAGGTTACTAATATAACATTTATAGTTTTTTTATAAAAAAGATTACAAATATAACTATTATAGGAATTATTATATAATATATAAGTTATATTTTTTGAAAATAATAATAAAATGTTACAAATATTACAAATAATAATAAATATATTAGTATTAAAGCTTACAATTAATATCTTCTATTAATATAACAGTTTACATTTATTTAATAATAAAGTTTTATAAAATAACTAAATTAATTAAATGATTAAAATAATATATAAATATTTACTTAAATTACTGTATAAATAACTAACTAACTAGTAATAAACTATTTACTAATAATAAACTAAATTAATAAATAATAAAAAAGATTACACATATAAATTATATACTAATATAAGATTAAGATTACACATAAAACATATTCAATTAATAAAATTATTAAAACTAAATATAATAAATTATAAAAAGTAAACTATATTAAATAATTTAATATAGTTTACTTTTTATAATTTATTATATTTAGTTTTAATA
>Ga0153922_1000215_pt1 | contig 23692 bp, 22 predicted proteins | sample TSNJ006MetaG_FD_104723 | JGI IMG/M metagenome (GOLD analysis project Ga0153922, IMG submission 104723) | Attine ant fungus gardens microbial communities from New Jersey, USA - TSNJ006 MetaG | ecosystem: Host-associated > Fungi > Mycelium > Unclassified | place: USA: New Jersey, Brendon T. Byrne... | reverse complement strand
TTCGGATATATGTGCAAATTGCTCTCTGGTTATATCACTGTCATAGGCCTGTCGCATTTATCTTCTCTCCTCTGCTTTTTTACTTATTTTACCACAAGGAAAAGATTTTGAACAGGCTCTTAACTTTTTTATGAAATTTTTGTGTTCTCCGGCTTTTCCCTTTATTTTTCTATCCGGTTGGTGTATAATTAAAGTACATAACTCACATACACGATAAGTTATGAAGCGTAACTGGCAATAACACCCCTTGCTTTGCAAGCAAGGGATGCACATAGAAAATAGAAAAGGACAGGTGATTATGTTTAAAAAGAAGTTGTGGATAGGCAGGATACTCGCCATCTGCTTATCTGTCTCATTAATGATGCCGATGACTACATATGCAGCAGATTCTGAATCAGAGGCGGCAAGTGAAGTAGTGACTAGCGAGCCAAATCAGAGCGAAGCGCAGTCGGCACCAGAGACGGAAACTCCTGGCGAGTCAGAGACCGAGACGGAAGTCGAATCAGAAACCGAACCAGAGACCGAAACTGAATCTGAGACGGAGACGGAAATCGAATCAGAGACCGAGACGGAGACTGAAGCAGAGACCGAAACCCCTGGTGAGTCAGAGGAAACAAAAGAAACTGAGACTTCTACTGAAACAGAGGCTGCTCAGGAGCAAAGTACCGGAACCGGAAGTAATTCAAGCTTACTTACATCATTACAGCTTGTTATTCCCCCTTTCATCGAAGACTCTTTCCGTTTTGTCACCATTGATAAAGTATATGCGGTTGTACAGAGCGACGACGTGAATATATATGCCGATCAAAATGGAGACGAAGAATCGATAGTTGTGGGGACATTTCAAAAAGATGACCTCTGCTACATTATCACCGAGATTGACGACAGTGATTGGGTTTATATAGAATCTGATGTTGTCCGGGGATTTGTAAAATCAGAATATCTGCTGATTGGCGATGAGGCCGATGCATTAGTAGAGGAAAAAGGCGAAGAAAACTTTACCCTTGCCAAAGCACTGGTAGAACCTATCAATAACGAGGCATTAACATATACTAAAACAACTACTCAGGAAACGGTAATTGATAAAGTGTATGCAATTGCTGCTATTGGTACAGAGAATATTGAAACAGAAGACACTGACACGGAAGATGTTGAAGCAGAAGATGCTGAAACGGTAAATATCTACGAAGGTAAGGACACCGAAAGCAGAGTTGTCGGAGAACTTTCTGATGGCGCTCTTAGCTATATCATCACAGATGCCGAAGAAGATTGGGTATTTATTGAATCCAATGATGTCCGCGGATTTGTTGAAAAGGAATATCTTATTCAAGGTGAAGAAGCAGATGTCTTAGTTGCCGAAGCTGGAGAAGAGAATCTTGAACAGGCCACGGAGATTATTCCAATCGACGAGAACAAGGCCTGCTACTATACCCTTACTTCCATCAAAGAAGGTGTCGGCGGAAGTGCCATACGAACCTCAATGCTGGCGTTTGCCCAACAGTTTCTCGGCAATGCCTATGTATGGGGCGGGACAAGTCTTACTAATGGTGCCGACTGCTCCGGATTTGTTCAAAGCATTTATGCGCACTATGGTTATACACTGCCAAGAGTCGCTGCCGACCAGGCAAACTACGGTCTGCAAATACCTGTAGAATCTGCCGCACCCGGAGATTTGATCTTTTATGCCAGAAACGGATATATTTATCATGTGGTCATGTACATGGGCGATGGCAAGGTCATTCATGCCAGTTCCAGTACAACAGGTATTATTATCTCAGATGTTGATATGACACATGCAGTGTGGGCTACAAGAATTATTGAAGATAGCGATACCCCGAATATTCAGGTAATATCCGCCATGTCTCCGGTACAGTCTTATACCGCTGCAACAGCAACAGATGTCGGAGAATATCTGGGCGAATTTAAGCTTACCGCGTATTGTGCTTGTTCACTGTGCTGCGGACAATGGGCTGATGGCGTTACCGCCAGCGGCACTGTTGCCACAGAAGGAAGAACGGTCGCCATGTATGGCATTCCGTTAGGAACAAAGTTAGTTATTAATGGTATCATTTTTACAGTAGAGGATCGCGGAACGCCTTACGGGCATATTGATATCTTTATGAATGATCATAGCAAAGCTCTTCAATTCGGCGTAGGATCGGCAAAAGTTTATCTGGCCAACTAGGATATCAGCCTCAAATTAACTACGAAAACAGAAAATCGCCACCTCGATAATATCGAGGTGACGATTTTCTGTTTTTTATTATTTATCCCAAGCCACTATTGCCATTGCTTCAGTTTGCCGTTATCACAATATTGCCGGTAATTGTACTGTTTTTAGCTGATACAATGTCATCTGCTGCTGCTTCAACGCCATCAACAGTAATGCGTCCATTAATTGTAGATTCATTATCTATAGTCAGACTGTTCAAGTACGATGTGTCGGTAACTGTCCAGGTGGTTCCTGCCAATGTCAGATTAACAGGATTATCAACCGTTTCGCTGACAACATTTACAATACGTCCGCCATATAGATAGGCTCTTTCCATTGTGTCATCAAGCACATCACCTTCCACATACTGGGTACCGTTTTCATCCACATGATAGCTGTAAGATGCAGAGATGATACCTGTAATTTGGGAATCTGTAAAGGTGATATTTAAATCCTGTTTTTTAAACTGCATGGAATTATAGATATCTCCTTCTACTGATACATTACTAAAAGAAGCGTTTACGGCCTCTATCGATTCTGTTGCCGCTTCCGTATCAAGACCTTCATAAGGAACGGTATAACTTCCGGCTACAGGGCTGCCGGCAGTGTCATCGGTAGGCATCAACTGGAGCAAAACACCACTCTGGGCATTAGTCCCATCAATAGTGATTTCTGAATTATTTACTGCAATATCAGTGTAAGCAGCATTTGATCCGGAAGTATCACTAAGCTGGCTTTTAATTAGAAACATCGTATCATCAACCTTGTAGCTGCCATCATTCAAGGTTAACTGACCACCTGCCGTCTGATGCCACATGAAGCCGCCCCGCTGCGTCTCGCCGGTGATATTGTCAAAGACTGCGCCAGAGGTGCCTGCTGCGATAATCATTATATAATCAGGTGCATAAAATTCACTATTTGCATATTCATTTGTAACCCCCATATCTGCATAGGTTACATAGCCACTGGATTCGCCTAACTTACCAACAGTGAATCCGTATGTAACACCGTTCACTTCCTTGGTTGAAGTATAGCTATCGGCATTTGCTTCATCATATACTTCAAGGGATCCGATCCCGGCCAGGACTCCGTTTACATCTTTGAGACCGCCATCATTACTTGCCGCAGAATCTGTAGATAAAGCACCCCAGCCCTCGGCAACAACGATAGAATCCGTGTACGTGGCACGGGCATTACCCAGAACGCCGGTGATCCGATTATTGCCTTCAAGTCCCAGCGCCCAGGGAACTTTCTTCATCATAGGTACTTTTAAATTTTGATAATCATCAGTGCTTTCATCAGCATCAAGACCTACAACCACCGTATCAGAAACATTCACCTTTGTGGTGCCTGAACCACCGGCCCAAATTGCTGTGCGGATAGCACCATCAGTGGTAATGAATGAGTCTATAATATCAACAAAGGATGTGTTGCCCTCCGTGCTTGTAATCATGATACCTGAACCCCAACCCTGGAAATCGTCGCCGCCATTGCCGGTCAGCTTAATGTTGGCATTGTTAATAGTATAGGGATTTTCTTCAGTACCTGTATTTTTAATCAGAATTCCATTGAAATTGTCACCTTCGGAGGTGACGGCAACTTCACTGAGTCCGTTTTCCGACTCGGAATAGGTGACTGTATCAAGAACGGAGGCTGTCTTCCCGATTGTCCCATTCTCAAGGAAGAGTCCCATTCTGAAGCTCTCATATACATCGTTGCCCTCGCCGGGTCCATTATTTGTAAGATTATAGACGTCTTCAGTATAGGTAATAATAACCTTACTGTCCGCAGGGATTGATTCATCAACAAAATCGGTGAAATCGTACTGTATCCCGTCCACAACCAATGTTGCCAGAAGATTGTCCGGTGTGGTGAAAGTGCTGCCATCTGTTGTAACCATTGCCGTCTCAGTAGTCCCCTCATAAGCGTTAACAATCGAGATATTTATATCACCGACAGTCGCTTTTAGAGTAACCTCCCCTACGATTTTGCTTACGTCGGTTAAAGATGTTTCTCTGTACACTACATCGGTAACCGAAATATCTGAGCTGGTAATATCAGTCTCATTGTCGTTTTTTTGGCAACTTGACAAGATTAATATGCAAAAAATAAACGTAATAAAAAGCAAACTCTTTTTTTTCATTAAACTAACCTCCATGTCGGATACTTTGTTTCCTGCCTGAAAACCGGTATAATCAGCCACGGAAACTATATTATCTACATTGATGCACCAATATATTCCATATGATACAACCATATGTCATAAATGTCAATAAATTTAATTTATCAATATATTATTTTGTAGAATGTGTCATTTTATCGGCATCAAATTTGTAAATATGCACATAAAATCAAAAAGTAACTATACAGCACTTGTATTGTTTTTTTTGTTTTAAAATTCTCTGTAGATGTATCAATATCTGGGCGGAGCATTCAGCCCTTTTAAAGCTCTTGACATCCCACCATTATCTGGGATACAATAACCCTCAGTTGAAATATAAATATTTTTTGGAGGCTATAGCGTGGCTAAATTTATAAATGAAATCAGCAAAAGAAGGACATTTGCCATTATTTCCCACCCTGATGCCGGTAAAACCACCCTGACAGAGAAGTTTCTTCTTTATGGCGGTGCCATTAATCTTGCCGGTTCCGTCAAAGGAAAAAAAGCATCAAAGCATGCTGTTTCAGATTGGATGGAAATCGAAAAAGAAAGAGGTATTTCCGTTACCTCTTCGGTGATGCAATTTAACTATGACGGTTACTGCATTAATATCCTGGACACACCCGGGCATCAGGATTTTTCTGAGGATACTTACCGGACTTTAATGGCGGCGGACTCCGCCGTGATGGTTATTGATGCTTCAAAAGGTGTTGAAGCGCAGACCATTAAGTTATTTAAAGTTTGTTTATTAAGAGATATCCCTATTTTTACTTTTATTAACAAAATGGATCGAGAAGCCAGAGATCCTTTTGATTTATTGGATGAAATAGAATCCATATTGGGCATTAAAACCTGTCCTATTAACTGGCCTATTGGCAACGGCAAGGATTTTCGCGGGGTATATGACCGTAAGACAAAGCATATCCATGCGTTTACGCCTTATGGCAACGGTCAGAAAGAGGCTGAGGATACAGACCTCACTTTAGACTCTCCTGATTTGGAAAATATGATTGGTGATGAATTACATTCAACACTTATAGATGACATAGAACTGCTGGATGGTGCCAGCAATCCATTGATTATAGACGAAGTTAACCAGGGAAAGCTTTCACCCGTGTTTTTCGGATCCGCACTGACTAACTTTGGAATTGAACTCTTTTTAAATTACTTTTTAGAAATGACCAGTTCTCCGCTTCCCAGAAAATCTGACAGCGGTACCATTGATTCCTTTGATACACATTTTTCTGCCTTTATCTTTAAGATTCAGGCAAATATGAATAAAGCCCACCGCGACAGAATTGCCTTTATGCGCATATGCTCAGGGAAATTTGCGACCGGCATGGAGGTATTTCATGTTCAGGGGAACAAAAAGCTCAAGCTGCTTCAACCCCAGCAGCTTATGGCACAAGAAAGAAAAATCATCGATGAGGCCTATGCCGGTGATGTTATAGGTGTTTTTGACCCCGGTATCTTCTCCATTGGTGATACATTATGCACAGCGGATAAAAAATTTGCTTTTGAAGGCATCCCTACCTTTGCACCGGAACACTTTGCAAAAGTTCGTCAGGCAGATACGATGAAACGAAAACAATTCGTTAAAGGCATCTCGCAGATTGCCCAGGAAGGCGCCATCCAGATTTTTCAGGAATACAACACCGGTATGGAAGAAATCATCGTCGGCGTTGTTGGTGTCCTTCAATTTGACGTCCTAAAGCATCGTCTACAAAGTGAATATGGTGTGGAAATCCGGATGGATACCATGCCTCATGAACATATTCGATGGATTGCCAATAAAGATGCCATTGACGTTTCCAAAATCAATGCTACCTCCGATATGAAACGGATTAAAGATCTGCACGGCAATCCCCTGCTTCTTTTTATTCACCCCTGGGCCGTCAAGACGGTTCTGGATAAAAACGAGGGTTTAGAACTCTCTGAATTTGGACGTTGGTAAAATCACCTTACGTCTCCCATAAAAAACAATGCCACAAGTCCGGGGCCGGTATGCGCACCTATCGTCGGCCCCAGAATACTTACAAAGACATCCTTAACAGCAAATCTTTCTTTGACTAAATTGGCAACAAAATTGGCATCCTCTTCACAATCCCCATGACTGATAAAGACGATATCGTTCTTCTCTTGGAAACTGCCCATATTCTTACCCATATTATCTACAAGTGCCGTGAGTGCCCTTTTTCTTCCCCGAACTTTATCCTGCGGCACCAACTTGCCTTCATTATCCACATGAAGTATCGGTTTTACATTAATAATCGTTCCTACAATGGCAGCCGCTTTGGAAACTCTGCCTCCTCTATGGAGATGGAATAAATCATCCACCGTAAACTGATGACATATGTTTAATTTATTTTCCCGAACCCATGTGGCAGCTTCATCTATTGTCTTTCCCTCTTGTTGAAGCTTTAATGCTTTATGGACAATTAAACCTTCACCTAATGAGGCGCATAAAGAGTCTATCACGTAAATCTTGGCATCTTTATATTCCTCCTTAAGACGCTCTCCTACCATGGCCGCCGAGTTATAACTCCCGCTCAATCCGGAAGAAAAAACAATATAGAGGACATCAAATCCATCATCCAGATATCGGCGTAATATCTCTTCAATCATCTGCGGATTAGCCGCCATTGTCGTCGGCATCAATCCACTGCGCATTTTTTCGAAAAATTCTTTAGACGGAAGCTCTTTTTCTACTCCGAATACCTCGCCTTCAAATGAATAGCAAATAGGAATGATTTCCAAGTCATTCTGTCGGAGATAATCCTTTGGCAGGTCAGTTGTGCTGTCGGTGATAATTTTATATTTTCTCATCAATTATATATCCTCCTGCTGTCTTTAATAATGTACTGTTTTATTATATCATTATTTTTCAGTAATGTTGAGCCCCAATTTCATTTTTTTGTTTCAAAATTCCCTTAAATATATTATTTTTTAAAGGCTTATCAAAGTTATTGATCTAGTGTATAATAAGTAATATAATACGCTCGAAAGGCAGGTGGTTTTTATGAAAGAAAAGATAACTAGTAATACCGTAGATGTTCCTGAGCCCGCACCCCTTATAAAAACCAAACCTAAAGGAGACTTATTATGTTACAGAAAATCAACGAACTTATAGAAAACAAAAATTATGTTCAACTTCGTAAAGAACTTTCTGAAATGAACGCTGCCGATGTCGCCGTTTTATTTGAAAAGCTTTCCAGCGAGGAAATTGTCAAGATTTTTCGCTTACTTCCTAAGAGTATGGCAGCCGATATATTTGCCTACCTTCCCATTGAAGATCAGCAATCCATCATTAACTGCCTAACCGACCGGGAAGCGGCGTCTATCGTCGATAATCTTTATGCCGATGATGCTGCCGACTTGTTGGAAGAGATGCCGTCAAGTGTCGTTAAGAAGATTCTATCTCAGACAGATCCGGAAACCCGTCGGGACATTAACCATTTACTCCAATATCCTGATGACTCTGCCGGCAGCATTATGACTGTGGAATTTGTGGATTTGAAAGAATATATCACGGTCGAACAGGCAATCAGAATCATTCGTCGGGAAGGTGTAGATAAGGTAACCATTGATAACTGCTACGTTCTTGATTCTCACCGAAAGCTTTTAGGAACCGTCTCTTTGCGCCGGCTGCTCCTTGCACAGCCTACAGATATTATCGCTAATATCATGCAGGAGAATGTTATAACTATCAAGACCTTGATGGACCAGGAACAGGTTGCGCACATATTTCAGAAATATGATTTTAATTCAATGCCCGTTGTCGACAGCGAAGACCGCTTAGTTGGCATCATCACCGTAGATGATATTGTGGACATCATGCAGCAGGAAGCTACGGAGGATATCGAAAAAATGGCGGCGATTACGCCCAGTGATAAGCCTTACATGAAAACCGGGGTTTTTGAAATATGGAAGAAGCGTATCCCCTGGCTGTTAATTTTAATGATATCTGCCACCTTTACCGGAGGTATTATCCAATTCTATGAAAGTGCTTTAGCCTCCTATGTCATCTTGACATCGTTCATTCCTATGTTTATGGATACAGGCGGTAATGCCGGCGGACAGGCCTCTGTTATGATTATCCGCGGAATCGCCCTTAATGAAATTGTTTTCAGTGATATATTACGCATATTGTGGAAGGAAATCAGGGTCGCTTTGCTGGTTGGTGTTACCCTTTCGGCGGCAAATTTTATTAAATTAATACTGTTCGATAAAGTAACCGTAGTCATTGCTTTAGTCGTCTGCCTGACTTTGATTTTCACCGTACTTTTTGCCAAAATGGTTGGCTGTACCCTTCCTCTTCTGGCGAAAAAAATCGGTTTCGACCCCGCTGTAATGGCCAGCCCCTTTATTACTACCATTGTCGATGCACTATCACTTATTATTTACTTTCAAATTGCTTCACTATTACTAGGTATATAGCAAGTACCCAAAAAGATGCCGGAGGAGATTATGATGGTGAATCGTTCAAAGTCCACATTTAAGAAAGTATTAAGTATATTAGCGCCCCTCACTTTATTATGCACACTACTGCTGACCGGTCTTAGCTATCTGATTTACAAATTGACGCTTACCCGGTCAGCACAGGCAAGCTTAGCTAAGTTTAAAAATCGCCTGAATCAATTACACCAAGCCAAAGAAAAGCCGGGTTCCATATTGTCGGAAGAATTTGCTGCGTTTATTAAGACTTATAGTGATTGGTGTACCAATGCGTCTCCCGATATCTGGACACTGACTTCCTTCGATGGACTAAAGCTTAATGCAAGATATTATCCCTGCGAAGGCTCACATCGTTGGCTGCTTGGCGTACATGGCTACTTTAGCTCTCATGAAGAGCTATATCCTGCTGCTAAGAATGCCCATGACAAAGGCTATCATACCTTAGCAGTTAATCTGCGCGCTCATTCAGACAGTGAAGGCAATGACATTACCATGGGATGGTATGACCGCCTTGATGTTCTTAAATGGATTGACAAAATTATTGACATTGATCCTGAAGCCAGTATTGTTTTATATGGCATATCCATGGGAGCAGCTACGGTCATGATGGTTTCCGGCGAGAAGCTGCCGCCAAATGTTAAGTGTATCGTTGAAGATTGCGGTTATACTTCAATTATGGATGAATTCACCTACCAGATGCCCCGGATGTATAACCTCCCGACATTCCCCATACTCCCTCTGACTGCATTATTATGCCGTCTTAAATTGGGTTTTAAGCTCAATGAAGGTTCTGCCATCAATCAAGTTAAAAAGTCCGGGACACCTATTTTATTCATCCATGGCGACCAGGATGACTTCGTTCCCTTTTCCATGGTTCATGAACTTTATGAGGCCGCTTCATGCCCTAAGGATTTATATATTGTACATGGCGCAGGCCATGCAAACTCATATTTTATCGACAAAGAAAACTATTGGCCGACAATCTGGAGATTTGTCGACCAATATATCTAGTACACCACATTAGTTTATTATTTAAGTTCAGATGTACATTCAGGGCATCTTGTCGCCTGCTCCGGGATGTCACTATAACAGTAGGGACATACTTTTGTGACCGGTTCATCTGCTTTTTTGACCTTCATAATCTTGTTTATTCCTTTTACCAGTAAAAACACAACAAGGGCCATAATAATAAAGTTAATCACATTTGTAATAAAGGCACCATATTTAAGTGTCACCCCTAAAACTTCAAGGGTAAGATCATCAAAATTCTTCCCGGCAAATAACCCGATAATTGGGGACAGAATGTTATCTGTCAGGGAACTGACAACACTTTGAAATGCCGCGCCGATAATAACGCCCACCGCCAAATTCAATACGTTTCCCTGCAATGCAAATTCTTTAAATTCATTTAAAAATTTCTTTATAACAGCGCCTCCTCCTTTATGGATAGTATTTCTATTATAGTATCATAATTTTTTTAAAAATACAATTGTCCCCTCAGTTGACAGAAACATTAATGTCCTTCATAATGGAATCAGATGTAAAGGAGACGACTCATTAATGAATTTATATTACCTGCTTTCTATATTATCCGGCGCATTAGTTTCTCTGATGACAATGCAAAACGGTGTTTTGACTAACCGGTATGGTGCCTATGGTTCCACCGTCATTATTCATATTGTTGGCTTGATATTAATTGCCTGTATCATGGTATTCAAACGATATCATTTTATGCCGGAAAAAAAGTGTCCGTCATGGAAGTACCTGGGTGGTGTTGTCGGTGTAGCCACTACAGCTTTCAGTAATATTGCCTTTGGTAAGATTAGCCTATCTGCCATCCTTGCCTTAGCTCTGCTTGGACAACTTCTTACTTCATTAACCACCGACAGATTTGGTCTTTTTGGTATGCCTAAGCACCCTTTTCACAAAAGGAAGCTCATCGGTATTGCATTTGTAGCAGGCGGAATCATGTTCATGGTTCCGATACAAGATATTACGATATTACTGCCAATTATCCTCTCTTTGCTGACCGGCTTTACAATCGTTGTCAACAGAACAATCAATGCTGCTTTGGCTGAAGAAACTAATACATTTTACAGCACACTGTATAACTATATTACCGGGTTGGTTACAGGCATTGTCCTGCTCCTGATTTTGGGGATGAACACTGCGGGAGCAGCTCCCGCTAATCAGCCGTTATGGATGTATTTTGGCGGTGCCGTCGGTGTTATTGTTGTGTGTCTCTCTAATCTGATTGTCGTCAAGATATCCTCGGTTTCAATGACCTTGCTAACATTCATCGGGCAGATATTTACCGGCATTTTATTAGATGCCCTGCTAACCGGAGCATTTTCTATGGTCAACCTCATAGGAGGCTTTTTTGTGACTGCCGGTCTGGCAATAAATTTGTTTTTAGATTCAAAAAATAAAGTTTCCATATGAGGTGATATTTTGTCAGAAAACACAAGGAAAAAATTAGATTTCATCATCAATATTGTTTATGTTATGGCCGTTGCTCTGGTCATCTATATAGGTTTCAAAATTTTACAGCTTGCCTATCCTTTTGTGATAGCCCTTTTTCTTGTTGCCCTTTTTCGTCCCTTGATTATGCTCATCTATCGTAAATTTAAAGTCAATCAGAAAATTGCTTCCGTCACGATTATTGTCCTTCTATATGTTGCTGTAGGTACCTTAATTTTCTGGCTGATTACTCAGTCTGTATTTTTATTAAGAGACGCCCTTACGGCATTCCCCGATTATTACAAGAATACAATTGCCCCGCTGCTCACAACGCTTTCTTCCACAATAGATGAATGGATGTCGGTTATTCCCTCAGCGTGGTCTGTCGAACTGGAAACCATCCAGAACAGCTTAATGAATGGTCTCCAAAATTTAATTGTCTCCTTCTCAGAAAAGGGTATTTCCGTCATTACTTCTTTTATAAATACAATTCCAAGTTTTCTTTTTAGCTTGATATTTACTATACTGCTGTCATTATTCATGAGTTTCCAGTATGATGCCGTCATGGCTTTTTTGAAAAAGCAGCTGCCATCTGGCATAACTTCATCACTGACAGGCATAAAGGGCATATTTAAGAATACCATTTTTAAATATATGAAGGCTATTCTCATATTAATGTTTATTACATTTGTGGAACTCACAATTGGTTTTATTATTTTAGGTACCCCCGGAGCTCTGCGCACCGCGGCACTTATCGCTATTTTTGATGCTCTGCCTATCTTCGGCACAGGCGGTATTATGATTCCATGGGTTCTTCTTGAATTATTACAGGGGAATTTCTCTTATGCCATAGGCCTTGCCGCCCTTTATGGCGTTGTAACCCTGGTTCGCAACGTGATTGAACCAAAGGTCATTGGCGATCAGCTAGGACTTAATCCCATCGTTTCATTAATGGCCGTTTACATCGGATACAGGCTTTTTGGTGTTATTGGTATGATTACCTTCCCGATGCTGGCTCAAGTATTATTGGTTCTCCATGAAAATGGAACAATCAAGCTATATAAGGGAGCAAATACATCAGATTAATTGACATGTCTCTAGATATCTGACTGATTAATCCAGCCGGTGACATACGTTCCCGCCGGTGTTTTGCCCACATTACTTAAACTATTTGTAATGCGAATACGTCCGTTGACCACAATTCCATCATAGACATAGTAAGTGCCGGACTTGCTACTAGAACTATTGACGGCAGTTGATGACACAAATAGTGCCGTTTGACTTAGCGTTACTTTATCTCCCGCTGTAAAGGATGTGCTTGGCTCGGTTGGTGTAATTGACTCAGTCGGTGTCGTTGAACCGATAAAATCTGTATAACAACGATTCAAATCCACATTCCCCGAAATACCGGCAACACTTCCCGTGTTGGAATACTGATGAATATCATATCTCCCTGTATAATTCGTTACATTTATATAGTTGGCCAGCCAAATATAGTAGCTGATTAATTGATCCGTGTCTATATAATTGGTTAAGGTATATTTATTGGCATATACGCCGGCCTTATATCCGGCAGCAGCAATTTTCTTACAGAAAGCTATTGCTATATTCGTATAATGCTCCTTCACCAGTTCGCTTCCAGATATTTCTTCAATATCAATAAATACCGGATATACAAAATTTTTCCCGCTAATAACCTGTAAACATGCGGCCGCTTCTGCTTCTGCTTCCGCAACAGTCAAGGCATACGAAAACCAATAGGCCCCAATGGGAAGTAAGGCGGCTGTTGCCCCTGAATAATTGGTTGTAAAATATTTATCCTCCTGGCTGACCAGCCTCCCATAGCCGGCACGAATGATGGCAAACTCGATACCGTCATTAACGACTTTCGTCCAGTCGATACTTCCCTGGTACTGGGATACATCTATCCCCGATAATTGTATACTCATATACAACGCCTCCTAAAATGTGATAAATCATAATAATAAGAGCCTTAATTCGCCCTTATATTACATTATATGCCATCACATGATAAGTGAGATTGTCATTATCTTGAATGAACCAATTGTTCTACAAAGTCGGTCTGTGGAGCCTCCATAATTTCTTTAGGTTCAGCAAATTGCTGAATTCCCCCCCGATTCATAACCAATACTTTTGTCCCTAGCCTAAGAGCCTCTTTAATATCGTGAGTCACAAACATAATGGTAATTTCTGTTTGTTTATGAATCCGGGAAATTTCGTCCTGAAGTTGGACTCTGGTGATTTCATCCACCGCTCCAAAGGGTTCAGCCATCAGCAAAATATCAGGAGACGCTGCCAATGCTCTGGCAATCCCCACCCTCTGCTGCTGACCTCCGGATATTTCATCGGGATAACGCTCTAGCATCTCTTCTTCTAGGCCGACAATCTCAATCCACTTTTTAACGGCCGCTTTTGTTCTTTTCTTATCTCTTTTATTCAAGAGATTGGGAATGTAGGCAATATTTTTTTCAATTGTCATATGGGGAAAAAGAACACTTCCCTGAATTGCATAACCGATATTTCTTCGTAATGCAATTAAGCCTTCTTTGATAATATCTTTGCCGTTGACATAAACCGTTCCCTGATCAGGCAAAATCAAACCGTTGACCATTTTTAAAATCGTTGTTTTCCCAGAGCCTGATGAGCCAATAATGGTTACAAACTCTCCCTTTGAAACAGCAAGATTAAAATTCTCTACAACGGCCTAATCACCATACTTTTTTTGTACGTTCTTATATTCAATGACTGCACCCATTAAAGCCTCCTATTCTAAAAGTCCTTGCTGACGCAAGAAATCTCTGGCCACATCTCGTGGCTGGCTGCCCTCGGTCTCAACCTGATAGTTCATATCTGCCATCAGGTCATCGGTTAGTATTCCTGTGAGACCGCTAAATACTTCTTCTAATTCAGGATAATTTTCAAGTACTTCATTACGAATAACATTGCCACACATATAAGACGGATAAAAGCCTTGATCATCTTCCAAAACAACAACCTCTGATACACTCAGCTGGCCGTCCGTTGTAAATATGTTCATAACATCTATTTTACCGCTGTTAATTGCCTGATACTTTAATCCAATATCTAAATCTATCGTTGACCGAAAGTTAAAATCATAGGCCGCACACAACGGTTCATAACCATCTTCCCGCTCATAGAAATCATATTAAGCACCATATTCCAACCGGTGCCGGTATATTCCGGATAAATATCAAATTCTCCACTTTCCATCGCCGGCACAATATTAGAAGTTCCTCCACCAACGCCAGAAGTTAATTCCACCGTTAAATCGGTATCCTGCTCAATAAGTAAATCCAGCATTTCACCAATGATATATTGCTCTGTCATCGGTTTAGTGGCAATTCGAATCGTTCCGGCACTTTTTCCATTCCCCAAAAATCCAAGAACTATCCCTATACAAACAACGGCACCGACAACTGATATGGCAACTTGACCAAGCACTCCAGACTTCTTGTGCCTGTTCATCCTCTTTTCCACAAAACCAAGAATTATATCCACTATAATGGCAAGTAAGGCAATCAGCAGACTTCCTGCCATGGTCATCGGGGCATTATTCGTGGTAATTCCTCTGTAAATGGCAACGCCAAGTCCACCTGCGCCAATGAAGGAGGCAATACCGGCGAGGGCGATTGTCATCGTCACCATATTTCTAATCCCGGACATAATAACCGGCATTGCCAGTGGTAATTTAATCTTGTACAAAATCTGCAGCTTTGTACTTCCCATACCTCTGGCTGCTTCCAATACGTTTGGATCAATATTAGTTATCCCGGTATGGGTATTTCTAACCATCGGCAGCAGCGCATAAATTGTTAGAGCAATCACCGCCGTTATATTACCAATTCCGGAAAAGGGAATAAGAAATCCAAGCAAAGATATGGAGGGAATGGTATAAATAAAATTAATAAATCCAAGAATCCATTTGCTTGATTTTTGATACTCACTAATCAGTATTCCAATAATCCCTCCAAGAACTACGGCAATTAAGATTGAAATAACGGAAATAGCGAGATGCTCTCCAAGTAAGTTTAAGAAAAATTCACGGCGTTCTATAAACAGGGTCAATATATCTGCTATCATTGATCATATCTCCTTTATTCGGCTAAATCAAGATATTCTTCCAGACACAGATCGTTTTCCATGATATAGGTCGCCGCTTCCACTCCAACATAGCGAAAATGCCACGGTTCATAAATAACCTGGGTGACCTCTGTTTTATCCTTAGGATACCTTAAAATAAATCCATACTCAGCACAATGCTCTTTCAGCCATATGGCTTCTTCGGTATCCGCAAATCCATCATCAAGCATCTGATAGTTTTTGGCAACAATGTCAGCGGCCAAGCCAAGGTTATGCTCACTTCTCCCCGGATAAGCCACCGCCCGCTTCGCTTCGCTGACGGCTTCCGCTTCGGACAAGCCATCAGCACGTTGCTGAGCTATCTGTTCTTTAAACAATACCGACTGCTTTTCTACGGTGCGGTATGCCGAACATATCTTCAATTGAAGACCTTCTCGGTTACCGGCTTCGATCATAGCTATAAGATACTCAGCCGCTCTGCTGTCAAATTCATATCCCTCATAAACTTCCGATAATGTAGGCACATAATCATCAGGGAGCGGATTATTTTCATTGACAAGCCGCAAATACCAAGCATCTTTAGGGATTTCCAGGCCGACCTCGGTTTCCGTTTCACTTATCAGAATAGTTTCTTTTATTTGCGCTGTCTCTTCCCAGCTAACCGATTCACTTTCGGCAATTGTATCAAGCACCGCCTGAACCTCCTTACTATGGGTGGTCAGCAGGATAATCATAAACACCAATAAAGCAACCATAGGTATCAATATTAAATAATGGAAAAACCTTTTCATTCGTAAACAACTCCTTTTTATCCATTTTCATCTGTCATATTAGTGATGCTGATAATGGAAAACAACTAACTGGGTGCGGTCCCTGAGATCTAATTTATCAAGAATAGAGCTCAAATAATTTCTCACCGTTCCCGTACTCAAATATGCTTGTTCTGCTATTTCTTTATTATTTAACCCCTGGGTGACCAGGGTGATGATTTCTTCTTCTTTTTCGCTGATGCCATAGTCACGGTAAGAAAACACTTTACTCCCATGAATCAAATCCGGCAATTTTGAAACAATATCTCTGCCAAATACACTTTGCCCACTCATCACGGCCTTTAATGCCGGGCCAATACTTTCAAAATCCTGCTTCAGGATATATCCTTTGGCTCCTATACTAAGTGCCTGAATAATATAATCATTATCGGCAAACGTAGTCAGAAATAAAATCCTGGCTTTCGGATCCCGGCAAAAAATCTTTCTTGCCGCCTCCAGTCCGTTCATATCCGGCATTTGAATATCCAGAAGGGTAACATCCGGCTGATGTTTAAAATACAAATCAACGGCATCAAGACCACTCTTTCCGGTGCCCAGTACAGTAATGTCCTGGTCGGCTTCCAAAATTGTTTTCAATGAAGCAGATACCAACGCATCATCATCAACAATGATTATGTTCATTCATCATGCCCTCCTGCTTTGGGAATTGAAATAAAAATGCGAAACCCGTTTTCCCAGACGGCCAAAAAATGACCACCCAGTGACCTGACCCGTTCCTCCATACCGGAGATTCCCATACCATCTGTCCCCCGAGAAGGCTCCCTTGTGCCATTATCATGAATGAGCAGCTGATATATTGCGGGATGTTCCTGCACCGCAATATGAATACCGGTTGCATCACTGTGTTTTGAAACATTGGTCAATGCCTCTTTTAATACTGTCAAAAAGCAGTATTTAATCTTTCCCGGCATCTCCTGGGTTACATCATAATCTAAATCAATATCACAGTCAACCCTCATTAACAAACTGTCCAACGTCTCCCGCAAATCAACAGAGTCATCTCTTAAATCATGAACACTCTGGCGAATACTATTCATGGCCATAGAAAGCGTCTCTTCAATCCCACCGATCTGGTTATTAATGCGCTCGTCTTTATTAGTTACTTTAAGTGCCCCCGTCTGCAAAATAGAACGGGAAAGCATATGTCCTACATTATCATGAATTTCTCTCGCTATCCGGTTTCGCTCTTTTAGGGTGGCCAGGTGGACTTCATAAGTCTGTTTTTCCATGAGATGGCGATTTTTTTCTTTGAGCACTAAATTCAATTCGGTGCTGCTATCCCTGATCCGCTTGTTTTCTTCCATCAAACTGCGGATCTGCTGACACATATACGCCATACATACCACAAGTAATAGTAATAATGCTAAGAAAATGGTGTTGATTAAAGCCCAGCCATCAAGATACACGATCAGAGGGAATACGATAAACCCCACTGCATAACGCCTGTCCACTTCACATATATCAAAACAGAACAATGGCAGAAAAGGACAAAATGCAGGGAAAAAGCAGCTAATGATAAAGTAAGCACCCACGCTAAGGATTGTTACCCGGTGTGAATTAAAATACTGATTGATGGAGGTCAATATGACCGCAATTAAAAAAACAGCTACAGAAAATACCGATGACACTTCCATCTCTAATAAACCTATACCAAACAACATCACGACTAATTTTAGGATTAATACCAGCATTTCGATTTCCACCTTGGTTATAACTACTTTTGATTATACCACAGTTCATGACATTTGTCATATTCGATTGTGACACCAGACACTACCGCAGCGACAATAAAGCTGATATCCTTAGTTCATTAAATACAAAACATCAATTGGAGAGGAGCTTACTTATGAAGCAAACTGTTGTAAAAATAGAAAATTTAGTCAAACGTTACAAGGAATTGCTGGCAGTAGACCATTTTAACCTGACCATTGAGGAAGGTGAAATCTTAGGACTATTAGGTCCTAACGGATCCGGCAAAACGACAACCATCAATTGCCTGCTGTCACTACTGCAATACGATAAAGGAACCATTGAAATTTTTGGTAAGCCCATGTCCCCGGACAGTTATGACATTAAGCAGCAAATAGGTATCATTTCCCAAAATGTTGCTGTCTTCGAGGACTTGACCGTCTATGAAAATGTCGATTATTTTTGTGGCTTATATGTCAAAAATAAACAGCAAAGAAAGGAAATGGTCAAAGAAGCCATCGAATTTGTTGGACTTGAGGATTATTTGAAATTCTATCCAAAAAAACTTTCGGGAGGTCTGCTTCGCCGTTTAAATATCGCCTGTGGCATTGCCCACAAGCCTAGATTAATCTTCATGGATGAGCCGACGGTAGCGGTTGACCCCCAAAGTCGTAACAGCATTTTAAAAGGTATCCAGAGACTGAATCAAAATGGAGCGACGATTATTTATACTTCCCATTATATGGAGGAAGTCGAGCAAATTTGTTCCCGTATTATCATTATGGATAAAGGCCGTAATCTGGCAGAAGGCACAACGGAAGAACTAAAGCTGATGATTAAAACCGGAGAGACGATCCGTATTGAATTATTAGACCTGGCTGCGGAGCATATCGCAAATATCAAAAATTTAAAGCATGTCTTCTTAGTTCAGTTTGAAGATTCCCTGCTGACGGTACACTGCCGCCGGGGAAGCCACAATCTCGTCACCCTGTTAAACTATCTGAATGAACATGAGATCACCTGTGGCCGGGTATTCTCCGAGCTTCCCACCTTAAATGATGTTTTCCTGGAAATCACCGGCAAACAGTTAAGAGATTAGGAGGATCATGATGCTGCACTCTTTTAAATATTCAATTTTATGTGCTCTGCGAAATAGAAGCCAGTTGTTTTGGACATTGTTATTTCCAATTATGCTCGGAACTCTCTTTCATTTTGCATTTAGTAGTATTATCGAAACGACGGAAAGCTTTTCAGAAATCCCAGTGGCTATTGTTACGCTGGCGGAAAATGAAACATCTGACGCTTTTATCGAAATGACCCGTCAACTGGCCGAGGGGGATGAGGCATTGATTGTTCCCCAATATACGGATGAAGCACAGGCCGAAGAATTATTAAGCAATGGTGACATCGACGGTATTTTTTACGTCAATGATGAGATTCGCCTGGTCGTTGCCACGAAGGGCATCAATTCAAGTATTTTAAAAACGATATCCGATAGTTATCTGCAAATTTTCAGCACTGTCAGCAATATCGCCCAGACAAGGCCGGATATGATTAATGAGGTCATTGAAAAGATTAGCGGTGATATTAATATCAACCAGGAAATCGCGCTGGGCCGGGGGGAAACCGATACCTTTTTAAATTATTTCTATTCCCTGATTGCCATGCAATGTCTCTTTGGCTCTTTTATGGGACTTCACCGGGTTATCAACATCCAAGCGAGCTTGTCCCCGCTTGCGGCAAGACGTAATGTGACACCTACCAGGAAAATGGTAATGGTTCTTGTTGACTTTGCTGCCTCCGTCTGCATTCAGTTTATATTATTGCTTGTTGTCCTCGCTTATTTAGTCTTTGTCCTTCAGGTGAACTTTGGGGAACAATGGGGCTTTGTCATCTTAACCGGCTTCGTGGGCTGCATTCTGGGTGTCAGCTTTGGCACTCTCGTCGGTTCCACGCTCAAAGCAAACCCGCGTACGACCGAAGGAATTTTAGTATGTTTCTCTTTATTACTCTGCTTTTTAAGCGGCTTGATGATGCAAAACATTAAAAATATAATTGAAAACTCTGTGCCCATTATCAACCGAATCAATCCTGCGGCACTGCTCACAGATGCCTTTTATTGCCTGACCGTATATGATAATTACACCCGCTACACACGTAACATGATTAGTCTGCTTATTATTTCAGCTATTTTTTGTACCATTAGTATATTGATGCTCAGGAGGAAGAAATATGCCAGTCTTTAATTGCTTTTTCAAAATTATCAATAAAAACAAAATATCAATCCTCATTTATGTTGTCATTTTTATTGGACTATTTATCATCATATCCTCAACAAGTAATTCCAATACTGACTTAAGCTATAGTGATACGGGCGTACCCATGGCAGTCATCGATAGAGACGAGAGTGCTTTGTCAAAAGCCTTGACCGGCTATCTGGGCGATCGTCAAGAGTTGGTTGACTTAGCTGATGATACGGAAGCCCTTCAGGACGCTTTGTTTTTCCGGGATGTAGAATATATTCTAATCATCCCTGATGGATTTGAAGATGCCTTTATCAATATGGAAAACGATGTTACCCTGGAAAACGTAAAGCTGCCGGAAGCTACCTCAGGAATTTATATTGACACTCAAATTGACCGTTATCTGGCCACAATAAGAACCTATTTGAATGCAGAATTCGAACTTACCGATGCACTTGCGAAAACCGAAAATGATTTGACCCTTACCACTACCGTGGAACTAAGTAACAAGGCTCAAGAGAACGTATCGACTCTTCCCTATTATTTTCAATTTCTCCCATATATCCTCATCTCCTTAATTATTTCAGCATTAGTGCCTGTTTTAATGGTCTTTAATCAAAGGGATATCTCCAAGAGAACCGAAGCTTCTTCCCTGACCTTAAAAGGGAGAAACATCCAGATTGCCCTTGGCTGCATTCTGCCGTCCCTGTTGCTATGGGGAATATTGATGATTGCCGTCGTCATCATCAATGGCAGCGAGGTATTTACACCGACTTCAGCCCTGCGTATTCTCAATAGTCTGGTGCTTTTAATGGTTTCTGTAGGCATTGCCTTTTTGTTGGGACAATTTCTAAAGAGCAGCGAATCTCTGAGCTTAATGAACAATCTTATCTCTTTGGGGATGGCTTTTCTCTGCGGTGTCTTTGTCCCTCAGGAATTATTGGGAGCGGGTGTTTTATCCATCGCCAGATTCCTGCCGGTCTACTGGTATATTCGGAATAACAATCTGCTGACAAACATGACTCATTGGAGCATGACCAATGCGAAGCCCTATTTTGAGGGACTTCTATTACAAATCGGTTTTGCTGTGGCGCTATTTGCTGTGGCACTGGTTGTCCGTCGGCAGAAGAAATTTCATCCGGTGGTTTAAAAACCGCCGGATGAAATTCCCTTACCCTATGAGCCAAAAAGGAATATAGTAAACGTTATCTTTATGCTCCAGATAGCTTTTGGTTACAACAATGCCTTTTTTAGATTTATATTTTTCCATGAAAGCGAAAAGACCCTTTAAGTCCTTCTCTAAAATGGTGTTTCTATATTTCACTTCGATCGGTAAAACTTCTAGCTTTTTGTCAATTACAATGTCCGTTTCATTTTGATTATCCCGCCAAAAATAGACGGTATAATTTCCCGGCTCACTGTATTTTCCAGCCGATTGGACGCAGCTGCTCTCCACCTCAAATCCTTCATCTCCAGGCGAAAGTTCATTGTTTTTAAGCATAGCATTCCGAATGCCGCTATCGGCAATATAGATCTTTTTATTTTTACGTATAATCTTTCCTATGTTAGGAGAATAATTGTCGCAAATGCCTATAAAAAAGGCTTGTGAAAGATAATTTATATAAGATGAGATGGTAGAGGTGTCAACACCTAACGTCTGTGCTATTGATGAATAGGCATATTCACATCCGTTATTTGCGGCAATATAATACATTAGCTTTTCTAGTATTTCCGGATTCTTTATATTGTATATACTCACAATATCCCGATACAATCCCCTTGAGATAATATCGTCTGCAAGACGTCTTTGCCATAGCAGAATATTTTCCGTATCGAAATATTCGGGATAACCACCCACCAAAAGATAATTTTTGATAACCTTATTCATTGCACTCTCAAAACGTTCAAGCTTATATTTGTTTTTATTTAAGATGTTATAGTAGCCGTCTACATCGTCATATAAGGCAAAATCAGGAGTAAGAAGTGCTAATTCCTCTATATCCATATTCTCCTTATAAGCACAATAAAATTTTGTGAATTGCTTTATCCTTAGCGGTAAGATATAAATATCTTCTATTCTGCCAAGTAGAGATTCTCTTGTATCCCTGAATAAATGAGTAGACGAAGAACCACTAATAATGAACTTGATGTTATAGCGTTTATCATAGAAGCTTTTAAGATAGAGCTGCCAGTTATTAATGACGTGTATCTCATCAATAAATACATATATTTTTTCTGTCATATCCTCTAAGTTTTGATTTAATATTTCCTTTGTATAGTCTTCAAAGATATCATCGATGGTTTCATTTTGACTAAATAAAGCAGGTTCATCTCCGCTAAACAATAGTATTCTTTTGGGATTAATATTGTTTTCCAACAAGTATGCTATTGTCTGATAAATAAGTGTTGATTTCCCTACGCGTCTTGGACCGATAAGAGATAGTATTCGCCTGTCTAAAAGCCTTGCTTTTATTTCTTTAAATTCATCTCGGATAACCTTATAAAGAAAAGGTTCATCTACCTTGCCGGTTGACCACCAACGATTAATTTTGTATAGTATTCTTGTTTTGTCCATTAAATAACCTCCATGTTTATATGGCCTCTACAATTTCTCTCTATAATTTTCTAACATATGAAAAATACCGCTCACAATCACTTCATCCCCATGTATTCGGTACAGAAGTAAGTAATTATGTTTTTCAAGTACTATTTTATAATATCCTTTTGCTGCCAAATATGGATCACTACATAATTGTGCCGAGCCGGCAATGTACTCTAGCTTATTATATATTTCCAATACATCACTCAGGATACTGCCCGCCGCTTCCTCATTCTTAAACTGCACTAATATATAACGAATAATATTATCAAGCTGTTCTTCTGCCCGATTCGTAATGATCACCTTATAAGTCATATTTTTTTCTTAATGCAGCTAACGATATTTTTGCATCCTGCACTTTTCCTTCTTCAATTTGTTTTTCAGAAATTTCAAGCTCACGGTATATTCTTTCCCGATTATACTGTGTTTCATAAGTTTCCATACTCATTAATACCATATCGCCGTAACCGTTCTTAGTCACAAATACAGGCTCTGTCACTGTATGGCACATCTCGGAAATTTCTGAAGTATTTTTCAATGCTTTAATTGGAATAATATGTGGCATATCATCAGCTCCTTTCGATGGCTCAATTGTACCATAATTTTTTATTTCTTGCAACGACCTTTCTCATTCATTGGAATAATAGATTATCAATTTGAAAAATTTCAACATTTTTTTACAAATTGTTACATTTTCCTCCTCGATGAATATATATATTACACTTATTAAAAGTGCAGAAATTAAAAAGGAAGTGAATTATATGTGTAATGATAACAGCAAATGTTGGAAAAATGAAGGTGAGGAACTTATTCGTGAGGGTATTTGCGATATAAAGGAAGGTCTTAAAGATATCCGTGAAGGTGTCTGGGATATTCTTAGCGACGATATCTGCGAAGGAGAAAAGGATATTCGCGAAGGAG